>Ga0214923_10005054_pt1 | contig 15541 bp, 10 predicted proteins | sample LL1510_MetaG_FD_177993 | JGI IMG/M metagenome (GOLD analysis project Ga0214923, IMG submission 177993) | Freshwater microbial communities from Lake Lanier, Atlanta, Georgia, United States - LL-1510 | ecosystem: Environmental > Aquatic > Freshwater > Lake | place: USA: Georgia | collected...
AATAATGTAATAATAATGTTATAAATAATGTAATAATAATGTTATAAATAATGTAATAATAATGTTATAAATAATGTAATAATAATGTTATAAATAATGTTATAATAATGTAATAATAATGTAATAAATAATGTTATAAATAATGTTATAATAATGTTATAAATAATGTTATAAATAATGTTATAATAATGTTATAATAATGTTATAATAATGTTATAAATAATGTTATAATAATGTTATTATAATGTAATAATGTTATAATAATGTTATAAATAATGTTATAATAATGTTATAATAATGTTATAATAATGTTATAATAATGTTATAATAATGTTATAAATAATGTAATAATAATGTTATAATAATGTTATAATAATGTTATAAATAATGTTATAATAATGTTATAAATAATGTTATAATAATGTTATAAATAATGTTATAATAATGTTATAAATAATGTTATAATAATGTTATAATAATGTTATAATAATGTTATAATAATGTTATAATAATGTTATAATAATGTTATAATAATGTAATAATTTATTTATTTAAAAATTGTGAAAAATATTTATATTCTTCGGGTGGATCTTTATAAAAACCTTGTTTCATTAATATTTTTAAACCTTCTTTAGCAGCTATTTTTTCAGAATTAACCTTTATTGAAGAAACACCTTTAGATAGTAAAATCCAATTTAACGATTTTAATTTGGATTCAAAATCATTATGTTGTAATAAATTATTAATATCTACATCTATTTTTTCTCCTAATGGAATTCTATATAAATATGATTCGGATTGAGTATTTATATCATCATTAGTAACTACTCGTCTATTAACAAATGTCCAATTACCTAATGTTTTATAGGTATCAAATAATTCTTTTAAAATAGTTTTAGGATCATATAAATCTTCATATTCTAGAGACATTGGCATTTCATTAAATATATATTCAAGAATATCAAATACTATAGCATATCCAACTCCTACTACATATTCCTGATCTAATATATATTCTACACAACCCAAAAATGCTTCTAGACAATCTTCTAACAAGTCTTTTTTATTACGCATTCGAAATTTAAAACCTTTTTGTTGCCCATCTTGGGCCGCTGATATAAAATTCCAAAAACCTAAATTTTCTGCTATTTTGGCAAATGATTGTTTTGCTCCATAATTAATTCTAAGTCTAGCTACTATTTTAACACCAAAAGGACATTTTAATTGGGGAAATCTTTTATATGCATACCATACTATAAATTTATTTGCAGATACATCCCCCAATTGTTCAAAAAATTCATAGTTTAATTCAGAATCTGCTGAACTTGCAGTAAATGCTTGTCCAAACAATTTCATATTTTCATCTCGAGTCAAAAAATTAATATATTTAGACTTTAAATTCGCCTTTTCAAGAAGACTTTGTATAAGCTTCTTGAAGGACAAATCTCGGGGGCCTAAATATATTTCAGTATTAATTTGTTCTGTCATTTATAATTAATTATTAATTTTTTTTAAATTTTTCAATTTTATTAATTTCTTATAGTATTTATTATAAATAAATGTCTAACCTTGAACCCAATTGGATTAATATACCTGTGAATACACCTTCTTGTTATTCTAATCTTACTATCTATGGATGCAATGCCCATATTAAGGGATTTGTAGCACCTATACCAATTGATGATTATCCTAAAATTTTTCATCATTTAACACCCCATCAATATATTGACCCTAAAGATAAATTTAATAATATTGTTCCTAGTAGAGAATTTTTTGGGTGTAATATAACTAAAAAATAATTTACTTATATTTATATTATTTTACTTATATTTATATTATTTTACTTATATTTATATTATTTTACTTATATTTATATTATTTTACTTATATTTATATTATTTTACTTATATTTATATTATTTTACTTATATTTATATTACTTATATTATTTTACTTATATTTATATTACTTATATTATTATTATTTTACTTATATTATTTTACTTATATTTATATTACTTATATTATTATTATTTTACTTATATTATTTTAGTTATATTATTTTACTTATATTATTTTACTTATATTATTTTACTTATATTATTTTACTTATATTATTTTAGTTATATTATTTTAGTTATATTATTATTATTTTAGTTATATTATTTTACTTATATTATTTTACTTATATTATTTTATTTATATTATTTTTATTTATATAAATGATACCTTTAGTTATATATCAAACTTGGGAAACTAAAAATTTACCTCCAATAATGAAAACAACTGTAGATAAACTAAAACAACAAAATCCACAATTTACTCATTATTTATTCGATAATAATGACTGTAGAGAATTTATAAAAAAATATTTTAATACACAAGTACTAGAAGCCTATGATAGTTTAATACCAGGAGCGTATAAAGCCGATTTATGGAGATATTGCGTGTTATATATTAATGGAGGTATATATTTGGATATTAAATATAATCATCCAGATAATAATTTTTCATTTATAGATTTAGATTTAACTAAAGATCATTATGTTTTAGATCAGATAAATAATGGTATGCAAGGAATATATAATGCTTTGATAATAACTCATAAATGTAGTATATTTTTATGTCAAGCAATAAAAAGAATAGTAGAAAACGTAAAAAATAAATATTATGGTGATTATTGTCTTTGTCCAACAGGACCTTCTTTATTATATAAATTAATGAAAGAAAATAATTATGATATTAATATTACAATGAAACATATTCATAATAAAAATGTAACAGGTATAATATATAAAGATAAAATAATTCTTAATATGTATCCTGAATATAGAAATGAACAACAATTATTTTTTAAAAATAATAATACAAAATATTATAATATATTATGGAAAGAAAAAAATATATATAAATAAAAATAAATAATAATTATATATTAATATATAAATAAATAATAACTCTATATTAATATATACAAATAAATAATAACTCTATATTAATATATACAAATAAATAATAATTCTATTTATATATAAATGATACCTTTAGTTATATATCAAACTTGGAAAACTAAAGACTTACCTCCAATAATGAAAACAACTGTAGATAAACTAAAACAACAAAATCCACAATTTACTCATTATTTATTTAATGATAATGATTGCAGAGAATTTATAAAAAAATATTTTAATACACAAGTACTAGAAGCCTATGATAGTTTAATACCAGGAGCGTATAAAGCCGATTTATGGAGATATTGTGTATTATATATTAATGGAGGTATATATTTGGATATTAAATATAATCATCCAGATAATAATTTTTCATTTATAGATTTAGATTTAACTAAAGATCATTATGTTTTAGAAGATATAGGAATATATAATGGTTTGATAATAAGTCATAAATATAATATATTTTTATGTCAAGCAATAAAAAGAATAGTAGAAAACGTAAAAAATAAATATTATGGAATACATTTTCTTGAACCAACAGGACCTCTTCTATTATACAATCTAATAAAAGAAAATAATTATAATTTTAACATAAATATGAAATATATTCATGATAAAAATTTAATATTATATCAAGATAAAATATTTCTTTATATATATCCTAAATATAGAAATGAACAACAATTATTTTTTAAAAATAATAATACAAAATATTACAGAACACTATGGGAAGAAAAAAATATATATAAAATTTAATTCATTATAAATCTTCAGGATTTTTTTTATATTTAAACCATGTAGTAACTATATATTTTTCTCCTTCTATTACTGGAGTTCCATGATGCATTGTATCATTATCTTCTTTTCCATTTGAAAGAATATTTCCCCATATTACAGCTCTACCTATTTTAGGAGTAATAGTAGTATTAATATTAATAAATTTGGTTTCACCACCTTTTTTAACATTATTTAAATAAATCATAAAAGTCCAAGTTCGTTGTCCTTTTTTATAAAAACTATTATCAGAATTTTTATCAAACCAATCATAATGGGGTTTAAATTCATTTCCAATAGAATAATGTTGTAATTGGGGTGCTTCAACTTCTGAATTTGGATGATTAATTTTTAATACTTTTAGAATTTTATTTTTTATATTTTTTTGAATACCATTTTCTTCTAATTTATCAAAAAAATATGTTTTACTTGTTCTAAAATAGGGATCATTTGGATCTTCCCTGGTAAGAGGTGATTTTATAAAATTATCTTGCCCAGATTCAATTACTGCTTGACATTCTTCAGGTGTTAAAAAATTATCAATTATATAAATTGGAGTATTTTTTGTTCCTTTAATTTCAGTAGCAATAGTACTTAAATATTTATCTATATTTTCTCTATTAAATTTATAATTATTTGTATCCCTATTTGTATTCGTATTTATATCCCTATTTGTATCCGTATTTGTATTCGTATTTGTATCCCTATTTATATCCCTGTTTATATCCGTATTTGTATTCGTATTTATATCCCTATTTATATCCCTATTTGTATCCCTGTTTGTATCCGTATTTATATCCCTGTTTGTATTCTTATTTGTATTCTTATTTATATTCTTATTTATATTCTTATTTTTCTTAATATTATTATATATAAATATACTTAATAATATTAATAAAATTAAGCATATTATTATTAATAAAATAAAAATTAATTTTAATAAAATTATATTCATTTTATAATAAAAAATATTATTAAATTGTATTTTAATAATTTTAATTTTTATTTAAATTATTAACATTAATATTACGTTTTATTAATTCTTGATGTATATTAGATAAAATATTAGAATATTTAATATATTCATTAATTAAATATTGATCATTATAATTATTATTATTATTATTATTATTATTATTATTATTATTATTATTGTTCGATGTTTGGTATTTATCAATTATAGGACAAAAATTTGGTATAATTTGTTCTTGTTCAGAAAAATATTTTATTGGTTTTGATATATTAATTGATGTGCGATTTGGTACATCTCGTTTCATTTATTACAATAATAATATTTTTTTAAGTATTTATATTTATTTACACCTTTTACATTATTTTTATATTTATTTTACACTTTGTACATTTAAATGTTCAAAGTGTAAAACAAGTAATTTAGTTTGATGTTTATTTAATAATTTTTACATATTTATTTTGTTATATAGTTTCTTAACATATTTAACACACATATTTAACACTCATATTTTTCTTTTTAGTTTGTTTAATTCATATAATTTTTGAGTTTAATATACTATATTATGTTTATTTATTATTTCTTGGAGTTTTCAAGTAAATTCTATATATAATTGTTTTATTTGATCTAATACAAGTTATTTTGATTTTATAAACTTTATACGTTACAGTTTTGGTTATGCTTTTTACAATTTTATTATAATTATTACACACTTTTTACATTTCATTAAACTTGATGTAAAACATTTAAATATAAATTTTCTTGTAATTTATATTTATTAAGTAAAATTTAACTACCAATAATTTATAATCTTTTGTTTTTGTGGTAGGCATTATAATATAATTATATAAACATTTATTATATAATTATAACATTTTTATTTTTATGTTATAACGAGTGTAATTTTATTAATTATAATTTAGTAGGTTATTAATTTTGGTTAAATTATAAATTATTTTTCAATAGATAACATCATTGATTTGTTCAATATTAGTACTTATTTTTGATAAAATAGTATTTTTTAATTCTTCTAAGTTTAATAAATTATCTGTAATATTAGATATATCATTTAAATCTGCAATATTAATTTGAAATGATTGTGCAATTAATAAACAATTAAACTCTTCAAATTTATTATCTAATAATAATCTAAATATATCTAAATCACTATAATATTTTGAAGTTTCTTGGGGACTTATTTTTTTCATATCAAATAATTTATCTAAAAATTTTACAATTATATTTTGCTTTTCAATTGATATAATTGGAAATTTAAACTTTTGTAAATCTTTTGAATAAACATGTGGTTGTCCTGCGCCATTTTGTAATTTATATATTTTATTTTGTATGAAAACTAAATAGTAGTATAAATATTGTTCATTTAATTTATCTTTATTTTTTGAATGTATTGAAAAACAATCACTTGCCCATATTTTTGTTTTATATTTACTTATATATCCAGAGTAAGCACCACTTGAAGAACACAATATAACATTTTCATCCCTATTGAATTCATTATGCATTCCAAGAGGATTTTTACCACCCCCAATTACTGGATATATTCCATCAACTAAATTTTTTTTTGTTAAATTTTTACCATTTTTAAAATTACATACTTCAGTTAATTCAATCCATTCAATTCCTTGTTCATTTTTAGTTTCTTTTTTTTCTTCTTTTTTTTCAATATCATATTCTGTATAATTTAATGAATAATTTTTATATGCAATTTCATCAATTTCAACTTCTTTAATAAAATATTTTTCTTCTGTATCTGGATTAAAATTATAAAATTTAACTTTTTTAGTTGAATGATATTTACAAAATTTTAAAATTCTTTTTATTCCTGTTATTTCAACTACATCTTTTCTTTCCTTCTTTTTAGTAAAAAATAAAATACAAGTTTTTGATGCAGTTGATGTAAAAGTTTTAGCAGGACATAATATAACTTCATGTAAATCACAACTTTTCATTAAATATTCTCTTATATTATCATAACCAGATGATGTTCCATACATTTTTTGCCCATCTAACATAACTGTAGCACATTTTCCATTTATCTTTAAACAATGTATCATCATTTGTAAAAATAATACCTCTGAATTTTTACCTCCTGTTTTTATAGGTATATAATCATCTAATATTTCTAAATGACCAAGTGATGTTAATAATTCATCATAATTTATTGTTACTGAAAATGGTGGATTTGCTACAATATTATCAACTTTTATATTATGAAATTTTCTAATGCTATCAGCACATATAACATTTGGTAATATTTCACCAGTATTAATTAGCATATTTGATAAACATAAATTATAAATTTTACCTTTTATTTCAATACCATAAATATTTTTTATTAATTGTTGTCTTAATTCTTCACTTGTTATTTTATTTAATTTTTCAAATTGTTTAAAATGTTTAATAATAGTATTTAATATACCACCAGTTCCAGAAGCAGGATCTAATACACTTTCAATGTCACCATTATCTTTCAATTTTGGATTAACCAAATTTACCAATAATTTTTTAATTTTTGGAGGTGTAAAAAATTGTCCTAATTCACTTTTTTTATTTCCACCAGCACCAAATACTGCATCAACGAATATACTTTCATATGCTTCACCCAATATATCATAATCATAATTATTGAAATCAATTGAACTTAACACCATAATAATTTTTTTTATAGTAATTGATTCCTTAATAAATGATTTTTTACCATCTTCAAATACATCTTTAAATTTAGGATGTTTTGATAATACTTCTTTCCATAAAAATTCATCAAATATTTTTTTTATATTACTTTCTTTTTCTGGAATTTTAACATACTCAATTAATTTACTGAATTTTATATATTCCAAATATTCTACAAATTTTTCATTTCCATATTTTTTAACACCATCTTTATATAATTCTAAATTGTAAATATCAATAGAACCATTTTCTATATGTTTTTCTGCTTGTTTAAGAATTAAGAAATGAGATAATTCATTTAACGCTTCATCTCCTATTAAATGTTCTGCATCATTACGCAATATATCTAAACAACTTTTGAATAAACTATGTAACTCTTGTATTTTACCATTTACTGTTATTTGTTGTTCTTTTTTTTTCATTATTTGATTAATTGGTATGTATTCGTTCTTCTTAGTAAGATGTCTTTGTAAATCAATTTTTTTGTTTAAATTAATAACTTAAAAATAATTAAAAATCTAGTACTAATTCTTCATTTTGTTGTATTTAATTATTTCTGTTAAATCATATATAATCTTGAATAATTTATCATAATATTCACACCATAAAATCATAAGGAGGAAACATATTATCTAATATTTTTAGCAATTTTGTAATATTATTTTATTTGATAAATACTCACCTACTTTATTTTTACAGGTTTTTAATTATAATATACTCTTTCTATACTTAAATATTCTATCCAATTTATAAATTGTCCCTTAAATACTATTTTTTTTATTTTTTGTTTTTTGTTATAATGAGTGTAATTTTATTAATAATAATTTAGAAGAACTTTGGTTTGGTTAAATAATAATAATTTTAATAAATACTATTTTATTTAAATATCATCAATTGGGTCAGTATTTACTAAACTAAAATTATTTAATTTAAAGATATTTGAAATAAGTATTTTTTCCTTAATAGTTTAGTTATATATTTTTATTAGTAATTTAAAATAATTATTAATTAAATGAGTATAATATTATAAATGTTCTATTATTTGTTTGAATTCATATTTAATTAAATTATATTATAAGTCTCTAATTTAAATAATATTGATAAATTTTGCTAGTTTAATAATTAAATATTCAATTAGGTTATTTTTATTATTAAATATAATAATTGTTTGATTTTATATAGTAATTATAAAATATTACTTGAACTTTTCTTTTTCTTATTTGTGATAGTAATTATATCTCGTAAATCTTTTACATTATAGTAGACAATCCATAAACCATTTGGTGGAAATAATTTATCTATTTTAACTAATTCATTATATTATATTCTTATAATGAATTAATAACTAAAATAATTCAAAACTCTACTAATTCTTCATTTTTGTTGTATTTAATTATTTCTGTTAAATCATTAATATCATAATATTCACACCATAAATCATAAGGAGGAAACATATTATCTAATATTTTTAGCAATTTTGTAATATTTGTAAATTCAAAATCAATATTTATTTCATTTGATAAATACTCACCTACTTTATTTTTACAGGTTTCTAAATCATAATATACTCTTTCTATACTTAAATATTCTATCCAATTTGTAAATTGTCCTCTAAATACTATTTCAGGTTCTTTGGATAATCTATTATCTCTTTCACATAATTCATAATAACTTTCTTTACTTTTTATATTTTTATCAGCAATTATTTTTATTGCTTTTTCATATGTTGTAGTAAGTGCAGTTCTTTTTATTGTTTTTAATTTTAATTTTTTAGTTAATTCATCATCATATTCACCAAACTCATCAACAATTTCTTTTTCTTTTTCTCTTAATTTTTCTTTTTGTTTTTGTTTTTCAAGGACAATTTTAAATACTTTAATTTTTTGACTAATAGTTTCGTCTTCTAACCCTATTTGATAAATTACTTCTCTTACCTTTTTTAAATCGAGATTTTCATTATTTTCTAACCAATCATTTCTATTTAAAATTGGTAAGATTATTTTGGTTTTTTTAAACATATCTTTTTTGTTTTTTCTACTTGCTCTTAATGCAGATTGAACTATACGAATATTTGATGTCATATTTTCAGCAAATACAACACCATCTAATAACGGAAAATCCCATCCTTCACCCAAACAATAAACACAAGTAATTATTCCAAACTTTGCCTTTTCAAAATTATTAATTATTTCTTTTTGGTCTTTTGATTTCATTTCACTATGATAATTTGAATAATATAAATCAGGTATATCAAAGTAATTATTATCTATCAATATTTTTATATATTGAATTAATTTACATGAATTATTCTTGTTATTTGAGTATATCAATAAATGATGTGAATGCCTATCAAATATGCTTTTCAAAGATGCAAATGCACTCAAAAACAACCTCTTATCATTTTCTTCTACAATATGAAATCTTAATAATTGTTGTTCTAATTGTTCTTCATTTGTAATAATGGTTTGAATAACATAATCGCAAATAATATTTTCATTAATTGCCCATAGCAAACATTTTCTATCAATTATTTCTCCAAAATATTCAACATTATCATTTGAAACTACATTACCATTACCATTACTATTATCATCACACATACTTTCTAATTGTTTAAGTGTAGCAGTTAATGATAATTGTTTTATAGATAAAATGTTTAACATTTGAATATATTTTTTTGTAGTGGGTGCTAATTGCATATTGCTTGTTGTTAAATGATGACAATTATGAACTATAGGACCATCAATATATTTATCATTATTATTATTTCTATCTATTGTTCCTATAATAAAATTATGATTATCTTCAACTTCTATGTCATATACATAAGGTTTATTACTATGAAAACCATTATTAATAATATTTGTTATTTTTGTAATTTTTAATGTTCCATATTCTAAAAATTTATTATTCCATTCATATTTATCCAAATGTATATTACTTATTTTATACTTAAAAACACTATGAATATATGGAATAATTAAATTTAATAATTTTAATGAATTTACTTTATTGAAGTTTAAACAATAATATTTTTGTTTTACTTTTGAATAAAAACAATCAATATTATATAATTTAAATTTATTAATAAATCTACAATGTGTTTTTTTATTATAATTATTAGAATGAATTATTATTGAAGATATATCATTATTTTCATATTTACAAATTGAACCATTATCCATAAACCATATCGCAATACCTCTTTCATCTATTTTATCTAATAACCAATCTGGAACTATTTTTGTATCTCTTGGTATTTCATTATCCAAATCAAATATTTTACTTTGAAAAGTATATGCTGGTTTTTTTGAATAATTATTTTTTTCAATATAAGTTAATTCATTAATATTTAGCATACTTGCTTTCCATAAACAATATTCTTTTTGTTTTTCATAATGAATAATTTTTAATCTTAATCTATTATTTGATGTATATAATAAATGACCATTACCTAAATATGAACCATATATTAATTGTAATTGATCATTATTTAAACAAGGTGCTACTGTTGTATCAACATGATTAGTATCATATTTAGATATAATTAAATCATTTTCTTTTAAATTTATTGCTTCAACATAACCATTATTGGTTAAAATTTTATGGTTTTCTGTGCATTTAATAATTTTTTTAGACATTTGAATTTTTAACAAATATTTATTTTCTTTTTGCCATACATAAGTTAATTTTTTATATTCAAATTTTTTATCATTTTCATTAAATGATAATATTAATGGTAATTCTTCTTTTCTCTCAAACATATTGTATAGTTTACCTATTTTAATTACTCCTCTATCTGTTTGTATTCCAGTTTCAAATGGAAAACATTCGTCATTTATTTTCATATCAAATACAAACTTTGTATTTTTAGTCGCAGTATATACTTTGTGAGCAGATGAATATGTAGTTATTATAATACACTTTTTTTGATTATTTTTTAAAAACCTCATTATATTTTCAATCTCTACACCACTTGAAATAATTAAATATGAAACACTTTGAAACAAAATACAAATAACTTGTTCCCATTGTTGTAATAATAATGTATTAGGAACACCAATAAGAATAGTATTTGAGTTTAATTTTTGTGTAATCCATAATGAAATTAAAGTTTTTCCTACTCCACAAGGAATTATTAATAATCCTTTTTTATTATTTTGAAAATATTCATATGATTTGTTAATAATAATTTCTTGATAATTTCTTGGTTTATATATTTTATTATTTAATTCTATATTTTCAATTTGTTTTTCAATATATTCTATACTTTCATCATCACTAATATTATTTTTACTATTATCGTAAATTCTTATTTTTCTAATTAAACCATCAATTTCATCTTTTGATAAAATTGTATATTTAATATTATTTGTATCAAGATATGGAATAATAAAATTAATTACTTCTTTTTTGTAAAATTCAATACCAGCATTAAATTTAATATGCAGATTTAATTTATTAAAATATATTTGTAATTGTTTTTCTATATTATCTAAAATTATTAAATCTATTTCAATAACCATAACATAAAAACCTCTTTTAACTTCACTTGTTATATATGTTTGTTCTCTATCAGGAATACTTAATGTTTTACCTAATTTAAAAGCATTATATAAATCCCAGTATTCGTTTGTTCTTATGTAAATATATCCAATATTCATTTTACAGTCTTGCATTATTTATATTATATTATTCATATAACATTATTCATATAATATTATATATAATCAAATTTTTTTAATAAATTAGTATTATATATAATATTATATGAATAATTTTAATAATACTAATTCTAATACTAATTCTAATAAATTTCTATTATTTTCATAGCATATAATTGGTATTTTTTATAAATAAATATCATCTTTTTTATAATATTAAAACTTTAAATGCGGTGATGTAAAGAAGTAAATTTAATAATAATAAAAAATAAAATTCCAATTAATATAAAAATAATAATTAAACAAATTAAAAATAATTTTAATGGAAATTTATTAGAATTAGAATTAGAATTATTAACATTATTTTTAATAAAATTTTTTAACATATTTTTTCTACTTATATTTGAATTTAATAAAGCTTGTTTATAATTTTCACCATAAATATTTGTATATAATTCTTCTGGCGTCATAGGAGAAACATCTCCAGAACTTCCAATGCCATAATTTTTATGTATAAATTCCATATCTGTAGCTGATAATCTAAGATTTTGTTTAGTTCCAATATCATCTAAAGTTAAATCTGCTGGAAAAAAATATAACATAACAGAAAATGGATCAAATTGGCTACCTATTAATAAATTACTATTTACAGTATTAAGAATTTGTGTATCTGTAGTTTGTTTATCCCACCCTTGAGTTTCTAAAGCCCAAGCATATACTGCTTTTTTATTCCAATTAATTGGATTACTAAAACTACTAGAATGTTCATGAATCATTCCAAATGAATGTCCAAATTCATGTAAAACAGTACCAACATCGAACCAACCCAAATTCATAGTTGTACCATTTTTAGATTGATTTTTTATATCAGTACCAACAAAAGACCAAGCACCATTAATTCCGTTAAAATCTATTTTAATATGATTTGGGTTATGTTCTTGACTTTTATCATTAAAATCTAAAAAAATTAATTGAATATAACTTTTAGCTAAAAGTGGTACATATCTTTCATTAACTATTATTTTTATCATATTTGGAACTGTTTGTTGTTTAGGGGTACCATATTCCATTGTAAATTGTTTTTGTAAAGGATCTAATTGTTCCCATTGGGGTGTGTTTTTTTCATATTGTGTCCATGTAAAATTATTATTTCCAACTATAGGATTTTCTTTATTAAAAGAAATATAAATAATTGTATTGGGAGGCCATATTTTAGATTTATAAAAAGCAGCTTGTAAAATGTCATTATTATTAGAATTAATATTTTGAATAATATTATAATGTTCAGGTAAAAATTTTTGAATACAAATTTTTGTTGATTCTAAATTTGTCATATTAGTGTATATAGATTATTTATTAAATAATATATTTAATTATATAAAAATATATTTTATTTAATAAATATATTTAATATGTCAGCTGGAGGTTTATCTTATTCAGGCTTAATTAATTATGGCGTTGTAACTTTACCATCCGTAGATTCATGGGGAACAAATATGAATATCTTAAGAAATCCTTCTAGTTCTATTATGACTCGAAAAATTGATAAAGTAGGACAAGACAGTAGTATTACTGCAATGGTTGATAATTCAACTGATAGATCATGTGAAGCAATTTCGGTATATGCTAGAGGTGTTAATCCATCAGTAAGTGTTTCATATAGTAATGGTGGTAGTAATGGTGGTGGATTATCTGGTAATTTACCTGGTTTAAATGGTAGAGGTACTCAAGCATCATTACCTTATCCTGTAATTAAAGATGGAGCTTTTAGACCTCCTATTTTAAATCAAGCTTTAACTTTACCGCTTTCAAGATTACCTAGGGTGTGGACTTCACAATTTTCTAATCCTGGTTTTGCCGATTATACAAAAAAATTAAGAGATTGTGGTACCGCCGAAACAACTAGAGAAGTTAAAAATGAAACACTTACTGCTGCAATACGTCCAACAACTACTTATAATATGGGATTATCTGCTATACCTGAAAATCAAAATATTACAAATACAATTAAAAATAATATTATTCATAATTCCGCAAATTCAGGAATAAGAACTATAGATTTAACTCAACAATATGTAGGAAATCCCACTGGAGAAATAAATTCAAATACAATGCATGTATTTGGACAAACCAATTTAAATCAAAATAAACAAGTACCATTATTAAATTCTAATGTACAACATAATGTTGTTAATAATTTATTATTACCTTCGGCAGTTACTAATTGGACCAGCAAACAAAATCATTTTAATAATATTAATATGGATACTAATAGATTTATTTATGATGATAATCAAAGAACTTTTCCACAAGCAAATACCAATACATCAGATATGGCTCACTATCCAAGTATAGAAATTAATAATATGGATACTAACAGATTTATTTATGATGATAATCAAAGAACTTTTCCACAAGCAAATACTAATACATCAAATATGGCTCATTATCCAAATATAGAAATTAATAATATGGATACTAATAGATTTATTTATGATGATAATCAAAGAACTTTTCCACAAGCAAATACTAATACATCAGATATGGCTCATTATCCAAGTATAGAAATTAATAATATGGATACTAACAGATTTATTTATGATGATAATCAAAGAACTTTTCCACAAGCAAATACTAACACATCAGATATGGCTCATTATCCAAATATAGAAATTAATAATATGGAAACTAACAGATTTATTCAATCAACAAATTCTTATAGCATAGAATCAAATCAAAATGGTTTAGGTGTTACTTCAATAGAAGAATTATTAGGCAATATAGATTTACCTATAAAAGATTCAAATCATATAATTCATATATCTCATAAACCTACAGAAACTAGACAAGGTGATGGAACTAAATATATACATGAAGATTTAGTATTACAACGTAATTTACCAGAATATGAAACTACTACAAATATTGGTAATTCATCCAAATATGTACGTATAAATCCTCAAAATGATTTAAAATTAAATAAAAAATTAATAGAAATTCCTCATACATCTAATCCTGGAGGTCAAAATGATAATCATATAAATAGTTCTAGAAATAAAAAATTACCTGAATCTTTAAATGTAGGAGGTTTTGATGGTAAAGGTAATATTCCAGCAATAGAAAGGATGCATCAAATTCCTACAAATTTAAATAATCAAAAAAATCAAAAATCTAAATTTGTTTTAAATACCATGCAAGGAAGATTTAATTAATTATTATATTATATATTATTATATTATAATATTATTATTATTATTATTATTATTATAATATTATTATTATTATTATTATATTATTATTATTATATTATTATATTATTAATTAATTATTATTATATTATTATTATATTATTATATTTTTATTATTATATTATTATTATTATATTATTATTATTATATTATTATTATTATATTATTATTAATTATTATTATATTTTTATTATTATTAATTATTATTATATTATTAATTAATTTATTAATTATTATTA
>Ga0214923_10005055_pt1 | contig 15538 bp, 17 predicted proteins | sample LL1510_MetaG_FD_177993 | JGI IMG/M metagenome (GOLD analysis project Ga0214923, IMG submission 177993) | Freshwater microbial communities from Lake Lanier, Atlanta, Georgia, United States - LL-1510 | ecosystem: Environmental > Aquatic > Freshwater > Lake | place: USA: Georgia | collected...
TTATTTTAATATTTATTTATTTATTTATTTGAAATAAATAAATCAAACAAATCAAATAAATCATAAAATTGATAAAATATAATTAAAATTTATTAAATTTTAAATAACAATGATTTATTCGCATTCACTATCAAATAATGACGGAGCATTTATTAATAGTGCTTTTAATGAGGCACTGAAGTCGCCTGTTCTTATGAGGCACGGTGCTGTAGCAGTAGCGCACGGAAAAATAATGGGTCGTGGTCATAATCATTATAGAACTCATTCAAAAGACGATTTTATTTCCAATAGTTGCACTTGCCACGCAGAAATTGCTTCACTAAGAAATATGTTTCACACTTGTGGAACAAATACATATGGAAAACAAAGTAATTCTATAAAAGTCGGCTATTAAATCTTCAAATCATGAAAATTCAAGAAACCTAGATAATATAAAAAAATTATATAAAAAAACTACAATTTATGTAGTGCGTTGTGACAATAATTCAAATCTGCAAGATTCAGCACCTTGTCAAAATTGTTTAACTACAATATTAGAACTTAATATTAAACGTATTGTATTCAGTTATAAAGACAATACATTTATTAGTTGTAATCCAAAAGAATTAACAATAAATCATATTAGTGCAGGAAATAATTTTATCAAAAGATTGCATAATAATACAAACGCAAATAACATAAATACACCTAAAACTGCAGGCACAAATAACATAAACGCACATAAAAATAAAAACAAAAACAAAGATAAAATAACATAAAATCAATTAGCATGCAATCACTTTAGCATCCGGTGGATTATATAAATTACATGGTGCTAATTTTTTATAAAGCGAACTATCGCTGTAATATAAACTATAATCTGGTGTAAATCCACTAAAATAATGACTAGTTTTAACAGTATTGTTACACTTAATTAAATGTTCAATTCTAGAAGAAAAAGTCAAATTTCTGTTTATTTTTTTGATACAATTAACATTATTAGTTTCTGCAGCCAAGTTATTACTTATTTCTGTGGCATAATCAGTTATTAAACTACATTGTGCTTTTAAATTAGTAATATAGAGAGATTGCACACGATTTTCACTTCTCATATGCTTATTAAGCGAAACATCTAGTAATGCCCTATTATTTCTTTTATAGCAAGCAGCAGAATTATTAACATTACATTTACTATTCAAATAGCCTTTGCTACTTTTTACACTCACACTAATTGCCCCGAGACCATATGAACTATTTTCCAAAACGCTACTAAATGGGTCGTGAGAGATTATACTATTAGGATTGCCTATATAACTATGATTAGTATTACCATTTAATGAAAACTGTTTATTAGATGATACTTTAGAAAATTTATGAGCATATTTTTTTTTTAACATAGCTCCTCCCGAATTAGCATAGTTATTATAATTAGTAGCATTACAATTATTTTTGACACAATAAGACATATTATATATTTGTTATATATATATAACAAATAAATAATAACAAATAATAACAAATAATAACAAATAATAACAAATAATAACAAATAATAAAAAATAATAACAAATAATAACAAATAATAACAAATAATAACAAATAATGACAAATAATAAAAAAAATTGACAATATTTTTCTTTAATTGTAAAAATTAAAAGTTATAAAAAGCGCTTTATATATTAATAATGACAGAAACAAAAAAAAGTCAATCTTATGCTTCAACAACACTAAATGTATATAAATCTAATACTAATAGTAATGAGAAATTACAAACATTAGATAGTTATTTGAAAAATGGATACTCGCTAATTAAAAGAAACCCCAATACAAAAAAAGTAGAAATTACATATTCAAATAACTACGAATCCAAAAAGAAAGAATTAGAACATCAACATTATAACAAAACAATAGAAGCAATGATTAACAATTGGAATAACTACAGAGATGAGTTAAATAATCTTTTAGGAGATATTTCACCATACTATAATTATAAAGAAACACTACAAATAATGATAGATGAAGATAATTATATTTTAGAAGAATTACATAAGCAAAAGCAAAAACAAAATAATGACAATTATTACGATAATGATAGTGAATATGCTTCAGAAAATGAAGACCCAAAATATTTACTATATTAAAAAGTATTTTTATACTAAAAGTATTTTTATACTAAAAGTATTTTTATAATAAAAGTATTTTTATACTAAAAGTATTTTTATGCTAAAAGTATTTTTATGATAAAAGTATTTTTTTTATTTATTTTTTACTATAATTACATACAAAATGTCCATAGACTTACAATCAATTGAAAATGATATTAAAAATCTCACAAATAACTTATGTAAATTTAAATTATTAATATTATTCGTCGAAAATGATAACCTCATTGGCATTTTAAAAAAAAAAATAAATGTTAAAAATAATTATTTATCAAACAAAGAACTAATACAATTTATGCAAAATATAAAAGAACTAAGCAGCTATAAAATTAAATATATATTAAACTTTACAATACAAAAATCTATAGAGGAACTTGAAGAATCATTCATCAATACAAATTTTGTTTTTAAATCTAATAGTTATCAACTTAAACCAATAACAAATATTAACGCTTTAAATATTACAATAAATCATAAAAATCAAATGTTTACTAATATTAACACATTAATAATAATAGCAAAAAAATAAATTTATAAACTTTATAAAATAAAAAATAAAATTATAGTAAATAAATATAAAAATTATACTATTATACTATTATTATACTATTATAAATAATATTATAAATGGAACAAAATTTAATTATAAATTTTGCTAATGAATTTATTAATAATTTATATTTCGATATAAGTAATATAACATATCAAAATAATGACATATGCGTTAATAATATAACAAGTCAAACAATGGATATTTCATCAAGACCAATCAATATTAGTTATATATCAGAAGATACATTACAACATAATACATCTCCCTCTCCTCCATATCTCTCTTCTCCCTCATATACCTATTCTTCTAATTATTTGCAAAATGTTATTTATAATACCACCACAAGCGATTTATCATATATAATAATAACACCAATTAATAATAATTTACATTATCCAAGAGCAACATCTATTAGAGACCTAATAAGAATCTTATTTGTAAATTATAATAATAATGGAGAAGACAACGACTTTGTAGAAACTTTCATTAATAGCACATTTGAAAACAAACAAAAATTTAAAAAAGTAATTTCGGATAGTGAATTAGAAAAATTAAAACCACAAAAATTTAATAAAATTAACGAAACTACAACAAATAGTCAATGTCCTATATTATATTATAATTTTGAAGAAGATGAAGAAATAATAAAATTACCTTGTAATCATAACTATAATTGCGAAGCTATTATAAAATGGTTATCACAAGAATCAAATACTTGTCCTGTTTGCAGACATGAATTTGATTATAAAGAAATAACTATTAATAGCAAAATACAAGAACAAGAAGAACAAGAAGAACAAGAAGAACAAGAAGAACAAGAAGAACAAGAAGAACAAGAAGAAAACGAACACCAATCAAGAATAGAAGAAACAAGAGACATTTATAACTTATTTAGCAATGAAGAAATTCTAATGCAAGAAATATTATTAAACAGTTATTCAAATATGTAATTTAATAAATTCAAACATTGTTTTATTACATAACAATTTAAAATTCAAAAAAGCAAAGTTTTTGTTAAATACAACTTGAATGCTAATAGATTTAGACTTCAAGAATTTAGTAAAAGCAATAATAAACTCAGCACTATAATTAGCAGTATCATTTATTTCAATATTTTTAATATAATTTATTATAAACATGTAAATATCATATACTTCGCTAATTTTTAAACGCATATTTGGATTGGGATATAACACTTTTTTATATAATTCTATGAAAAATTCTAAAAATATTTTAAGATTTTGATTCTCACTTGTGTCAGTGCCAACACTTGTGTCAGTGCCAACACTTGTGTCAGTGCTAACACTTGTGCTAGTGCTTGTATTACTATTTTCTAGAAAAAAATTACTATTGTAATATATATATAAAAGATCAATAGTCAAACTATATAGATCATTATATGCATAAACAAAATCCAATAAATATTTAACAATACTAGCATATGTTGGATAATCCGTTTTATTAGAGAACTGATAATAAAATTCTCGCAGTGCTTTTTTATATTCAATTAATTCATTATTATTAAAAAATTCTCTAATTTCTTCATTATTGGCAATAGAATCATAAGAATCATTGATAAATAAATCAATAATACTATTAGATAACACGTTAGTAGCAGTATTATCATTAACAATAGAAGTAAATTCTGTATTAATATTATATAAAAAAAAGAATAGAAATCGTTTTTCAATATTTACATGGTAATGATCTAGTCTAAAATCAAAAGTAAACTTTTTTAAATAATTAAAATCAATATCATTTTTATTTGCTTTATAGCATTTTTTTATTTTAAAAGACAATCCAAAATCAATAATAATAGGTTTATTGGTTTTCAAGTTTATTAATATATTACTAACATGTAAATCATTATGAACAACATAGACTTTATTTAATAAAATCAATGAAGTTAATAAATATGAAAAATTATTTAATAAACTAATAACAAAATTAGCAGAATTAATATAATTAGTATAATATTTTTGTAATGTTTTATTTTTTATATAATAACTATACATTAAATAATATTCATTATTAACATTTTGTTTAAGAGTTGTATCTTGTAAATCTTGTGAATCTTGTGAATCTTGTAAATCTTGTGAATCTTGTGAATCATAAGCAAGACTAGCATTATAGTCTTCAAAAATAGTATTACATTTTTTCAATTGTAAATCAGATTTTTCTATTATATCAAATGTCACAATACATGCTTTTATAACACATCCAAAATGATTTTTAAAATTTTTGACATTTTTTTTTATATAAAGTCCAATATTTTTTTCATTAATACTATAAAAATTAATTTCTTGAACTTTTGTAACTGTTTTTTTAGTATTTTTTTTTCCTTTACAATCAATGCCTGGATAATATACACACCCATAACTTCCTTCACCCAAAAAACCATCATTTGTGCTTTTATCATCAATTAATGAATCCATAATATACTTATATTATAATAAGAAATTACTATTATATAATTAAAAATACTATTATATAATAAGAAATTACTATTATATAATTAAAAATACTAATAAATACCAATAAAAATACAAAGTATTAATCTAAAATATAGAGTTATACATATATTTATGATGTCCACAAATACAAACATATTTGCTGGAACTCCACAAAAAACATATTTATATATGTTATGCAGTGAAATTTATTATGATTCGTTATGTAAAGAATACTATAATATACTAACATTAAATAAAGAACCAGAAGGTATATTAAAAAATCATATAAAATTTATAAAAATAGATTATCAATCAACAAACCAAACATATAATAAACAATGCACAATTGCTATAGTAAATAGTGTTTTAAATAATCATAATCATAATAATCATAATAAATATAATAATTTATTAATGCTAGAAGATTTAAATGACCTAACAGAATTTTTAATAAATAATGATTACATTATAGACAATTCTATAACAAAAATATATAAAAATACTAATATGAATTCAAAAAAATTAATATATTCATTCAAAATTACATTATAAGCAAATTACATTATAAAAAAATTGATAAATATTATTTAATAAAATGCAATAATATTTATAATATGGAAGAAACTTCCATCAGTACACAAGAAAACACTATTGAAAAATTAAAATCAAAAAATAACACTATAAAAGACTATATTGAATCTCTGAATCCAATACAATACAAAGCATTACAAATTTCTATTAGAGAACTAGAATCATCATTTTCATTAGAAAAATCAATCGGATACATTGACTATGTTAATTCACTCAATTCCATAAATCATAAAAATAGTTAAACTAATAAATCCAAATATTAAGGCAATGATTTTCTCAAAAGTATATTTTTCTTTATAGATTATGTATCCCATAATAAATAAAATAATAAAATACACTAAATGCCATATTATATTTAAAACTATTATACTTCCATATGGCAACAACTTATATATACTAAAACCCAACAATGCATACATAAGTATTCCAACTCCCAAATATAAATTATTTATATTCGTAATTTTATTTGATTCAACATTCTTACTTTCCCTGTTTTTTTCAATTTGTTTAAATAAATATTGAGAGACTATAGAAAAAAAAGTAATTAAAAATAAATACAAATAAAAATAAATATCAATCTTTAAATAATTGTTTTTCATTGTAATTATTACATTATAAATATATAATTTAATAATTTCAAAGTGTAATATTCATTTTATAATTACTTTAATTTTTACAAGACATAGCATACATATTTTTGAATGTTTTAAAACTAATATCATTAGAATCCTTCATAGTGATCTTAGAGTTTAAACATTTATCACCATTACCATCACCATCACCATCACCATCACCATTACTATCACCATCACGATTGTTTTTGGTAATTTCAATAATTTTTTCTAAAACAAACACATCATTTTCTAACAAATCTTTTGTGTGTATTTTATAGTTGTTATTTTTACAATAACTATTAAAATCGTCAAAAGTTCCTCTATATTTATATTTATTTGAAACATATTCAATGGGCTGTTTTGTTTTATTTTTTTTATTAATTCTATTATAGAAAATATTATTTTCTTTTAACTCATCAAAACCATAAGATTCATTACTTAGATTGCTATAATAAGATTTAATAAGTTCAAAATTATCATAATTGTCTACATATATATTTTTACAATTATACTTTACAACATAAATTCTAGATACAACATCTAAATACAAGAAATCAATGCTGTTAGATTTTTTGCAATAATAATCAAAAGAGGAATTTGAATTATTATAATTCATTAAGACCTCTCCTTTTGGAGTTTTTTGTTTAATATATTTGTGTTCCAACAAATTCAAATAATTAGTATATGAATTATTATCAATAAATTCTACATTTGTTAATTCATTAAACTCATCTAAATATTCAAAAAAATATGTGTCATATTCATAAGTTTCCCTATTTTCATTATATTTTTCAACAAATTGATTAATCATTTTTTCATATACACATATTGAAACAATTAATATAGAAAATAATAAAGAAGTAGAAGTCACAAAAAAAACAATTAATACATTAATACAATTATTTAAATAATTATTATACACAAATTTTTCAACTATTTCTTGATTTTGATTACTTAGCAAATACGAACTTTGAGTAAAATTAGACAACACATATTCATAAGCATTACATTTTTCAGTGTCATTATAACAATAATCGCCAAAATTATAAAAATTATCAGAGTTATTAGAATCATCAAATTCATCATTCATAAAATTAAATGCATAATACATAATCATCATCATACTTAATTATATTAATTATATTAATTATAGTATTAATAATACTATTATTAATAATTATTTAAATATTAATAATACAAATAATAGAAATATTATAAATTTATTACTTTATTACTTTATAATAAATGTGCTTTTCATTATCAATAATAAGTGATTATAAAAACACTAACGCTATTACATATAATAATGAATTACTAGAAAACATAGCTGCAAATATTCCCAATTCAATAATATATACTGATTATGAAGTAAGTGGAATTAATAATTATATTAAAACTAATACTAGTAGCACAATAATAGAAATAGACACTGAAAATAATATAGCACTGACAAATATAATAAATATTATAGAATTAATAATGCCAATTAAAGAATTACAAATTGAATACATTTATGATGACAATAATATTTTATTTTGCTCAAAAAAATATTTAAATAATTTGAATAAAAATTTACACGATAAAAGAACATTAATAAAAAAACTAGAAGATAACAAGAAAAATATAAACTATTGCAAGCTCTATAAGACGCTTAAATTATATAAATTATTAAAATAAAGTTCTTAAGTGTTAAGTTTATAGTTTAGTTTCAATCTGTGTTCGTGTTTTTTATTACGTCTTCTATGTTTTTTACTATGTCTTCCATTTTTTTTATTATGTCTATGTTTTTTACTATATTCATCTTTATGTTCATGTTTATCAATTATATGATTATATTCTGGTGTCATTATCTCTTTATCATAATCAAATAACTTAGATGTAATTCCCCTAGAAACTCTATATTTTTCTTTATTACTTTTTCTAGTTTCCCCCTTTTTTAACTTTATTACTTTATTTGGTCCATAATTATCTGTACTATTATATTTTTTTGATTCACGTAAATCATTTTTTAACAAATCAAATATAGATCTTTTATTACTTGGAATATAATGCATAAATTTTTGTAGTGAGTCTTCAATATAATATTGTTTGCCATTAGTATTAAAAACAGCTTTCACTTGCTTATTTATATCTCGATTAGAATCATAATCAATATTATATTTTTCAAAATTTTTTAATCCATTAATATTTTCTAAATATGTTTTGTTTGTTACAACCTTTACAGACATTACTTATTACTTAATATATTATAATAAAATTATTTACAATTATACTTAACAATTTTTTACTTAAGTTAAGTTAAGTATTTTATTTGCAATTAAATATATTAAATAATATATATATAATGAAACATACATTAAAAAATAATAAATCAAAAGTTATTAGAAAAAAATTGACTATAAAAAAAAAATCTAAGGGATTTATATATAATTATAACAATAATAAAGTTAATTATTATAAATATTATAAACATAATAATATGTCAGGTGGCAGCAACATTACAAATTTCATCAAACTTCTTGAGCAACTTTCAAAAATTGTTAAAAATAAAGGAAACAAAGAAGATATTTTTAAAGTGGCAGCATATAATAAGGCAATAAATGAATTAAAAAAATATACAGCATTACCAAATAGCGTAGAAATAACTTCTGCACAAGAACTTAAAAAATTAAAATTACCTAGAATAGGAGAAAAAATTATAAACAAATTTGACGAATTTTTAACTACCGGAACACTTGAAGAAATTGAAAAAGAAAAAAATAATCCCATAAACACATTTGCTGATATATATGGTATTGGTCCAGTAAAAGCAAAAGAATTAGTAGAAGCAAAAAATATTTCAACATTAGAAGAACTTAAATTAAGACAAAATGAGTTACAAGAAAATAAATTACCATTATTAAACAGCAAGCAACAAATAGGTCTTAAATATTATGAAGATTTGCTAAAAAGAATTCCGCGAGAAGAAATAGAAGAATTCAAATTATTACTCGAATCTAATTTTAAAGAAACAATTACAGAAAATAACGAAGCACAAAAAAATCATAAATTTGAAATAGTTGGAAGTTATAGACGCAATAAGCCGGAATCAGGAGATATTGATCTAATATTTACTTCCTATAATAATAACAAAATAGTTTTTGAAAACTTTATTAAAAAATTACAAACCAAAAAAATTTTGCTTGAAATTTTATCAAAAGGAGAAACCAAAAGTTTAACAATAGGCAAATTAGACAAAACAAGAGCAACTCCTCGCCGTATTGACTTTTTATACACACCACCCGAAGATTATCCTTTTGCCATATTATATTTCACAGGATCAAAAGAATTTAATACGGCTATGAGGCAACACGCACTAAATGTGGATCTAACATTAAGCGAACATGGTTTCTATAAATTAGTAAAAAAAACAAGTCAAAAAGAGACAAAAATAAAACAAGAAAAGCTAGGTTCTCTTCTATTTAAAACAGAAAAAGATATTTTTGATTTCTTACATATGGAATATAAAGAACCACAAGATCGTATTAATGAACAGTCTATTATATTAACTCTACCCATAGAAGAAATTAAAAATAAAATACAAGAACCAGAACCAGCACCTACAGAACCAGAACCAGAACCAGAACCAGAACCAGAACCAGCACCTCCAGAACCAGAACCAGAACCAGCACCGCCAAAAAAAACCAATAAAAAAGAAACAATAAAAATTAAAATACCTAAAGCAACAGCAAAAACATTAAAAAAATATACCAAAAAAATTAAAAGCGAAATACTAGAAAATCTAAACAAATTTAAAACGCAAGGCATATCATCGTTAGAGATGCTATCATTGGAAGAATTAACAGCAATGTTGCAAGAAGCAATAGACAATTACTATATTTCAGATCTAAAAGAAAATAGTCTATTAACAGACAATGAATATGATATATTGCGCGAACACATATTAAAAAAAGACCCAACAAATGTTATAGCAAACAACCAACAAACACAAATAGCAGATAATACTTCCAAAGTAAAACTACCATACGAAATGTGGTCAATGGACAAAATAAAACCAGATACAAACGCGCTAACTAAATTCAAAGAAAAATTCAAAGGTCCATATGTAATTTCAGCAAAAGTAGATGGCGTAAGTGCCCTTTATAGCACCGAGTCAGGAACACCAAATTTATACAAAAAAGGCGACGGAAAATACGGATTTTTAATTAATCACATAATTCCATATTTAAAATTGCCAACAGAAAAAAACATTACGCTAAGAGGCGAATTAATAATAAAAGAAAAAACATTTGAAGAAAAATACAAAGATCAATTTGCAAATTCACGCAATTTTATATCTGGAATAGTAAATCGCAAAAAATTAACACAAGCAGAAAAAGAAATATTAAAAGACATCGATTTTGTAGCATACGAAGTAATAATGCCTCAAAATTTAAAACCATCAGAGCAATATAATAAGTTACTAGAACTAAATACAATAACAGTTAAAAATATTCAATCTATCACATATTCAGAATTAACAAACGAATATTTGTCTAATAAATTACTTGATTTCAGAGCCAATTATGAGTATACTATTGATGGTATAATTTGTATTGATGATAATATACATCCGCGCGAAAGCAAAAATCCAGAACACGCATTTGCATTTAAAATGGTATTGACAGACCAAGTTTTAGAAGCAAAAGTATTAGATGTGCTATGGGCAGCATCAAAAGATGGTTTATTAAAACCACGCGTTCAATTTGAGCCAGTCCAAATAGGAGGTGTCACAATTACATATGCTACAGGTATTAATGCCCGATTTATTGTAGACAACAATATAGGACTAGGTGCTTTAGTTCGTCTAACAAGAAGTGGAAATGTAATACCAAAAATTACAGAAGTAATAGTCCCAGCACAAAAACCAATAATGCCAAATGTAGAAGAATATGACTACATATGGAATGAAACAAATGTAGACCTTATATTAGTAAATGTAAAAGCAGATCCGCGAGTAGCAATAAAATCAATAACAAAATTCTTTAAAGAATTAGAAGTAGACGGATTAGGTGAAGCAAACATTGAAAAAATAATTGCTAGCGGAGCAAATAGCATTCCAAAAATAGTAAATGCAAGCGTAGAAGATTTAATGAAAGTAGAAGGTTTCAAAGAAAAAATGGCAACCAAAATTCATACATCAATTGCTAAACAATTAACAAAAGCAAGTATTGCTAAAATAGCAGGCGCATCCAATATATTTGGACGCGGCTTCGGGGAAAAATCCGTAAGCCAAATTCTAAAAGCCGAACCCAACATTTTAACATCTCAAGAGTCTAGTCAAGAAAAAATAAATAAAGTAAAAGCAATAGAAGGATTTGCAGAAAAAACAGCAACACAATTTGTAAATGCTATACCGGAGTTCAATAAATTTCTAATGTCTATAAAACCTCAAGCACAAGAAGAAGACAAAGAATATAAGAAAGAAGACAAAGAACAAGACAAAGAAGAAGAAGAAGAAGTTGAAAAACTAGAACATGTTTTAAACAAAAAAATAATTGTGTTTTCCGATTTTGAAAAATCATCAAAATATACAAAAAAAGAATTAGAAAATTTACTTCTAAAATACGGAGTGCAAGTGGAAACAAATATTACTAAAAATACAAACATTTTAGTAACAGGAAATAATACAAGCAAATCAACAAAGACCGAAAAAGCAAAAAAAATTGGAACAATAGAAATAATAACCTTAGATGATTTCTTAGAAAAATATTCAATTGTCTAATTAGACGCTAATTGGAAATAAAAAATTTGACTTATTTTTTAATATTTTTTATATTTTTTATATTATTATTTAAAAACAATAATAATAATATAGCAAAATGGTTTGTATATATGTTCTCAAATTAGAACAAGGTAAATATTATATAGGTAAAACAAACAATCCACAATTTAGATTAGAAAATCATTATAATGGCAATGGTTCTGCTTGGACACAAAAATATAAACCGCTAAAAGTAATAAAAATTTTAAAAAATAAAGATGATTATGATGAAAACAAAATTACATTTAAATATATGGATAAATATGGAGTTCCTAATGTTCGTGGAGGGTCATTTGTTAAAGTAACTTTGGATAAATCAACATTAGACGTATTAGAACAAATAATGAATGGAACAAATGACAAATGTTTTACTTGCGGAGAGTCAGGACATTTTGCAAAAGATTGTCAATTATGTGAATCTGATGATGGGTGGGAAACACTTAGCGAAGATGAGGAAGTTTGGTGTTGTAATTATTGTGATGAAGAATTTACAGAAGAAAGCAAATGTGAATATCACGAGAAATATTGTAGTTCAAAATATAAAAAAAAATCTCTTTACAAAAGCAATGATTGTAATAATGATTGTAATAATGATTATGATAGTACTAATGATTGCAACACTTGTTTTCGATGTGGTAGAAAAGGACATTATGCTCAATCTTGTTATGCTTCAAAACATATTAAAGGTTATTATCTAAAATAACATTTAACCAACATTTACATTAACATTTAACTAATTAATTATTAATATAACTACACGAAGCTTCACTAGAAGAACCTTTTTCTCCTTTTTCTTTAGTTTTCATAAGCTCAGCTTGGGTAAATTTACGACTTTGTGTAGCATAACTATAATCTTCATAAATTATAGTAGTCACGGTCATACCATATGTATAACTTATTGAAATAAGTTGGTCATTACAATATTTAATAAGTTGATTATATTCATTTATAAAATTAACTATTTGATGTAAAAATTGAATTGTCAATTTATCATTACAACCAGATATAGTTTTAAAATATTCATACAACCCATTAAATCGTTCAATACCAACAACACTCAATAATTCATATACATTCAATAATTCCACATTTTTCTTTCTAATATTATCATTTCTAAAAATAGTATTACCCAAATCTTCCTTTGTAATTCGACTTAATATATATTGAACAGTCAAAGTATCATGATTTAATAAATCACGAACCCTGCGCCTACATTGTTCCAAATCTACATTAGTAATATGATTTATAAATTGATGAAGATTACCTAATATAGTATTAAAACTCAAAATATGAGGATAGGGGGTTTCAAAATACGATTTTAAATTATTAACAAAGTCTCGCACAACCACATTAGAATTTAAATAATCTTCAAATTCTAATTTTTTAGCAGGCATTACATAAACCATAATCATTTTTTTATTAATATTATTTAAATGACTTTGAATAAGTCTCAAATTAGTATGTGCCAATAAACCACCGCATAATACATCGCCAGGATTTCTTGGGGCCACACCACCCAAACTATTATTTTGCATATATTGATAAAAATGAGGATTGTGAATAACAGCATTAAGAATAACTTTTCCACTAGTCCAACTAAAAGCAACTTTACATTCAGTACACCACATCTGGTCGCAACCAGAAATCTTAAAAATACGAACCCCACATTGAGGACAACCTTTTGTTTCTTTCTTAATCAATTCAGCACTCTTAATATTTTCATCTTTACATATATGTGCGCCAGGTTCGCGTCGATGGCTAATAATTTCAAAACAATCAGGACATACATATAATTTACATAACTCACATTTATATTGCGTAGATAAATAACCTTTACAATCATCACCCGGACAAGGCATAATAAATTTTTTGCGCTCATCTTTTACTGCATCTTCGCCATTTTTAATACGATAAATGCGTGCTTGCTTTTCAGCTATCTCATGCCGTTTTTCATTAATCATTTTTCGCATTTTTTCATATTCTTGTTCAATCAAGGCAAGTTGTCCATATTCTTCCTCTATTAATTTAGTTCTTTCAACTAAAACCATTAATTCTGAAGTTCGGCTAATTTCTCGCTCAACCAATAAATTTTTTCGATGTTTTTTATAATCATTATCAATATAACTCCTATTTAAACTTTCAACAAGAAACTTAGTCGTCCATTGATTTTTACAATTCATACAATGCGGATCATTTGTTGTTCCAAGCAAATATGTTCTTATACAAATTTTACATGCTTGATAACCGCAACCAGCAAATTCACAAGTAATTTTGGAATGAGTAGATTTATTATATTTTTCGCAACATACTCCGCAACTCATTATAAATAGTTAAATTATTTATAATTATTTAAAATAATTTAAAATAAAATAAAATAAAATAAAAAAAACATTTCAATTTTATAACATTAAAAAATTAAGCAACACAACTAACTTGCTTTCATTGACAATAATGATATTCATACTCAAGTTTAAAAACATCAGCAACTTTTTTTAATTCTTGCATGCTGTTATTAAGCGCTGTCAATTCCTCCTTAGTATATAAATAACTCCCCCCTATAAAATGATAACGATAAACACATTCGGCAATAATGTTTATTACATAGTGATTAATAAAATATAAAGCATTAGCATAGTCATGATTAATAATTGACATATATTTTGTATATAATTTATATAAATGGGAAATCTGTAAAATATTATTAGCAAACTCTGTTTTATCCATTTGTATAAGAGTGTGCGTGTAAGGATTTTCAAAAAATGCAAGCACAAAGCCAATCCGTAAAGTTTGAGGAATTCCCAGCAAAGTATCAACTTTTTTACAAAGTATTTTTTGAATACACTTATTTTTCTTAGCATCATAACGCATATAAAATAATATTTTCCCTTGAATATCACAAGGCAATCTAGCAAGCAATCTGACATATTTGCGACAATGATATCCTTTATATGCGTTTTGAATAGTTAAAACATACTTCAAATATGCGTTAGCATGAATAAAACAACACTTGGCTTTATTACAAACAAAACTAAACGCTTTTTTGCATCTACGACCTTCAAGTGTGATACATTGACATCTATATTTCATTGCCACCATATTAACTTATTAAGTTTATAATGCCAATTATTTAATTCTTAACGTTATAACGTTATAACGTTAAAACAATAAAAAATTTACATATCAATTTTTTATAACTATACAAAAATCTAATAAAGCCTTCGCTCATACGCGTCTAAACCCAATAGACTATGATGAGTAATTAATTTACTATAACAAAGATTTTTGCAATAATCATCAGACCTCATAGTAACTAGCGGCGAAACTCTAAACTCTGCAAAGTTTTTAATAGTCCGCGTTCTTAATTGAATCGCCTTAACAACGCA
>Ga0214923_10005057_pt1 | contig 15538 bp, 12 predicted proteins | sample LL1510_MetaG_FD_177993 | JGI IMG/M metagenome (GOLD analysis project Ga0214923, IMG submission 177993) | Freshwater microbial communities from Lake Lanier, Atlanta, Georgia, United States - LL-1510 | ecosystem: Environmental > Aquatic > Freshwater > Lake | place: USA: Georgia | collected...
AGAGACAGTTGCCGCAAAGTCTTTGGGGTGTTAAGCAACAATGGTTGTCCTTACGGTTTCTTAGGTGAATCTATGAATGGCGAAGAAGAAATGATCCAATCTACTCCTAAATTGGAAGAAATACCAAAAAATCCCCAGCCAGAATCAAAGTTAAATCAAAAAACAGAGGCGGCTCAAGAGCAAACACAAACAGTTGCCGCTGAAGTAAAGTCTTCAGAACCAGTAAAAGAAACAACACCTGTTTTGTTAACAGAAAAAAAAGAAGTGGCAACAGTTGAATTAGAAAAAAATGTAGAAACTACCAAAGTTGAAGCTATACCAATTGATAAACAATCTAAAACCAGTATAAATTATAATACGAACAAAAAATCTAAGAACTATCAGTTCTATGTAAATGAAATGACGGAAATAATGAGAAAATAACTTTTTATTTTTGAATCATTTCTAATATGTTCTGACCCAACATTGGTATTAAAACCTGTTGGGTCTTTTCATTTTTAACAGCGATATCAGACAGCAATTGCCCAGGTAAACAAACTGGCTCATCAGCCAAATCAAAAGTACCATAATGCATGGGAACCATGTATTTGGCTTTTAAATCTTGAAAAGACAGATATGCTTTGGCTGGTGAAGAATGATTAGATTCCATAAACCACTCTGGCTCAAATGCACCAATACCCAAAATGGCAATATCAATCTTTGGAAATAATTCAGCAGTTTCTTTATAATGGCCTCCGTAACCGCTATCACCCCCAAAATAAATAACCATTCCATCAATTTCCAAGACAAAAGATCCCCACAAACGGATATTCTCATCGGTTAAACCTCGCTTGCACCAATGTCTCGTTGGTAAAAACCACAACTTAAACATATGATTTTCTAAGGTATATTGTTGATACCAACCCGCCGTTTGTCCCTCATTGCCCTTCATAAAACCACTTAAAACTTTATCCATTTCAAGTCCTGAAAAATATTTCATTTGGGGATTTCTCTTAGACAAATATTTAAGACTCATCTTGTCGCAATGGTCACGGTGATCGTGCGACACAAGAAGATAATCAATTTTTGGCAATTTATCAAGTGAAATCGGCAAAACCGACTCTCTCTTCATAATCCCAGATACCTTTCCAAAAACGGGATCTGTTATAAATGTTTTACCACCCAAACGAATCAAAAAAGTTGCATGTCCAAACCAAAAAATGCCATCCGCTGTATCTGTGATAACTTTTTCTGATCCCTCAAATATTTTAATTTTGGTTGTATCCGTTTTTTTAAACGCTTCGTAAGGATTTTTCATTCTTTTCCACTTCATCACATCTTTAAATCCGATGGTATGTGGAAATTCAACATTTACATATTTTCCTTTTAGGAGCGGGTTCCCTGCCCAAATATTTTTCTTAGCGCTCATAAACGGCAAATTGGGATTATGAGTTGGAAGGGTTGTTTGGGAAAAGATTTTTGTAGTCATTGTAACCATAATTAAAACAAAGGTGTAGCGAAAGAGTTTTTGCATAATTTTAATTTAATTCCCGGTTTAGATATGTCTTCCACTCCCCTAAAATATGAAGTGCTTCAAAAATATCATTCACCATGTTTACTTGCACAATTAACGCTTTGTCTGTCTGTTTTACTGCAAACTTATTCTGATTTTGAGCTACAAAACCCATAATTTCGGCGAATGCACTACTTTGATATACAGAAGCATTTGGGTCACCCGGAAAATAGCAACGCATTTTCATTTCCGACAATACAATTTTTTCCATTCCAAGTTCTTTTCCTGCCCATTTCAATCGAACTGAATCAATCAATGAAATAACCTCCATAGGTAATTTACCAAAACGATCTAGCAATTGTTGGGTAAAATCCCTCAATGCCAATTCAGTATCAATATTCGACAAATCACTATATAAACTCAACCTCTCTGCGGTTTGAGAAACATAATTAGATGGAATTAAAATTTCATAATGTGTATCTATTTGGCAATCTCTGCTTTTAATATTATACAATGCATCAAATGTATCGGTAAATTCTTCATTTTTCAACTCCCTAACTGCCTCATCCAAGATTTTATGATACATGTCAAATCCCATTTCCGAAATAAATCCACTTTGCTCGGCACCGAGTAAATTTCCAGCTCCGCGAATATCCAAATCGCGCATCGCTACTTGAAAACCACTTCCCAATTCACTATACTCCTCAAGTGTTCTCAATCGTTTTCTTGAATCCTCCGGTAGTAAATTCACTGGAGGTGATAATAAATAACAAAACGCCTTAATATTTGATCGTCCCACACGACCTCTCATTTGGTGTAAATCAGACAATCCAAATAAATGCGCATTGTTAATAACAATGGTATTTGCATTTGGTATATCCAACCCACTTTCAATAATTGTAGTGGCAACCAAAACGTCATATTCACCTTCAATAAATTTCACCATCACGTCTTCTAACTCATGTCCTTCCATTTGACCGTGAGCCACACAAACCCTAACCCCTGGAACTTCAGACGCAATTACATGGGCCAATTCATGAATGTCTTTTACCCTTGAATGCACCACAAAAACTTGACCTCCCCTATTCATTTCATCGGTTACCACTTTACCAAGTAATTCTCGGTTATAAGTAGCCAATTCTGTATGAACAGGTTGTCTGTTTGGCGGAGGAGTATTGATAATACTCAAATCTCTTGCCCCCATCAAACTAAAATGCAATGTTCTTGGAATGGGAGTTGCTGTAAGGGTAAGCGTGTCAATATTTACCTTGATTGCTTTTAATTTCTCCTTAGCACCCACTCCAAATTTTTGCTCTTCATCAATCACCATCAAGCCAAGGTCTTTGAATTCAATGTCTTTCCCAAGTAAACGGTGCGTTCCAATAATTACATCTACCTTTCCAGATTTCAATTTTTCCAAAGTTTCTTTCTGTTCTTTGGTTGATTTAAAACGGTTTAGGTAATCTACTTCAACAGGGAAACCTGCAAAACGTTTTTTGAATGTTCTATAATGCTGTTGTGCCAAAATGGTGGTAGGCACCAAAATAGCTACTTGTTTGCTGTCGCAAACGGCTTTAAACGCTGCGCGCATTGCTACTTCTGTTTTACCAAAACCCACATCCCCACAAATCAATCTGTCCATGGGTTGTTCATTTTCCATGTCGCGCTTTATATCGTCTGTGGCTTTTGCTTGGTCTGGAGTATCTTCATAAAAAAATGAAGCTTCAAGTTCCAATTGCAAGTAATTATCAGGAGCAAAAGCAAAGCCTTTCTCTTTTTTCCTTTTTGCATATAATGCAATAAGTTCTCGGGCAATATCTTTAACTTTTTTCTTGGTGGTACGTTTTTGCTTTTCCCAAGCCCCACTTCCCAACTTATGCATTGCGGGTGCTGTTCCATCTTTCCCCGAATATTTGCTAATTTTATGCAAACTATTCACCGACAAATACAACAGATCATTATCGCGGTAAACCAACCGAACAACTTCCTGTGTCACTCCATTCATTTGCATTTTTTCAAGCCCAGCAAATCGGCCAATTCCATGGTCAATATGCGTTACAAAGTCACCTGGTTTTAAATTTTTTAATTCTCTTAACGTGAGGGACGTTTGGTTGGAATACTGTTGACGTGATTTCGGCCTGTAATACTTATCAAACAATTGGTGCTCCGTAACAAAGGCTATTTTTGCTTCCGCATCTAAAAAACCACCCGATAAACCTACATAAACAGGGGTAAATTCATGTTCAATGGAAGTGTCCTTTAAAATCGTTTGTAAACGTTCTATTTGTCGGCTATTGTCGCTAAAAACCAAAGTTTGATATTGCTTTTGCTGATTTTCAGCTAACCAAGTCTTTAACATATCAAAGTTCCTCTTAAATATAGGCTGAGGTTCTTGTTGAAAACCAATGGTGGTAAATTTTTCTAACGGTTTTTCTCCCCCCAAATAAATCTGCCTGAATTTTGATATCGATTGAACCCATTGTTTGGGACTCATCCAAATTTCCTTTGGATGGGTTGGAATATTCTCACTTTTTAAATCAATCGCAGCTTGATAATTTTGAAGAGACGTTTCCCACCCTTTCGCCAAATCCTCAACTTGCAAAAATGAATCCAATGAAATCACCAAGGTGTTTTCATCGAGGTAATCAAAAATGGTTGACTTCTTTATATCGTGGGCGGCATTAATTTTTGGAACCAACGAAAACTGGGCCATTTCTTTGATTGACAATTGATTGTTCACATCAAATGCACGAATACTTTCAATGATATCGCCATCCAATTCAATTCGGAATGGATATTCATGGGCAAATGAAAACAAATCAAATATCCCTCCACGCAAACTAAACTGACCAGGTTCAAACACGAAATCTACACGTTCAAATTCGTTGATTTCTAAAAACTCCATTAAAAAATCAACGTCTAATGTTTGGCCTTTTGCTATTTCAAATGAATTTTGGGTAAGTTGCACTTTATCAATTACAAATTCCGCCAAAGCACGACCATATGTAACCAAAATGCGTTTGTTGTTTTTACGAAAACTACTCAATGTTTCTATTCTCTCTTGAACCGACATTGCACTTTCGCGCGATGATTGAAAAGGCTTAAGAAAAGATTCTGGCAAAAAATAAATGGGCTCTCCTATTAGTAAATTCTCTAAATCCGATTTCAAATAGGTTGCCTCCTCTTTGTTCGGCATTACCAATAATAGTGGACGTTGAAGAGATGCATAAACAGATGCCACAACCATTGCGCCACCTGATCCACACAAGCCTTGTAAAAAAATAGTTTGATCTGCAGTTTGGCAATTTTCAACCAGTTCTCGAACTGGCTCTATTTTCAAATACTCATTTAAAATTTCCCTCGTATTCATTTAGCCCAACAAAGGTACAACAGAATTAAAATGATTTTTTTGCGTTTCTGTTTATTCCAAGATGAATATTTCTTTATCTTTGCAAAGGAATAATAAAATATGATTAACTTTATTTCATCCGATACTTTTTTTATAGTTTTACTCATATTATCGGTACTGTTTCCGTTGATTGCATGCACCTCTATTTTAATCGAAAAAAATGGAAACAGGAAACTTCAATGGTTAATGTTTAGCATATTCTTAGGAATTAGTTTATACTATTTACGACATTTATTAGCACTCACAGGTTTAATTACAGATTTCCCATTTCTATTAAGAGGTTTTGTACCCATTTACTATCTAATTCAACCTTCGATATATTTCTATGTATTGATTAATTTGGATGAAAATTACACATTTTCAAAAAAAGACTTATTACATTTAATTCCTGCTGTTTATTCAATCGTTGACAATTATACTTTTTATGCTGGTGGCCCTCAATATTGGCAACATTGGTCAAATTTAATTGTAAGTGATTACGGCAATATAGCCAACTACCCAGGATTTTTAATGAAAGCTAAATTCAATTTTTTATTGCGCGTATTATTATATATTTCGTACGTCATGTTTGCATGGAGAATCTATATTAAAAACATACAGCTGAATAAAGAAATTAAAAATCAATTCGTTTTAAAATGGTTAAAGCTTTTTTTGATTATCATTTCGATCTATGTATTTACCAATACATTGGCTTCGGTTTTTAACTTTAATTTTATCATATTAAAAAATAGTCCATCAAACTACATTTTTGATTTGACATTATATATCAACGTATTAACTATTATTGTTTTGGCAAGCTATATATTATTTAATCCTATATTGTTGTACGGATTGCCTAAGATTAATTTTAATACAATCAGTGATAACGACAAATCACTATCGAACTTCAAATCAATGCAGATTTATGATAATAAAACTGACCTGAATGAGCATAACCTTGCTGTTACATTAATTGATGAAATTAAAGAAAAACAACTTTATACAGATGTAGCATTTTCATTAGCACTGGCTTCTCAGTATTTTTCAATACCCAGTCATCATATTTCTTTTATTATCAATAAATACATCAAAAAATCTGTACCAGATGTTATTTGTGAAATGAGAATTGAACATGCTATTCATTTATTAAAAGATAATTACAATAAAAAATACACAATGGAAGCGCTTGGTAATTTATCCGGATTTAAATCTAGATCTACATTTTATTCGAGTTTCAAAAAAATAACTGGAATTACACCAAATGAATACTACCAAAACCTAAAAAAATCTTAAACCATTATTGATCTAAGCTTTTTTTATTTAATTGACTTGAATTATAACAATTCTAATCTCAATTTTATATGATCAAAATAAGTCAGATCTTTCGGATTGATTGTTTCGGTTATCCAATAATCAAAAGTTTTTTGCCTTATCAACTCTTGTAATTGTTTTTTTCGCACAAAGCCTATTGGATGCTTTGAGAATCCGGTAATTCCAATTTTAGCACCTTTTCGCCAATATTTATTCATGATAGCTGGCGATAATCTGCACTCTTTCATATTGTCACATTTTAAAATGTGAATCTCATACCCCAATAATTGTATGTCCCAAAAAAAAGCAGACAACTTTGAGTACCTAACATTTTTTTCAGGCAAAATAAAGAAAGTTTTATTGGTTATTTCTGATTGATAATCATTTACAATTGTCAATAAATTTTCTTCGTTTGTAATATTGAAATACACAAAATAACTACCATCCAATTTGCTTGATTCAATAAACTGAATCACTGATTCTATGTAAATATGTTTGCTAGTGAAAGGAATTCCAATTTTAAAAGATCTGAATTCATTTTCAAACAAATGAATGCGATAATCTTCCTCTCAAGAGTTATTACCATTGGAGGTATCTGCCTCTAAAAGGTAAATATCTTCTGTAATTATTTCACCTAGAGTTTTCATTTTTACAAAATTAAATCTTAATTGAATCCGCATTTTTTGCAAATTGTATCATTTATTATTCTGCAACAAAAAAAAATACAAATGACTAAATTTCAATATTATACAAATTACCATAGATAACATTATGAGATTATAGGACATTGTTTTTTGCGAATCCGTACATTTATTCAACCACATTTTTCAAATAAAATAGATTATGATCTACTGTTTTACTTTAGTTTTGATTTTGATTAAAAAATTAGAACAAAACAAAATTTAATGGGAATATTCCAGAATATAAACAGGGCGTATGAATTTACATTTGCAGTTAAGTTTTATTAAATGATTTTATTTATTGAACCGAGTTACATTGTACAGTCATTGCTTATTTTAGCAGTGCTGGTTACATTTTTGGCGTGTGGAACAATTTTATCGGAAAAAAATGGCAATCCGAAACTAAAGTGGCTACTATTTATCATATTTTCAGAAATTGGTTTACATTTTACAGTAATTCTTTTCATAACCATAGGCCTAATTAAGGATTTCCCATTTTTCAGTAGGGGATTATACCCAATGAATACCTGCAAAACATAAAATCCAGTTAAATATATTCACAATTTAAATTATATACCAAGAAAATGGTATAACACATATTAAATTTATTTAAATTTGAGTCTGAAATAAATCAGAATTCTATAATACTCCCTAAAACTTGGACCAAAAGTTTAGTTAAAAAATCACTTAATTTGACTAAACAATATGACAAAACAAACCCGCCGCAAATTTACGCCTGAATTCAAGGCCAAAGTTGCCCTAGAAGCCGCTAAAGAACAACTAACCTTGGCACAATTATCTCAAAAATTCGAAGTGAATGCTGTAACCATTTCCAAATGGAAATCAGAGTTCTTGACCAACATGTCTGCTGCATTTTCTAATGCAAAGGAAACGCAAAGCGATGATCAAGATGTTCCTGTGGAGAAGCTTTACGCCCAAATTGGCAAGCTAAAAGTTGAACTCGACTTTTTAAAAAAAAGTGCAAAGAAATTGGGGATACCCGAGAGCGAATGGAAGCCATCAAATTAAAAAGATGTACATTATCATTGCGTAAACAATGTGAGTTACTGAGTGTTCCCAGGAGCTCTCTTTACTATGCGCCAATACCAGAAAAGCCTGAGAATTTAAAAATGATGTCGCTTATGGATAAACACCTCACATTGCATCCTACGGAGGGCGTGGTATCAATGGTAGATTGGTTGCAAGAGCAAGGATATCCAGTGGGTCCAAAACGAATTAGAAGGATGTTTAAATTGATGGGGCATGACACCATATATCGTAGAAAGAACTTAACAAAAGGTGCACTTAGAGAATATATAAAACCCTATTTACTGAGGGGTTTAAAGATTGAACGTGCGAACCAAGTATGGTGTACCGATATTACCTATATCCCTATGGCAAAAGGATTTATGTACATGACAGCAATCATAGATGTATTTAGCCGTAAAATCATGGGTTGGGGCATTAGTAACTCCATGACAAAACAATGGTGCTTGAACGTATTAGACGCCGCCATAGCAGAAAACGGAGTGCCTGAAATAATAAACACCGACCAAGGAGGACAGTATACGAATCCCACATGGATACACTATCTTAATACAAAGAAAATCAAAATATCGATGGATGGAAAAGGTAGAGCCACAGATAATATTTGGATTGAAAGATTCTGGAAAACCATCAAATACAACCATATTTATCTGAACCCTTGCGATACAGGTCTTGAACTATTTGAAGGAGTTCAGACCTATATCGAGTATTATCACAACAAGAAACACCAAACTATTGGAATGAAACCCAATGAAGCATATTCAATATCTTTAAACCAAAATGCTGCATAATTCAAAACAAAATATTAACTTAGCACCACTAAACTTTGGTCCAACAACTGGGGAGTATTATAGTATTTTTGGCTGAAGTTATAATGCCAGTTTCCCTATTTGAAGAAATACTTAAAAATGAATTTAAGTATCCATTACGTTGTCTTTTTGTTGTATTTCCAAAAAACGTGCACTAAGAAAAAGCTAAATTGAATTCCAATTAGGCAAGATTAAGTGATAAGAAGTTTAAATATTTTTGGTATTCAAGAGCGATTGGAAGCTGTTAAAAAGAAATTAGGCCGGCGGTGGAATAATCGAATAAATTTATTTCTCTCTGTCTTACATTAATTGACAACTTCAGCAGATGCAAATCTACGATATTCATAAAGTTATTAGTAATAATAACTTAGATCATAGTTGTTTGTGATTAGTTTAAAAGGCAATGAGTCAGTTATCTTCGATAATTTTGGTTTGTTGTTAGCATTTTATAAGTAAACTCCGAAAATCGCGGTAAACAAGAAACTCCCACAGAAAATCTGTGGGAGTTTTACCAGAAAAGGGGGGCTGAATCTGGTAATTTCGTAGTAAATACTCCGAATATCTTTAGAAAAGTGAGGAAACTAGACAGTATTCCAGCGCATTTGAGGGGTTTTTCTCAATGATTTCGCTGTCTCTCATGAATTTTATATAGGATCGTGCTGTTCTATCTTTTACATCCATACTTTCCATGATGGCTTTGATTAGGTTTTGGTTGCTTATGTAAACGCGGTTCTTAAAAATTTCGGTTGCTACATCTTTGAGCTCGCTGGTTTTTCTGATTTCAGAATCTTCTTTGCTCTTTTCACCAAGGTAAATATGTCGGCCTTCTGTTTTACTCCATCCAAATTGCATCATCGGCACATCCAATGGAGAACCATCTCTCACTTTTAATGCTTTCACCACGCTGCAATTGTTGTTGTCGTCCTTTTCAATCAACAATATACCGGCTGCTTTTCGTTGAACTTCAGAACCAAGGTGGCCACGAAGCTTCATTCCAGATGGTGCAAGGTGTAAAACACAAATAATTACAGTGTTGTATATGGCAGCCATTCTAAATAACTCCTCAACCAGTTTTACAGAACTTTCTTCATCGTTCACTGCTCCAAGCAAGTCAGCAATACCGTCAATGACCACCACGTGAATTCCCCCATGTTCATAAAAGAAACGATCCATGGATTCGAGGATTAGATTCATTCTTTCACTTCTTGAAATACCAACCAAGCAAAATGCCTTGAACCATGATGGTGGCTTTTCTTGGGAAGATCTTCGGATTATGTAGGTTAAGTTTTTGTAGAGCTGGAATTCTGATTGCTCAGTATCGTACAGCAAAACTGCCTGGTTATGAATGTTCTCTTTTATGGTGGTTCCGAGTGTATCTATTTCTATCTCACCTGGTTTTATGGCTCCTGATAAAATTCCTCCTAAATAATTCGTTTTGCCGCTTCCTTCTGAACCAGCAACACATACAATGTTTCCAGGTGTGCCGATAGTTACATCGTTAATGGTAATCAGCGGTTCGGGCGCTTTAGGCGGATTCTCAAAGTCGATTTCACAGCTTTTCATTACCGCGATAGTGTCTTCGTACAACTGATCGAGCATTTCCCGAAACAGCATCATTAAATCTTCTGCTGAATGCTTTAGACGAAAGAAATCGGAAATATCCTTTTCTGTTTTTTCACCTGAAAGTGGTAGGAGCAAACTTTTTAGCTGATACTCCTTTAAATCTTTGGTGAGCTTTTCCATAGAGGCTTTGCCTGTTTCATCAACATCGTAGAGTAGGGTGATGTGTTTAAACCTGTAGCCTAGGCCTCTGATTAAATTCTTGGGGATATGTGCAGTTTCACTGTTGAAACAAATGGCATGAAAGCCATGAGATACCAAGCTCAATACGTCTTTCTCTCCGCCAGTAATGAAAAGAACATCACCGCGAATGGGTAGTTGGTCAAATCCAAAGACATAGTTTTCAGTAACTTCACCCGTGTACAAGAAGCGTAGGTTTGAAAATGGTCGGTAAAGTTTTGTGTATCGTCGTCCATTGTAACCATACATAGGTTGATCAACAGTGCTGCCCATTGCATATTCTTTGCCATCTTTACCTATGCCGATAAAGCGTTCTATGGCTGAAACATTGAATCGGTCTAATATTTCTTTGGTAATTCCGTATTGTAACCAAAACTTAATTTCAGTTTCATTGAATTCCCTTGTTTGAATTGGTAATTTTGTTTTTGCTGTTTCAAATCCATCGTGAATGGAAGGTAGGGATGAGGCTCTTTGAATATCGCCCTTGTTATCACGAACTATTCGGTTAATCTTTTGGTCATTGTCCTCCAGGCAAAGTCCTAATTCATTATCGATGATTTCAAGAATTCTAATAAAATCCTGCCTATCATCACAGGTAAGTCCGAAAATTTTACTGACAAAGAAAAAGCAATCGCCACTGTATTCGGCATCCCCAAAGTCTTTGAACTTGTAGATAGAAGATTTCTTATCAAAATATAAATAGCAGGATGCTTTAGAATCTTGATAGAAAGGGCTTTTAAAGGATTTGCCAACCTTTGAAAATTTGCTTCCTAGAAAGTGCTTGAAAATACTTAATCCGTTATTGGTTGCATGAAGAATTGAATCTTTATTGAGAGACATATAAAAGTTTTAAGAAGGTTAAATGATTGATTTCCGAGCAGGCTGATAGCCTTTTTTTACATAATTGACGATGTCCGCCATGATTAGACGGCGTTGTCGCCCTACATGGGTATATGGTAGTTTGCCATCCCTCATCATGATATATAATTGCGCTCTAGAAAGTCCCAGGAAGTTTGCCGCACTGGCAATATCCAAGTATTTCATTTCCTTCTTTGGTTCTTTTACTTCTTCAGAAAGTTGGCTCAGGATTCGCTCAACTTTAGCAAGTCGTTCTTCTAGTGTTTGAATTCTAGATGAATCTTTAATTTTGGTTTTGTTTTCCCACATAAGCTGCCTATAAATTAATTTAGGCTGCAATGCTACCAATACCCCTCAGCTTGATTATTGTACTACAATTGTACTACAATGATATTTTTTCAAAGTCCCCTGGCGCAATAGTTGTCGAATACATCCATGAGCTCTTTTAAATAAGGCTTCTGCTCAATTTTTCTATTTTTGGCGGCTTGTAGGGTAGAGTCGATATTTCCAATCGGAATATTGAAAAACCACATAAGGAGCCCAAAATACTCTTTCTTGGTGATTTTAGACTTGTCGATGGCTTTTACAGAATTGCTCTCGTAAACCGACACGAAAAGCTCCAAGAAGGCTACTTTATCCCTCTGCCATTGAATGAGTGTGATGCCGCTGCCTTTAGGGAATAAAGACAATTGGCCTGACATATAAGCCGAAATTTCTTGTTTGGATGGGATGGTGTATTCAGAGCTAGGCGGAGCCGCAGTTTGCCTGTTTGCGTATTTGTTCAGGTGAGTGATGCGATGCAAATACAGTTGTTCTAGCAGTTCCAGGATTTGATATTGAACAGTAAAATATTCTAGGATTTTTTTTTAATTGATTCACTATTGAGTAGCTCTCTTGAGGTGGATTTATGAAGTTCAACGCGACTGAGTAATACATTAACAAAATCTTTGGGGAAATAGAGGTGTTTGAATTCCCGAATTTCAAAACAGAACAAATCAAATTCTCGTTTTATTGAATCGGCTTTGTCGAGTGAGTCGTTCATCATTTCATCTACTTGCATTTTACAGGGCAGGTAGAATGAATAAAGTTGTTGTTGGTAGGTTACAGTAGATTTGGATCCATTAAATTCTACATCCTGGGAGTCGTCAATATCGAAGAGAGAAATCTGTTTTCTAAAGGAACGAGTGGTTACATTGATTCGGGCAATCTTTAATTGCTCCAGCGCGTTGTTAAGTAATTCTTTCATGACTTTTTTGAGTTTTAAACTTTGCAACACTAACAGATTCGCTATGCCAAATGATATCCATAATTAATTACGAATGATCCTCTAAATTGTCAAAATCACCCACTTGGCAATTGGCAAGGGTATATATATATATACCTTGCCATTTGCCAACCTAGCTATGATTTTGGGAAACTGCCAGTTTACATTGGGGTTGCGGCGGATTCGTGAAGATTAATGAATTAGGTCAAAATCGTGAAATTGAATGCAGGAAATTCATGATTAAAAATATTCCCTTATTGACTAGGGATTTCCCTAATTTATTAAATAATCGCAATTTTCATACTTCAACTCGACCCTTAGAAGTGCAGAGGTTCCCAACCCTAAAAAAATATCACTAAAAATAGGAATTCCCTAATCCCGCATACAATGGTCTAAATTATACTGATAGTTAATTTGTTTTGTACTGTAAGTAGACCTAAAAAGCAAACTGGTTATAATTCGGAAAAAAACCGAAATTTCCCAGTCAAATGAAAAAAAGCAGATACACGGAGGGGCAAGTCGTTAAAAGTGTTGGGCACCTCAACATTTTGACTTAGCATCACTAATCTTTTGATCAAACCATTGGGAATTAGAATTGCTATATCATTCCGTATATTTTAAAAGTTCTCTAACTAGTCTGAAAACTGTTGTCGAAGATTCTTCCAAAGCAGGATTTATATGATCAAAGTGATTGTAATTTCTTTCAGCTCTATCTATTGCAAGATCAATTCTTTTTCTATTTGTTGTGTTGTCTATTCCGTTCAGTAATTCAAAAAAATCTTCTTCTATTAATTTTGTACCATTGCCGTCATAAGTTACTCTAAATGGTTTCAGGTGCTCATTTATTTTATCATTATAGCTATCTCTGTGCATTCCAGCACCTTGGTGATCATTAAAGTGTAATATCAGCCAGTATTCAAAAGACTGATTTGAATATGCCACTCCGAAGTCGTTTGATAAGGCTATTTGAACTGCAGAATTGAAATCATTATCGGTAAAATTATCTTTGTCAAAAACACACCAAACTTGGTCGTAGGTTCCTTGTTGGGATAATTCAAGGGCTCTATTCACTAAAGAAATTGTATTATAACCCTCGCCAATAGATTTGACTTTTGCTGAGGTAATTCTGAATTGATTGAAATAAGAGGGTTCCGTGTTTTTCCCTTCACAAATGATAAGAATAGAGGGTTTTTGGGATAACTCTGGGACAGGTCTTTCTAAATTAGGTTCTTTTCTGCGTTGAGCCTTTAACTGTTCAAAGTGTTTTTGCTTAGCTGCTATTTGTTCAGCTTTTTTATCCTTCATTTTCATTTTCTTTCAATAAAAAATTAAGGTTATCAAAAAAGCCAAGAAATGGAACTGCACCATATTTACCGTTAATATAGTTATCTTCAAAAGGCTCTTTTTTTCTTACTTCATCTGATTTAAAGTCTGCTAAGGAATAAAGTTTAGCTTCGCCGTACTTATTTTTATTTGCAAACCAAATTTGGTCTCTTCTGAAAAGATCAGAACTCAATAAATTAGTGTCGTGTGTATTGAAAATCAATTGAGCATTCTTCTTATTTAACTCTTTAGAATTAAAAAGGGATACGATTTTACAAACTAAATTTGGATGAAGTTTTGAATCTAACTCATCAACTATTAACGTGTAACCGTTCTCAATAACATCGAGAATTGGGCCAGCAAGAGCGAAAAACTTTTTAGTTCCTGATGATTCATCATCTTCTAAAGACAAGCTGATGTTTTCAACTGCTTTTAGGTCTTCATTGTATTTTTTATGCTTTGTTAAAACATCAGATGCAAATTCTTTTTTTTCTTCGCGCACTTCTCTGATTAACTTATCCTTGAGTTCTTTAGGCATTTGCTTAGGAAGGCTTTCAATGTCAAGCTTTTGTAGTTCTATATCTTGAATTCCGAAATCAGCAGCTTTCAACAACTTTAGGATTTTTTCTTTTTGAATCGGGTCTTTAGTTTGCTTCATTGTAAAACCCTTGTAATTAGATTCGTTTAATCCTGACAAGATTTTAAGTCGTTTGAACCAATCTAAAACATTAATTGCGGTATTTTCATTAAATTGAGCAGCTACAGAGATTAATAAAGCATTATCTCGAACAAGTCCTTCCTTGACAACGGTGTTGCCTTTGGTAAAACTTCGTTCGTGAGTATTAAAGTTGCTACCATCTCTGTAAAAGAGTTCAACTTCCTTTGTTTTGGGTTTGTGATAAAGCCACTCAGATACAATTCTATTAGTTGTGGCTTCAAAGCCATAACGATAAAGCACATTGCTGTGAATAAAAATGATTTCAAATTCAGATGGTGCATCTTCCGTCTGTGTACTGAGTTTAAAAGGTTCAACTTCGATAGTTTCACCTTTTTGACTTTCTTTTGAACTGTTTATTACAAAATATCGCATAAATGCAAATGCATCTATTAACTTGCTTTTTCCACTCGCGTTGGAACCATAAATAACTGCACTTTTGAGAAGTCTTAAAGAGCTCTCGTTGGTTACGATGTTTTCTTGCTCTCTGGTGACTTTATCATAGTTTGAAGCAATAAGGCTCAAAGTAGCTTTGTCCTTAAATGTCCTAAAGTTTTTAATTGAAAATTGTAAAAGCATAATACTTTATGTTTGTTTCTTGATTGATTAATGCAAAATTAGTCTTTATTTTTCAAATAAATGTAAAATAAAAGTGTTTTTTGATTGCTTTAGCTCATAAAGCTTGTGTATTGTGTCGTCTTTGTCGTCAATAACTTGAATATTTGTGCAATAATCGTTCACCTATTTTCAACTTTATCTAAATAAGTTAGTCTTTGAGTGGGGATGAATTGACAATTAAACAGGTATATGAAAATTTCATTTGGACTATTATCTTTGTGAAACCTAAAGAA
>Ga0214923_10005059_pt1 | contig 15531 bp, 12 predicted proteins | sample LL1510_MetaG_FD_177993 | JGI IMG/M metagenome (GOLD analysis project Ga0214923, IMG submission 177993) | Freshwater microbial communities from Lake Lanier, Atlanta, Georgia, United States - LL-1510 | ecosystem: Environmental > Aquatic > Freshwater > Lake | place: USA: Georgia | collected...
CCCGACGATGCTCTTAATGATGGACTCACTGATATTTCTGGAAGAGGAGGGTCTGTTTCAAAAATATGCTGACCCAACCTTGCACGCGTCAAAGCACGCGATAATTTTCGACGCGCCAAAGCACGCGGCGATGATAATCTTCTACGCACCACCACAGCACGTATAAATCGATACAATACTTGACGAGCTACGATCTCTTCTTCCATTTTATCATGAAGAAAAAAAAAATACAGTGAGGGTTGTAACCACTTTAAAGCATTTTGGATAATGGCTTAAAGAAACAGCATTTCTTTAAATACTTTTTGAAAATCTAGTGATCTCAAAATGACCGTTGTTCATAGTTGTAACCGCTTTAAAGTTTCACCACAAAGTATTTAAAGAAAAGAACATTTCTTTAACTCATTATCGTAAAGACTTTAAAAGGTGTTACAACCTTGCCGCTGTTCAATATAATTTATTTACATCATTTTCATACTTTAGAAGATACATATCTCATTGTTCTAAATCATCTTTACCGGACATAATAATGATGATGATTATCTAGGGACATGGATACACAAGGTGGATGAACACAACCCAAGATTTACATGAAGATCCGACGTTTCCATGTCGGACGGTCTAAAGATTTGTAGAGGTAATCATGTACCGATAGGGGAATCCGATCCTCGATGCAAAGGTCATGTTTTCTTGTATCTGCACGGTCTTCTTGGGGTAATAAACAAAATGATCCGGATGTGGTAATAATCGATGTGTGAGCAACATTTCATTCTCATCCTCTGTCATAACATGCCAGTATTTTATATCCTGGATCCATCTCTCCAATACACTCATCGGATGTATCGAGTAGTATTTGCACAACGTATTCATTCGTGTACCATAAAAAGGAATCGAATTTGTCAAAAACGAATCCTGAGATGATATGATGTGGATACATCCGATAAAATACAAGTCATAAACCGCTCGTTTCTGAATCTCCTGGTATAGAGCATAATTCCCGTGTAAAGACATTATCATGTAATTCCATTTATCGTACCACCATTTGTCCTGTATAAATTCTTGAATCGACCCCTTCAAGAATTCCTGCTGTCGTAATAAGGAAGGAATCATTGATTTCTTCGTAAATAACTGTCTCATTTCAATAGACATGTTTCTTGGGATTGTCCATATATCCGTCTTTTCAAAAATATACAATATCGAATCGATAAGACATATCATTTTCTCGACGTCACTGACGATTGTACTAATTTGATTTGCACAAACCATTCGAAACGCCTGTATACGTGTCGGCGTCCAGAAATTCCGTTTTGCACGATGTTGAAAATACCAATGATACAATACCATATCCTTCATCCTATTTCCTGTGTACTTGACCAAATATTTATCATGACGCATCATCATGATCGTTTCTCGTTCTTGTCGTAGACTCTCGATTTGTACTACATCGGTAGTCTCCGAGATACATTTCTCCAGAACTTTCTCCATCTATTTCACACACAACATATTTCGAAAAAATTATTTTGTGAAACCATTCATCTCGGAATAGATGATGAAATAATAATTTGGAAATGGTCACATACAAGCTTGAACATATTGTATATTTGAGACATGATCATCAATTTTATAAATCACGTTCACTTGATCATCTCGCGATCTCTTATTATGACAATTATTTTTTTTTACTGTATAAAATAATGTCATACACGTGGTATAAATGTAATGATTCAATGTGTACTACATGTCCTCCCCTGTATAAATGTAATCCATCCTCTAAAAAATGTGAGCAATGTTCTTTCGATAAAGATCTTGGTTGTACAAAAGGACTATGTGATCCCAATCCGTGTCGGACTCCATCCCCAACAACTCCACCACCAACTCCTGTACCTGAAAACAACCAGAGCACCAGAATCATACTTATCGTAACTATTAGTTCCGTACTCATAATCATTATTTCATGGATAGTCTATTTATTTTTTGCAAATGGAAGGCTATAATATCCAAATCATTTTCTGTGAACAATGGTTTTGGTCAGCATGGTTCCTAACACCTTTCAAGTATTTATGATAGTGACTTAAACAAATGGTATTTCTTTAAATACTTTGTGGCGAAATGTGAAAGGGGTTACAATGGTTCATGAAATGTTGTAAAGAATTGTGTTTATAGTAGAATGGAATGAATCCGTTTTCATGACTTGCATACTTCAGTACGTATGGTGGCTACCAGTCTTGGAATGAAGTGCTGAAGAAAGAGTGCACGAAACATGAGAAAGCGTCGTGGTATCCGAATCGAATGATCATCAATTTCAATGACATTTCTTTGAAAATTCAGTACGAAAGACGAGTGGAACGTAAAATCCACCCCTGTTAGTTTAACTTCAATGATCTTCTGATCCATATGAAAGAGTGAATGATTACGTATACACAGATAAGGATGGACAAAGGGTAACACGACATTCAACCATCCATCATAAAAGGATGGTGACATGTGATAAATATACGTGTTTTCAGAAACTCGATCAATGGACTGAACATGCATGTCCCGTAACTTTTCATCATCATATTGCTTCTCTTGAATCTGCGTGAATATCGTGTTTATATCTCGCTCATGTCCACACTCAAACGAAAATCTCATTTATAGAGAGAGTAGACAAAAAATCGTACCTTGACAATCCAAGGTACAATTTTTTGTCTGTAGGATTTCGATTTACGGGCGTAGTGATGCTATCATATCTTTCATCGTGGCAAACAAATTATATAATACGGTCTTGTCATTTTGTAATGTTTTATTGTGTGATTGCAATTCTTGTAAGCGTTCAGTCTTCTCCGCAATAATCGTTCAATCTGATGTTTATAATTCTTGTTCAACTCCTCCTTCTCTTGTTGTAATCGTTGGATTTCTTTCTCGTATTTCTGATGCTCTTTCGTCGGATTCTGTTCAATCAATTTGTCCATTATCATCCTCATCCGTTCAAAAGACTGGGACTCATTCACTGTAAATAATTCGGTTCGGTTTTTCCCTTTGAATTCTTTCTGAACATAGATATCTTTACTCTTGCATTCTTTTGTGAATAGACTTTCAATAATATGATTATTGTCTGTCTGTCGGAGATATAACAACTGAAATGTATCAAAGGTTTTGCGATGCTCTTGGTATTCTCTCCGATAATAATCAAAGGTGATGCCGTATTTGAACAACGGTATACCATCATGCACACCAATATAGGCCATATAACAAACGTTACATCCATCATATTCATAGAGATCATGATCGTCATAAAAGCACCCATACTTTTTCTCGATGGAATAAGAACCAAATCGATTAATGGAAGGGAGGACTTTGTGAGAGATCCAACGGCGGAATATTTTGGCTTCAGGTTTCCGAGACGACATGACAAGATCGTACATACCTTCTTGATTGATAAATATTGTCTGAGGGTCGATTTTTTGATTTTCAAGGGTGGAATTCAATCCCACCCTCAAAGTTTCAAAAGTTATCTTATCTTCTTTTATGACACTATGTTGAATCGCATTCTGCGTCTCCATTATATCCAATATCCGAGCAATATCGATGCCCTTAAACCATACTACCCCTTCTTTGACAATGACCAAAACTTTTTTCCCTTTATACTGAAAATAATTATTTCGGATATCCAAGAAAGAGGTCAATGTCTCCGTATCTCCGATCTCATTAGTTGATTCGGATTCTCTCTGATCAGTCGATTCTGTGTTTCTGAAAGATTTCCACTGTTCATAGAATTCTTTTGCTTTCTTGGATCGGAGTTTTGGACACAATTCGGAAATCGCAACCTCAGCATCCTTGTACCATAACCCATTCCGCTTGGTTTTATCTTTGATTTTAGTCACATAGGATGGTTTACATTCCGCAATATTTTGAACGAAATCATCTAAACAAATTTCCAGAGTTTCATTTGAGTCAAATCGGACATTGTAATGTACCAATAGTTGCGTTAAACTCATTCTGCTTGTTCTTTATCTATTATGAATACATACATGTCTTTAGATCATATAAAAAATCGTACCTTGGATTGTCAACGTACGTACGTGTTTTGTAGGGTATGTTAAATCATCACGAAAATCGTTTGGAATGTACGAATAATTAATTAAAATGACTCGAAGATATATTTTTCATAAAATCTTTGTAAGAAAGATATTCGTATAGAGTGCACATTCACTACAACATAGGATGATCGCGTGAAGAAAAAAAAAAAACTGATCATGTTGTGAAATAGATTATTGTGGAAAAAACAAATGAAAGCTCCCACATACAAAAAGTTAGATCCCATCTCCCATATCCATCATCGTCCCGATATGTATCTGGGATCGGTTGAACGCCGTCCTCAGAAGGAAGAGTGGATGACAAATAAATTTCCATGTGATGATGATACGACTACAATCGTGTTGCAACAAGATGTCGTATATTCGGATGGATTGCTCCGAATATTCATCGAAGCATTATCGAATGCAATTGATAATGTATGGCGATCGAAACAAGCGGGTGTCCGTGCAACGAAAATCCGAGTATCCATAGATCGTGATACGGGAAGGACAAGTATATGGAATGACGGACTCCATATCCCGATAGAGGTACATGAAGAAGAAAAAATCTATAATCCCGAACTGATCTTTGGTCATTTATTGAGTGGATCAAATCTAGATGATACGGAAGAACGATTATCATCGGGACGGAATGGATTAGGAATTAAATTAGTCAACGTCTTTTCAAAAGAATTCGAAATCGATTGCATCGACCCCGATAAAAAACTGCGTTACCGTCAGAAATGGACCAATAATATGCGCAAATGCGGAGAACCAAAGATCGCATCGAATAAAAATGGTAGTGGCGCTACTCAGATAACATGGATCCCCGATTTTGAACGATTTGGATATACTACTGGTTATGACGACACGATTCTGCGGTTGTACAGCAAATACACAATGGATGCATCCATGGTAACTGGAATCAGCATATACCTGAATGACACAAAGTTCAATTTCTCAAAATTTAGTGATTACTGTCGATTGTATCCTGTAGAACCATTTGTTGTATCCGAAATGGAGAATGGAACCAAGATCATGATCGGATTATCGAGGGATGAACATTTCCATGAAATCGGGTTTGTGAATGGTATCATGAATCGCGATGGTGGTGTTCATTGTGATGCGGTTACCACAGAAATGGCGGATCGTGTTTGCACGAAATGGTCGGGAAAGAACAAGGTCACGTGGAAAGATATCCGGATGTATTTCACCATCATTGTAAACACATGGTTACCGAATCCGAGATTCAATAGTCAGTCAAAAACGAAACTTATACAACCATCATTTCCGTTTAAAATGGAGACACGGGTCCTGAATACAATCATGAAATGGTCTTTTGTTGAGAATGTCAATGATATGCTGAAACAACGTGAATTACAGACACTGAAAAAAACAGAAAAGAAAGGGAAATCATTCCGTCGTATTGATGGACTGGATCCTGCAAATCTGGCTGGGACAAGACACGCGAGTGATTGCGTGTTGGTCTTATGCGAAGGTCTATCCGCAAAAACATATGCAACCAATGGAATTAATGTAGGATGGAATGGAAAAAAAGGGAGATCGTATTTCGGAATCATGCCGTTGCGTGGAAAGTGTCTTAATGTACGCAACGCCACGATGAAGGCGATTTCTGAGAATAAAGAGATTACGGATATTATCCAGACACTGAATCTGCGGTATCAGACCGATTACAGTGATGATGATAATTGGAAGACACTTCGATACGGTAAGGTGCTGATTATAACCGATGCGGATGAGGACGGACACCACATCTGTTCACTGATTATTAATTTTTTCCACAAATTGTTTCCATCGATACTAAAACGTGATCCGTGTTTTCTGAATATTATGATGACACCGATCGCTAAAATCACATTCGATCGTAAGACCATTATCACGTATTATTCTGACTTTGCATATCAGAAAGCACTTCAAGAAAAAAAGAAAATGTTAGAGGTGAAATACTACAAGGGTCTGGGTACCTCATCAGATCAGGAAATCCGTGATACTTTTGGACAGAAGGTCGTTGGATTGAAGTACGATGATGATACCGATGAATTATTGGACAAAGTCTTCAACAAACTATCGACACAGGAACGCAAGAACTGGTTGACGACGTACAACCCCAATTCATATACCGAGCCGATCGATTTGTACCCGATATCGACATACATTAATCAGGAACTGATAAAGTTTTCATTAGAAGATTGCAGAAGGAGTATCCCGAATCTGTACGACGGATTGAAGGTTTCACAACGCAAGATCTTGTTCTCCGTGTTTAAAAAAAATCTGGTTCATAGTGGAAAGAGCATGAAGGTAGCTCAGTTAGCGGGATATTGCGCCGAACAATCGAATTATCATCATGGTGAACAGTGTTTGTTTGAAACAATCATTAAAATGACACATGATTTTGTTGGGAGTAATAATATTGCGTATTTATATCGTGATGGACAATTCGGTAGCCGGTGTTATGGTGGAAAGGATGCAGCCAATGCGCGATATATCTTTACAAAACTGGGTCCATTGACACGTTACCTGTTCCCGGATGAAGATGATGTGTTATTGACGTATACACTGGATGATGGTGATCGGGTGGAACCGGATTACTATGTCCCGATCATTCCAATGATTCTGGTGAACGGGTGTTCAGCCGGTATCGGGACTGGATGGTCCTGTTCCGTCCCGTGTTTTTCTGTAGAAGAAATTGTAAACGCCGTCCGATCGTGGCTACAGGATCCTTCATCATTTGTGTTGGATATTGATCCGTATTATCGTGGATTCAGAGGATCGATTGAAAAAATCGATGATAAGAAATATGTGACTACCGGTATTTTGAAAGTATCGGATAAAAAACCGTTCAAAAAAGATGGTGGTCCGATGTACGAGGTGACGGAATTACCTGTCCAATTATGGACGAATAAATTCAAAGAAGATCTCGAACAATTGCTGGAGGATAAAAAGTTGGTGCAGATGCATAATTACTCGACACCGAATGATGTGAATTTTGTATTTCAGACATCATCGTCGTTCACACCGACTGTTGAAAATCTGAAAATGCAAACCACACTACATATTTCAAACATGGTCTTATTCACGAAAGAAGATCGTTTACAGAAATACGATAATATCAAAAAGATATTCGAGACATATGCTGTGGAACGATTAGCATTGTACGAGAAACGGAAAGCGCATCTACTGAAAACCATGGATCATCAATTGAGAGTAATGACAAACAAGATGCGGTTCATTTCCGAGATTTATTCCAATGAACTGCACATATTCCGATTACCAGAGGATAAAATGAACGAGATTCTGAACGATAAAAAGTATGAGAAGATTGAGGATGGTTATCAATACCTCTTGAATATTCCGATGCGTCACTTTTCATCGGAAAAGATTATGGAATTGAAGCAAAAGATTGATTCATTGAAGAAAGAAACCAGAGAACTGAGACAAACATCACCACAACAATTATGGTTGAAAGACCTCGATGTGTTTATGAACCATTACAAACACTAAATGAATTTTGTCACACTCTAAAATGACTTACTGAAAAAATAGGCCATTTCTTTAAATATATTTATACAGGCGAAGGTTGTAACCGCTTTACAGTTTTTTAGTAATTGGGTTAAAGAATTTATGTAAATCCTTTAAATATTTGTGTGTCAAAAACTGTAAAGCGATTACAAGTCTGGATTGGATGGAACGACAAGAATGTTAATTTGAAAATGATTTAAAGTTATATTTAAATCATTTAAATGATTGCGTGACAATTGTGTAGAAAACAGATGAATCCTATCGACAGATATCTGCAAGACATGACTGAAAAATCGCTCGATGTGGTCAAGAAACTACGTTTCATGTTCCATGAAATCGATGAATTGGATGTAGAATTCGGTCATACAATGACATGGTTTCTATCGTGTCAAGAAGCACAATATCTATCGGATATAAAGAAGGCGTTTCTGATCATCTGTGAAACGGCCACATTCGAGCTTAGATGTGATTATTTGGATAATAATGGTCATATTATTTACGAACATGAATATATGGACAAGAAGATCGTGGAAGATGATATTCTTCAGATCCGATTCCGTGTATTCTTCAATAATGGACCGGTACGACTCGATTTAATACGTGAATCATGATGATGGTATGATCTCAATCTGGCGTTCACCAGTAATATTATCATAATAAACGGTCACATCTCCATTGAGTAGTGATGCAAATTCTCCAGATGCGGTGAGTACATTTCCAGTTAATGAGGGAACCAGAGTCTGAGATACACCACTCGCTTTGGATATCTGGATGTAATTAAACACGAATGATAGTGTTCCGATTGTCGTGTTTGTTGTATCATCCGATGCTGTGATGCTGTATGTTTCATAGAAATTATCTCCATTCAGGATGCTTTCGATCGTGATACTGTACCGACTGGTTAATGAAGAAACCGGTTGTTGAATGGGCGCATTTCCGATAACTACATAAAAATTTGGAAATGCGTACGTATTCGGTACAGAGAGATTGGCTAACTGATAATAATTATATGTGAATGACGCCATGTGTCTGTCTATAAATGAGCAACATTTTTTTTCTTTGGTAATTGTAGTAGACAAATGTCGCAAGCACCTCTTGTATTCCGGTACACTTTGTTATCTGGGGAAACCTTTAATACACCATCAATATATGCTTACCCAAAAACCGCATTCTTGTATTTCACTGCACCATTGGAAACGTCCAGTGTAGAGTTTCCTCAAGACACATATTTTACATATCATTATAAGGGTTTTATCAATGGAACACAGCGTGTCATAATGATATCGATCACGGCGTGGAAAGCGAATGAAACGCTGGGAGTTATGACTGTTCCATTTGCATATGAACAGATCACAAATGCAACCAATCGAGCGGCGACGACACTATCGTATCTTAAAAGTTCGGTTGTCACGTCTTGTGGTATCTTCCGATCGTTTTTAGGAAATATGGTTCAGTTCGATCTGAACAATGTAAACACTGAACGCATCATCACGATATCATCATCATAATGTCGCTATATTCATAGATACATGATATTTATGTGATGATGATGATGGTGGTACGGTTGGTAAATAAAAAGAGTACAACTGGTGATTGAATGTGACATTAATCTCTTCATCTTTGTCAGATGATTTTGTTTTGGAGGGCAGTACGATATAAAATCGGACCAATAGATCTCCTGTTCGTCCTCGGAATGTCAATCCGTAGTTTTTAATGATACGAACGAGTGGTTTATCAATGGTTTTCGATAATGACGTTTTACTGTAGAGATGGAGAACACGATCATCCAGTAATTGGACATGACGTTCTAATCCGATGAGATATTCAGATAATGTGCAGCGAATTGTGTAAATCAGATTGAGTGGATTATTGGAATCGATTTCAAAGGTCTCGTGTTTTTTATACATCACCGACATGATCACGTCACCGGGGAGATGATTGGGGTATACATCGCCTTTCCCACGTACCACCAAACGATTTCCTGAAGGGATCCCTTTTGGGATTGGGACAGGGATGACTTCTTCTTCTGTCAGTACATCTTTTTCAGAAAAGGATTTTCCGGTCCCACGGCATTGATGACACATGGATATATTCTGAGAAATGATTCCGATCCCGAGATTGGTTTGATGCACAACCTGTCCCTGACCACGACACGTCGAACAGGTGGTCTGATTTTCAGAACCGTATTTTTTTCGTCGGACTCGAATATGGACGGTTGATCCTTTCATGACGTCTTCTAATCCGACTTCTATCGTCATTTCTGTGTCGGGTGTTTTTAGTTCTTGTGGTTTCTGACGGAACATATGATGACCTCCACCTCCTCCTCCAAAAGAAAATCCGAAAAGATTCTCGAATAAATCTTCCATGTTCGGCATCGGTATGTTCGAAGTATCAACCGTCCCATACTGATCATACATCATCTTCTTTTCTGGATTTGTGAGTACAGCATACGCTTCGTTGATTTTCTTGAATTGTTCCGCGTCACCTCCCCTGTCCGGATGGTGTTTCATGGCGAGTTTTTTATACGCTTTCTTGATTTCGTCTTCAGACGCTTGTTTCGGAACACCTAGAACCTCATAATAATTCATGTTTTATTATTCTTCATTGTATTCTTTATATCTAAGCAAACATTGTCGTCAAAGAAAAATGTGGTTGAACAGTTATTATGAGAACACACGCATTTTATTACGGATCATCTATCTGTATTTCTACCAGATGATGTGTCGAAATGTGGTATGGGTCAACAAGAATCAGTATGAGATCAACTATCTATTTTCAAATGAGTGGTACAAGATTCGGATTCCTTATAAACGCGGTCCTTGTAATCGTTGTATCATCCGTATCTTCAATGAAAAAAACGATGATGTGACACAAGAAATCAGGCCGTATATGGGTCCTCATGACAATTGGCACGGGTTGTCGTACACACCGAAGGATTTTGGATATAATTCTTTGACATTTGTTCTGAGTGATGGACATCTTGTGCAATTCGAGAATCAGACGACAATGAATTATTTTCTATGAGACGATTCCATAAGAAGAAATTCAATTTCATTAGATCATGGTGTACATCTGACCAGTATCTCATATCCATGAATCGTGCAGACTCCTCATTCTTCACAATGACTCCATCATATGGAATGACATGGATCGTGCGATGATGTGCAACGATGTCGATAAGATGTGTCCATTCGTCACAATATCTGATACACATTGTGTGAAAGAAACACGAACCAGTCCATCGCAGATACTTACTCTTCAGGATCTTCATTCCCTCCTCATGATGTGTGGTTACGATACAATCGAGTTTCTTCATAAAAAGTGGATAGATGGAATCCGGGAAATCGGGATTCACGATGATCAGATCGTTTTTTGCTAATATTTTCAACAGCAGCGGATGGACATGTTCGTCATATGGGACTAGACGGATATTAGAACCCGTCATTACTCGTGAGAGATAATCATCCTCTACATATTCGATAAAAAAACAATCGACGGCGTCTCCATATTGATGAACAATCCATTTGTAAACAGAAAACACGATTCGATGAGATGATGGATAACGAATCCAGATGTGCATATCTATCTATCTATCTATGTGATATATATATATATTTTTTTCCATTTCTCTCTCTCTCGACACAGTCATTCGAAGAAAAACGGCGTAATCTGTACGGACAAATAATGAAAAATCACTCATTTCTTTAAATCATTTTCATTATTTATTCGAACCAAGGGCTTTAAATGACTTTGTACAAAGAAAATATTTTTTCTTTTTATGGAATGAAAATGAAGATCATATCTACCAACGCTATTTCATGGATACTCGTTATCATCCTCTTTATCATCATTTGTATCCTCATTATCATTCTGTACAGACAACAACATTACGATGGATCGGACTATAATCTATCCGATCAGGCTGTTTCTTGTTCTTACGATAACAAATTATGCATTTGTCGGAAATCCAACAAGAACCAGAAACTGTGTTTTCGGGATAATACCATCTCCATCCTCAATAAGACCATTACATTACCAACGGATCTATCCACCGACGAGGATAATTGTTTCCACTTCTCCGTCTTTAACGAAAAAATCGGCGCGTTCCGCTACCCATTTACGACCAATAAGACCATCTGTCTGCGCAGTCTTAGTGATACACACAATCCACAACGATTATGTATCGATGAAACCAATCGAAATGCATTCATCAGCGGACCGACCAAACCATCATTACTTCCACTATGATTGTTTTTGTTTACAATAAGATAAATCCTATCAGGTTGGAATCATTGTCCATCCGGATTTATCCATCTCACCGATTTTGAAATGATCCGTACCGTTGTATTCGTGGATTTCGATCCATTTGTCCGATGTACCAAAATCAAAATCCACAGCGAGATAAATGGCTTCTTCCAGATACCTAAACACTCCGAGGACTTCCACGATTGTCTCACAATCATGGTGGTTCCAATCGTGCAGTGTGCAAACTCCAAAGAATAGATTTCATCAATTCTATCATAATATAATGTTAATGTATGATAAATGAGCAGACGGAGTGGTAATTCATTCTTATCGAACATGGGTGGCGCTTCTGATTTCAGGGCGGCTAGAAGTTCAACTTCCAGAAAAAGTCGTGATGATTACTTGAAAGCAGGAATTCTGAATGATATTGCGAATATAACTTCATTTATTCCAGGTGTAGGAAATGTTGTTTCTACCACAGCATCAATGGCTTCAACCGTCGAATCGGCGCACGCACAAGGATTAACATTGACCAAGACACAAATATGGGAAATGATTGGTGGTGCAGTAGCCGGATTAGGACTTGCTAGAGGTGGTTTCGCTGCAAAACGGATGATGTCCGTACCACTTGAAAAAGTCGCTTCGGAAAGACAATCAGTCACTGTTGCTCCAATTATTGAAAGAGAATCGATTGCTTCTGCACCAATAACTGAAAGATTATCAACTGATGCTAATTTATCTTTCAAAGATTTGATGATACGTAATGAAGGTTACGTAACAGGGATGCGACAGGCTGAAGGTCGTATTTATGATAAATATATTTTCAATGTCATCCATGAGCTACACGATATTCCACAAAATGAATTTGATTTAGAAATAGATCATAATAATGTGATTACAATTAACTTTAGCTTTGGAACTGAAACATTTGATAAATACTTAGCAGCCTTAAAGTCTAAAGGCTATAGCTACTACAAACATAAGGGAGTAACTACTATTTCAATGGATGTGGATACGAGTGAATATCGTAATTTCCTTACTCTATCAAACAGACATCCCAGTTTATTGGATTTTAGACGTAAAATTCGTTACTTATCCGATAAATATCATATAGCTGATAAGAAATATTATATAGCTGATAAGATGGGTAGTAAGGTAGAATTGAAAGATTCAGAAACATTTGCAAAGGTTATGAATTTACAGACTGATCCACAGTTGGCAGAATTGTATTACAACGCTTTAAACAGTGAAGAAGGAAGACGTATTATGTCAATGAGTTATGAAGAACAATTTCAGTTATTGAATCCTGATGTCGAATTATAAGACTTAATTGTTTTTTTTTTATGGATAAAAAAAACAACACACCACATGGTCATCTTATCCTCTTTTCCCGATGGAAAAAATATCGATATCCCACTCTATGAAACTGACTCCATGGATTCTTTTCTCGCTCGAATGAAACTATCCATTGATCCCGTTTTCCCAAGTCTTGTTATGACTCCTACTTCTTTCCCGAAATCCGTTTCTGACCTATCTGACGATCGTCCACCACCACGTTTCGTCTCCCTACACACCCTCCTCTCCCCAATAAAGAATGTCGACGATCTTCCGGGTATTTTCCATGAATTAAAAAAAGAGGGTTTTGACATCGATCTGTACCGATTTTTGGAGACATGGTTGTTTCTGGCGTTACCGGTTCATACTGAGGAACAGCAACAACGTCGATGGAGTGTGAATCTTTTCTCTCTGAAATCTACTTGGACAACGACTCTTCTCGATCGATTCGGTGAATCACTGGTCATTCCAGGGACGACCCGTGTCCTTCATCGTGAAGAATTCAAGAAACGATTGGATATGGAGTGGTACAATGAGAAACGGAACGATATGGAGTACACAAAGGACAGTGTGGAGAAACAGGTCCAGACGGCCGATGAGATTGCTCGCACATTCGCACAATTGGAACCATTACCGATCACCGATACTGTTGAAAAAGGGCGTATCATGACATTCGAAGTACACGATATCGATCTTTCCACGGGTCAGTTATTTGAGACGTGCATCCTATCTCACGACTACCCGTGCTGTCATTACAAGACTTTCTACCGAAAATTCTATGATGACAGTGGAAACATTGGAGCGCCGTCTTCTCTTACATCGGATCCACCCGATCTGGTCCATTTTTATGGGTTGCAGATTTATGATGGTGAGGGAAGAACAGTGATTTTCGTCATGAATAAAGCATATGGGATATGGGTCCAATGCATGATCGGCGTCGGTGCTCTGTCCATGGAAGACGTCTTCCGGATACTCGGTGTGGGCGCCGTTGATGCAGTGAAACGGAAATCGACCGGTGTCATGATCGAGTTCCGCATCGAGAATCCCTCTCCGTTGAAAAAGGAATGGAATCCTCTCGATCCCTCCATCTTTTCGGACATGTGCATGAATAATCCGATCATGCAGAATTATTTATCGACCAATGATACCGACAAGATATCACGATCGAACCAGTCCATGTTTCTGTACTATTTTGATCGTACCAGTGTACATAAGAAAGAGGAGGAGGACGAGAAGAATTACATCGATGGATGGAATCGTTCCAATTCACGATTCGGTGATCTGACGGCGATTGTGCACACCGAACGTGTAGATGACAGATACTTTATTGTGATCCGAATCACACGATCACGGAATGAAGAAATCATGGATCGTTTCAAGTATTTTTTCAGTCGTTTTGTACGATTGTATAATGAAGAGTTCGAGGACGAACTGAACATGTTCAAGAAATACGTTCCTGGCTTTCGACTCGCACCGGTTTCAATCGAGAAATCTACAAAAGCAGAAGACGAGTTCCGGTTATTCGAAACGATATTTCCGAGTAATGTTTATTCAACGGTGTGTCAGAAAAAAGTGAAACCGACGGTTGTTGAGGAGGACGATTTACAGAAACTCGATGATTCACAATGGATCGCGTTCCCTACACCGGAGATGAAATCGGATTTCCCATTACGGTATTACGCGTGTCTAAACAAGAAGGGCGGATATATCCACCCCGGATTCGTGGACATTAAGAAAGACGATCATCCGTTCGGTTTCGCGCCTTGTTGTTTCAAGGAGGATCACAAAACAAAAAATGCTGCTCGGATCAGAGAGTACATTGAGAAAGGGAGGAAAACGGATATCGATACAGAAGAACCTCTGTCCTTTATGAAACTAAAATACAAGATTGCATCAGAAAAGAGGATCGATAACACCGGTCAGTTGGGCGTCATTCCCGATTCATTACAAGCCATGCTCATCACACTTATCGAGCCTTTCGGTGTGTTTTATCGCGTGGGTCTACCGTCCAAATGGTCGTCATTTTCTGTCATTGCATGTCTGGAGTACTACGATGCAATCACACGGAGACGCTCGGAAACAATGCGTCGACCGACAGAAATACGCAAAGACATGTTGAGAAAGATACGTCCAGACGTCATGAAACAAGAGTGTTACGACTGGTCATTAGAGGAGATCCGATCGAGAATCGGGGACATGTCTCAGTTCATCGATCCACGACGATTCTGGAGATTACTGGAAATCTATTTTCGAGTGAATCTGGTGATTTTCGCCAAAGACGTCAAGAACGAGATCCAGATCATCCGGCCTCGTTCGTTCGGGAATTATTATTATTATTCCTTCTCCAATCGTCCAGTCG
>Ga0214923_10005061_pt1 | contig 15527 bp, 14 predicted proteins | sample LL1510_MetaG_FD_177993 | JGI IMG/M metagenome (GOLD analysis project Ga0214923, IMG submission 177993) | Freshwater microbial communities from Lake Lanier, Atlanta, Georgia, United States - LL-1510 | ecosystem: Environmental > Aquatic > Freshwater > Lake | place: USA: Georgia | collected...
GGTGGGGGAGCGTTTGGGCGCGGGGGACAAACTAGCGAAGGCATTGGCCTCAGTGCTGGGAGTTTGCGAGGGGGTTCCGACCACGGAAGCATTGCACCGAATCGAAGCCAAGCGAAAGGTGGAGGCCCCGGTCGCAGACCAACTTTATGGAGTTCTGTTTGAGGGCAAAACCCCCAAGGCAGCGGTGCAGGCCCTCATGGAAAGGGATCCCAAGGCCGAGACGGTTTAAGGAGATTCCGGTTCGACGGAAGGGCCGGAAGGAGGAATATTACCTCCCTCCATGAAGGTCGGTAAATGGCTACACACCCGCTTCCGGGTGCAGGATCTGGAAAAGAACCTGCATTTTTACAAGGGAGTCCTGGGCCTGAAGGAGATATCGAAAACCAACTCGCCCCGTGGGAGTACGCTGGTCTTTCTCCAATCCGCCGCAGGCGGGGAAATGCTGGAGCTCTGTCACTATCCGGCTTCCGGTCCGGTGAAATGTCCGGCCGACTTGGTTCACTTGGCCTTTGAGGTGGATGACCTGGATGCGTTCGGCAAGCACGCCACGGCCTTGGGATACCCTTGGACCGATGGGCCGACCACCACATCCAAAGGAACCAGATTCGCTTTTGTGGATGCCCCCGAAGGATATGAGGTGGAAATCATCGAAAAGGGAAAGAAGTAGGATGACCAGCCGACCGTTGATCATCGCCCCTTCCGTGCTCGCCGCGGATCTGGGTCGCATTGACGAGGAAGCGGAGCGGATCAAAAAGAGCGGAGCGGAGTGGGTCCATATCGATGTGATGGACGGCCATTTCGTGCCCAACATCTCCTTCGGGACCAACATGGTCCGGGCTCTTCGCAAAACCATGGGGGATGTGACCCTGGACGTGCATTTGATGATTGAGCAACCAGACCGGTATGCACGGGACTTCGTGGAGGCCGGAGCGGACTGTCTCAACGTGCACCTGGAGGCACGTCATACGGTCTCCCGCACCTTGGATCAGATCCGGGAGATGGGCTGCCGGGTTGGATTGGCCATCAATCCCCCAACCCTTTTGAAGCATGCGATTCCGCTTCTCCCCAAAATCCAACAACTCCTCCTGATGACCGTCAACCCGGGATTCGGAGGTCAGGCGTTTCTTGCCGAGGTTCTCCCAAAAATCCGTGAGTCCCGCGAGACTATCCTACGGCAGAATTACGACGTGGACATCACAGTGGACGGTGGAATCGGGGAGGAAACTGCCCGCTCCTGCGTGAGCGCGGGGGCCAACATTCTGGTGGCGGGGACGGCGCTATTCCGGCAATCCGACCTGACCAAGGCCGTGGCCAACCTGCGAAGTTCCGCCCAGTCTGCCACCGTTTCGGGCTGAGACCCGGATCGTCTGCCATGGACCCCAAGCACATCCGCAACTTCTGCATCATTGCTCACGTCGATCACGGCAAGACGACCCTTTCCGACCGGCTTTTGCAGGCGACGGGGGCGATCTCCGATCGGGAGATGCAGGCCCAACTATTGGATTCGATGGATCTGGAACGGGAGAGGGGCATTACCATCAAAGCCCACCCAGTGACGCTCAACTACACGGCCAAGGACGGTCAGAAATACCGGCTGAACCTGATCGACACCCCGGGACATGTGGACTTTTCCTATGAAGTCTCACGATCCCTGGCCGCATGCGAGGGGGCCTTGTTGGTGGTGGACTCCGCCCAAGGGGTCGAGGCCCAAACCGTGGCGAATGTGCACTTGGCCCACAAAGAGGGACTGACGCTGATTCCAGTGATCAACAAGATCGACCTGCCCAGCGCGGATATTCCGGGGGTGAAGCGGCAACTGGAGGAGATCTTGGCTATCCCGGCGGAGGAGGCCCTGCTGGTGAGCGCCAAAACGGGGCAGGGGATTTCCGAGGTATTGGAGGCAGTGGTGCACCGATTGCCAATGCCAGAGGGATCGGAAGGGGAGGAGCTCAAGGCATTGGTGTTCGATAGCGTTTTCGACACCTTCCGGGGTGTAATTGCCTACGTGCGTGTTGTTTCCGGTGAGATTACCGCGGGGACGCCCATCCAGTTGATGCAAAGCGGGCGGAAGTACGAAACGAAAGAAGTGGGAACCTTCACGCCGAAACTTACGCCGGGGAAAAGGCTGGGCCCAGGGGACACCGGGTATCTCGTGGCCAACCTGAAGACCACGGCAGAGATCGACATCGGTGACACCATCACGAACGCGCTGAAACCCGCGAAGGCGCCGTTGGCGGGATTCCGGAAGGTCCAGCCCATGGTCTTCTCAGGGATCTATCCAATCAACTCGGCCGATTTCGAGAAGCTGAAGCTGGCCTTGGGGAAACTGCAGATCAACGACTCGGCGCTGGTGTACACGCCCGAGAGTTCGCCAGCCCTGGGCTTCGGGTTCCGGTGCGGCTTCCTCGGGTTGCTGCACATGGAAATCGTGCAGGAGCGGTTGGCGCGGGAGTTCGACATGGAGGTGATTTCAACGTACCCGAGCGTCATCTATGAGGTGCATCTGACCAACGGGAAGGTTCTGAAGGTGGAAAATCCCGTACAGATGCCAGACCCGAGCGTGATCGAGGAGATCCGAGAACCGATGGTGACGGTGTACCTGCTGTGCCCGAACGAGAACATCGGGGATCTAGTGGCGATGGTGCGGGAGAAGCGGGGAGAGGTGCAGAAGACGGAGTCCCTGGATGCAAAGCGAGTGATGTTGACCACGGAGATTCCGCTGAATGAGATCCTGGTGGACTTCAGCGACCGCATCAAATCGATCACCCGGGGGTACGGGTCGATGGATTATGAGCACGGGTCGTACCGGGCGAACGACCTGGTAAAGCTGGAGATTTTGGTCAACGGGGAACCGATGGATGCATTTTCCTGTATCGTGCACCGAGAGAAAGCCGCCTCGCGGGGTCGGGTGCTGACGGCCAAGCTGAAGGAAGTGATTCCGCCGCAACTGTTCAAGGTGGCGTTGCAAGCCGCGATCGGGGGCAAGGTGGTGGCGAGGGAGGATGTGAAGAGCTTTGGAAAGAACGTGACGGCGAAGTGTTATGGGGGCGACATTACCCGGAAGCGGAAGCTGTTGGAGAAGCAGAAGGAGGGGAAGAAGCGGATGAAGCAGTTTGGCAAAGTGGACATCCCGCAGGAGGCGTTCCTGCAGGTTCTGAAGGCTTTTGGGGACTGAGATGATTTATTTGGGCCAAGCGCGGGCGGAGCGGAAGCACCTCAAGGCCATCGAACATTTTCTGGGAAAAAAGATTCGCTACGGGCGTGATGTCCTCCCGGAAAAAACCCTGACGCGCCTGCAGGAAGCCTGTCAGTCGGCCCGCGAGGGGCTGAGATGGGGCGCGTCAGGTCAGAGGAGAGGGGAGGTGCTAAAAAAACTAGAAACCCAATACGGCGATCTTCTGCGCACGGACAAGCACCATGGCCGGAGGGAAAATGCCGAGGTGGCCCTAGTGGCGATCGCCCTGGCTCTGGGGGTGCGGGCTTATTTTCTTCAACCTTTCAAGATTCCCACCCATTCCATGCGACCGACCCTTTTTGGAATCCTGAATGAGCCGGAGAGCCGACCGCCGCCATCCTGGCCCACGCGGATTTTTGATTTGGTTTGGTCAGGCAAGGGATGGCATCGGGCGGTGGCACCCAGGGACGGGGCCATCGCCTCCGTGCGCGAAGGCCGTTTGTTCGGCGTGATTCCGTGGACGACCACGGAAATCATCGGGGATGGTTGGATGGAAAGTGTCTGGACCGGCCTCCAGCAGGCCCGCGAAGGCGGATTAAAGGTGCGGGCGGGAGACCTGGTGAAAGCGGGAGAAGTCCTCGCCAACTTCAGTTCCGCCAGCGGCGATCATCTCTTTGTGAACAAGGTCATCTACCAGATCCGAAAGCCAGAACGCGGTGAAACCTTTGTCTTTACCACGGACGGGATTGAAGGAATCGAGTCCGGCCTACGGCTTCGCGGCATTGAGGGCTCCCAATATTATATCAAGCGTTGCGTGGCCTTGGGCGGGGACCGTCTGCAGGTACGTCCACCCGTTTTATGGATCAATGGTCAGCCAGCCCAAGACTGGGCCTGCCAGCGGGTCGCGGCGCAAAAAGACGGCTATCCCGGCTACACCTTGGGGCCGACCTTTATGACCAGTCCGGACGACTCTTATCAGGTGTCTGGAAACGATTACTGGGCCATGGGAGACAATAGCCCCAACAGCTTTGACAGTCGTGGATGGGGTCCGGTTCCGGCCAGGAATCTGGTCGGCAAAGGGGCTTTTGTGTACTGGCCGTTCACGAAACGGTGGGGACTGATCCACTGATTCGTTTTAACCGGGAAGTAGAGGACAAAAAGATGGGTAAATGGCCTTATTCCTGCGAAGGAACCAAACAATCAGAGATGCCAGGATATCCTCATTTGTCGCACAATAAATATTGTATTAAATAAGCTTTTTCGATCGAGATAGACTTAGAAGCCTGCTGATTCTTAGTTTAATCCTGGCCACTGCCCTCGCCCGGTGGCTGATCCGGTGTTTGGTGCCTGCCGGAAGCTGTCCAAAGGTCTTGGAAAAGCCTTCCGGTTGAAAGATGGAGTCGTATCCAAAGCCTCCAGTTCCCGATTCGACTTGGGTAATCCGGCCCCAAACCCGCCCAGAGCCCGCCCCCAAAACAGCCCCATTTACCGCCACCACTATGCAGGCCTCAAAATAAGCCCTCCGGGCACCACCGGATTTGGCTTTCAGAAGCCTTAAAAGTTTTGTCCGGTTGGACTGGTCCGTGGCCCGGGGCCCCGAAAAACGGGCCGAATAGACCCCCGGACGACCCCTCAGGGATGGGACGACCAGACCACTGTCATCGGCCAAAATGGGATGGTTTGGGAGAACCCGACTCAAGGTGGAGGCCTTGATGCGGGCATTTGCGGCGAAGGTCTTTCCGGTTTCCCGGATTTCCGGAAAGTTCGGCAAACCGTGAAGGTCGCGGACCCGGCAGACGCCGCGGAGCAGTTGCGAGAATTCGCGGGTTTTGCCGCGGTTGCGGGTGGCAATCCAGAGACATGGTTTTTGCGCCGAGGTTCGACTTGGCATGAGGGTTGGCGTTTACTATCGCGTTTTCAGAACCATGCCAATCCGCGCCCCCTACCCCTTTGCCGAGATTGAACCCCGTTGGCAGAAAGCGTGGGCGGAAACGCGCTGCTTCCGCGCGGCACAGCCAGGCGAGCCGGGATCGGAAAAGCCCAAGTCTTATATCCTGGACATGTTTCCCTACCCCTCGGCCGCAGGACTCCATGTCGGTCATCTGGAGGGCTACACAGCGACGGATATCGTGGCGCGATACCGGCGGATGCGCGGAATGAACGTGCTGCATCCGATGGGCTGGGACGCATTCGGACTGCCGGCGGAACAGCATGCGGTGCAAACCGGCACCCATCCGCGGGTGACCACGGCCAAAAACATCGACAATTTTCGTCGGCAGATCCAGGCCATGGGCTTCAGCTACGATTGGGGGCGGGAAATCGATACAACTGACCCGAAGTATTTCCGTTGGACCCAGTGGATTTTCCTCAAGCTGTACGAGAAGGGCCTGGCCTACGTGGCCGAGGCGCCGGTTTGGTACTGCCCCGCCTTGGGGACGGTGTTGGCCAACGAGGAGGTTCTGGCGACGGACGAAGGACCGCGTTCCGAGCGCGGCAACCATCCGGTGGAGCGGCGGCCGATGCGGCAGTGGATGTTAAAGATCACGGCGTATGCGGAGAGGTTGTTGCAGGATCTGGACCTACTGGAGTGGCCGGAGTCGCTCAAGGAGATGCAGAGAAACTGGATCGGTAAGAGCGAGGGCGCGGAGGTGGTCTTCGGCGTGGAGGGATCAAAGGAGAAGATTCCGGTCTACACGACCCGGCCGGACACCCTGTTTGGGGCAACCTATCTGGTGTTGGCGCCGGAACATCCAATGGTCGCCTCCCTTACCTCCCCTGCCCAAAAGGCGTCGGTGAATAAGTATGTCCGGGAGAGTGCGGCCAAAAGCGACCTCGAGCGGACGGAGTTGGCCAAAAAGAAGACGGGTGTGGCCATTGGCGCCTCGGTGGTGAATCCGGTCAATCAAGAAAAGATTCCCATATGGGTGGCGGATTACGTGCTGGCCTCATATGGAACCGGGGCGGTGATGGCGGTCCCGGCCCACGACGAGCGGGATTTCGAATTTGCCAAGGAGTACAAAATGCCGGTGCGAAAGGTCATCCGGCCTGACTCGGGCACGGCCCAAGACTGTTTTACGGAAGACGGGCTAAATTTCGATTCCGGTTTTCTGGACGGACTTAAAACGTCCAAGGCCAAAGCCACGATGACCGAATGGCTGGAAAAGCACGGGCACGGGCGGCGGCAGACCCGGTACAAGCTGAGGGACTGGCTTTTTTCCCGGCAAAGGTACTGGGGCGAGCCGTTTCCGATCGTGTGGAAGGGGGATCGGCACGAACCCCTTTCCGAAAATGACCTTCCCCTCACCCTGCCCGAACTGGCGGATTTTCAGCCGACGGCATCCGGCGAGCCACCCTTGGGCAAGGCAGAGGCGTGGCGAAAGTTGCCGGATGGGCGGACCAGGGAGCTGAACACCATGCCCCAGTGGGCCGGCTCCTGTTGGTATTATCTCCGGTTCTGTGATCCGAGGAATGACTCAAGCCCCTGGAGTCCTGACGCCGAAAAATATTGGATGTCGGGCGGAGGCGTGGATTTGTATGTGGGAGGAGCGGAACATGCGGTGCTGCACCTGCTCTACGCGAGGTTCTGGCACAAGGTCCTGTTTGATTTAAAACTCGTGTCGCATCCCGAGCCGTTCCGACGACTGGTGAACCAGGGCATTATCCTGGGTGAAGACAACCGGAAGATGTCGAAATCGATCGGCAATGTGGTGAATCCGGATGAAGTGATCCGGGAGCACGGGGCGGATGCGCTGCGGGTGTTTGAGATGTTTCTCGGACCGCTGGAGCAGATGAAGCCGTGGAGTTCGAAAGGCATGGAGGGATCCGTCCGGTTTCTGGCACGGGTGTGGCGACTGGCGTGCGAGGAGACCGATACCGGCGCATGGGTCTCTTCCCCTGCCCTTTCGGATGCATCGCCGGCGCCGGAGACGGTCCGGGCGTTGGCCAAGGCCACAGCCAAGGTGACGGAAGATCTGGAGAAACTGCAGTTCAACACCGCGATTTCGGCCCTGATGGTGCTGGTGAACCATCTCACGGGGCTGGAGAAACGCCCGAAGGCAGCGGTACTTCAGTTGGCAAAGTTGCTCGCTCCGTTCGCACCGCATCTGGCGGAGGAGATTCATGCGCGACTAGGCGGAAAGGGTTTGGTGAGCGTGGCGACGTGGCCCACTTATCGGAAAGAGGATCTCCAGGAGGATTCGGTAGAGCTGGCCGTACAGGTGAACAGCAAGCTGCGTGGGAGGATCACCGTGCCCAGTCAGGCCACCCGGGACGAAATCGAGGTCATGGTGCAGGCCCATCCGGATTTCGGCGGTTGGTGTGGGGGCAAAACGGTTCAAAAGACGATCGTGGTGCCAGGTCGGATCGTGAACCTGATCTTGGCGTGAAAACAGTCCTTTTACGCCTTAGGGAGAGGAAAATTCTCCTGTGGGCCGGCTTGGTAATAATCGCGATTTCCCTTAAGAAATTTTATGGCCATGGAGGTTGATCCGTAGACATTTTGCCACAAATCGGTCATAATATTCCCCTATGGCCCACCTGACGATGGATCAGGCAATTGCCAAGCTTCGTGAAGAAAACCACAAGTTTTCCCCGGCAGCCTATCACTTTATCCGACGCGCTCTGGATCACGCATTGCGGAAGTTTAAACGCGAGGACATGGATCGGCCGGCCCACGTGAGCGGCAAGGAGTTGTTGGAGGGCTTCCGCGATTTGGCCCTGGAAGAGTACGGCCCTTTAGCCAAGACGGTTTTGGAGGATTGGGGTATCACCCAATGTCATGAGGTGGGCGAAGTGGTCTTTCAGTTGGTTCGGATGGGTGTGCTGGGAAAGAACGACCATGACGTAATTGAGGATTTTGAGGAGCTGTGGACGTTTGCGGAAGCCTTCGATGCTCCTTTCCGGCCTCAAGCCATCGAAGCCCCCAAGAAAATCAAGGGCCGGATCTCCTCCCCTACCCGGTCAAAGGTCGCCGGCAACCGCTCCCAGGAGCCGGTATCTCCGACCGAATCCGAATAACCCGAACAAATCCCATGGCCGAGTTTCAGAAGACCAACCCGGCAACTAGCGCGGAGACGACGAAAAAGTTCGTCCAGTTCATTATGGTGCAGGCGCAAAACATCCTTTATGTGCTGGGTCGGATTCCGACCCCCGAAGGGGAACGTCTTCCCCCGAATCTCCAAGCGGCCAAGATGATGATCGACCATCTGGATTTGATCGCCCTGAAGACACAAGGAAACCTGAACACCCAAGAAGAAAAAATCCTCAAGGAGGCCATCCAGCAGGTCCAAATGGCCTTTGTGGAGGCAAGCGGTGGGACGCCGCCCTCGATGATGCCAGACCGAGGACCACAAATGGAGATGCCCGACCTTGAGGAGGACCTGGAACCCGAACCTTCTGGCTCGCGGGAGATCCCGCCGACGTCGACGGCTCCCGCTTCATCGCCCGCCCCCAAGTCAGAACCCAGCGAGGATAAAAAGAAATTCTTCAAGAGCTACGGATGAGGGTTTTTCTATTTATTATTTTCTTGGGCGCGAGCCTTGCCTATGCCCAGAAATCCAACACAAACACCAACACTCCAGCGAACACCGGTCGATTCGCGCTTTGGAACTGTAAATTTTCTGACGGTAATTACTACTCGGTATCTCTTGTGGCGATCGATTCCGTTAGCCAGCATGAATATTTATTAGATGGCACCTTGCGGGTCGTTGAAGTGACAGTTGCCACCCGCGGATCTACTCAAGCCCGGTTTTATGTGCTAGAAAAACCCGCGGCTGATTTGGGCGGATTGCCGGGACAGTCCCTTGCTGATGGCATGGGCAGGGTGGCCGAGGAAATCGTCTCCCGGGGACCGGGTTCGGTCAAAACCGTGACGAACTCCGTGGTAAAGAAATTCCCCGAAACCAGTCACGCCAAAATCATCGAGTACCGGATGAGTGACCGGGAAACCCTGAAAAGGCTTTTTGAACATCTGTTGAATCGCTGGCAAGGACGGGCGGCCGATGACACTTTTGAAGTCACCAATTAAATTATTTGGGGGGTGCGCCGAAGAGGGAGTTCAGGATTTGGCCCGCAGCCTTGGCCGCATCCCCTCCCCCCCCTGAGCCCGCCGCTTTTTCCAAAATTTGGGCGCCCGTGCGGATGGCGGTTTGGGCTGTAGCGGACACAAGTTTTGTCTTAAGATCATTTTGGGGGTTTTCCAGTGTTCCGGATAACTTGATCGCTTCGTAAAGATATCCGTCTTCTTCACGATAAAAACATTGCCCTCCCGTTAGGGCATTCACCTTGGAACCCAGATTTTTTTCGAGTCCGAGATCAATTTGCCCGTTCAGGTTTTTCCCGGTGACACGAACCTGACCAACGGCCCTCAGAAGCCCGGGGGCTTCTATCAGGATTTTGTTAACATCACAGATCCCCGGCTGGATCGACCATTGAGCTTGTGCTGTGCTGATGGGGCAACCGCGCAATCTGGGTTCTCCGGTAAGAACCCCCAGTAACGCCAAAATTGTCTCTGAACCCTTTCCCGGTTCCAGACGAGCATCCACCAAACAGACTTGTCCTTGACCCACGGGACTGCCCCCCCTCAATTCCTGCAGAACAAAATCTCCCGACATCAGTCCAGAAATCTCAAAAAGGCCAATCCCGACCTTGCCACCAGGAATTGGCCAGCGATCCCAGACCATTTTCCCCTGAGCTTTCGGCAAAGGGCTGGGCAGGTATTCTCCGGATACTTGCAGGGATCCACCGGAGGTGGATCTTGCCTCCAGCATGGTCAGATAGACAGCGGGGTCTGTATACCGACCCTTGGCAGAGAGAAGCTGCAGGTTTCCTATCCAAGGATAAGGGGTCAGTAATTCTCCCTTTTGTAGCGAGAAGTCAGTTTTTTGCTTGGTTGGATGAATGGAAGCCTTGATTCCCGCAACACCCCAGCCGCTTGTCGCCGAGCAGGGGCGGAGTCCTATTGACCGGATTTCCACTGCCCCAACCTGCACATCCCGAAATATATCCGGGGCGGCTTTTTCACTGGGGGCTGGTACGGGGCTTTCGGTTGCCGGTACTGCCGGGAGGTTCCCCGGGGTGAGGCAGATTTCGTCGATCGATATCTCGGAAAAACGCAAGACTCGATCCAGCAAGAGACGGGGAGAAACTTCCGTGCGTAATTCCTTGATACTCCAAAGCCATGGACCTGGGGCCCCCTTGCGACTGGCAAAACCCGGTGAGTAAACAGAAAAAGAGGACCATTCCAAAGGCTGAAGTTCTCCTTCCGTTTGCAACAACAAGGAAATTTGGCGCGCAGCAAGTTGGCGAAATTGGTCTCCGCCAAGCCACCGGGTTACCCATAAAGGCAATAGTACAGCCATCAAAACAGCTACCACGACCACGATCAGGGCTCCGCCCCCCAAAAAGGGTAGGAGCCATTTTTTGTTACCAGACCCCTGAGAGCTCATGTCTCCCAGGCTAGTCGCCCAAAAGGCATTTTTGGAGTTTTTTCCTCGTTGCCTTCGCCTCTGGAAGGGGATTTTCTAGAGGAATGCTATCCCTAAATTCCGTAACCTTGACTGTACCTTCAGCCGAGGCCCCGCTGCTTTCCGACATAACCCTGCATCTTCCCGGAGGACACTTCGGAGCGATTGTTGGCCCCTCGGGTTGCGGAAAAAGCACCCTCCTTAAGGCAATTGCCGGGATTCTCCCACATACCGGCGGATCGATTCATTGGCAGGGAAGGGATTTGAACGAGCATGATCTTGCTCCACACGAACTCGGGTATGTTCCCCAATTTACCTGCGCCCACCCTGCCTTAACCGTGGGGGAGAACATCCATTACGCGGCGAGACTTCGCTTGGCAGATTCCAAACAAAATATTCAAGCACTGGTCGAGCGGGTTCAGGCCGAGGTCGGTCTGACGGATCTGCATGACCGGCGGGCCAGCGTTCTTTCGGGGGGGCAACTGCGGCGATTGGGACTAGCCATGGAATTAACCACCAACCCCAACCTCCTGTTGGCTGACGAGGTGACCAGCGGTTTGGACCCAAAGTCTGAGGAAGAAATCATTCTTTTGCTGGCGCAACTGGCAAGACATACCGGCCGCCTGATTCTGCTCGTGACCCACAGTCTCAGGTTTTTGGGTGAATATGATTCGGTGACTGTACTAACTCAGGGCCGGCTCGCGTACGCGGCCCATCCCGATATGCTCGCATCGTATTTTGGAGTTTCCTCGCCAGAAGAAGTCTACCCAACTCTCGGGCAAAAAGAGCCCGACGAATGGTCAGCGGAATGGAGCGCTTCCCCCAACGAACTGGGCTTTGAAGTGGAATCCACTCTGGAAGATCTGACCGAACGGATGTTTTCTGACCAGGAAACGGAAATCATCCCCCTTCCTGGTTTTTGGTCCCAATCCACCACATGGCTAACTCGCAGACTGAAGCTATTTTTTCGCGATCGTACCCAGACCTGCCTTCAGGGGCTCTTGTTATTCGCCTTTCCCGTGGTGGTGACATTGTTTGCCTACCAAGGCCTTCCGGCCGTGCGCAACATGTCAATGGGATCAGATGCAGACGTGGTGCAGCAACTAAAGGAAACCCTTGCCTTCACGGTTCAGTCGAGCCGCACCGGCACCCTGGTCAGCGGTTTGGCAATGTTTCAAGTAATTCTCTTGGCTCTGATGGGATCTAATAATTCTGCCCGGGAGGTGGTGGGGGACCGCGCAGTTTTAGAGAAGGAAAAACTTGCTGGTTTGCGCCCAGGGGCAGCACTCGCCGGCATGACCGCGTTTCTTTTCCTTTTGGTTCTGGTGCAGTCAGCTTGGATGACCCTGTTTGTTCGGGCGGTTTGCCAATTCCCCGGCGATCTTTTGGCTCAATGGATGCCTTTTGCCCTGGTCACCGCATCCATGACCACCCTCTGTCTAGCCATTTCCAGTTGGGCCACTTCCGGGGAACAGTCTTCTCTGGGAAGCCTTTACTTGGTGGGATTTCAGCTGCCGCTGTCGGGGGCTATTTTAGCCCTGCCGGAATTTCTTGGTTGGGGAGTTCGCCCCCTGATTAGTGCCTACTGGGCTTGGTCTGGCTATTTACAAACCCTTCGGGACACGAGATTTTACGATTTGGTTCGCGCCATCACCGAGACCCCGCTGGCCGGCGGCCAGATTTCAGCCTGGATGCTTTGTCTCCATCTTGGTGTCGGGCTTTTGGCTGCGTACCTTGGGATCCGAAGGAGCGATTGGCGATAATTTGCCGAAAAGGCTTCCTTTCCATAATCTTTCTTTATGTCACGAAGAGCCCACCAAAAGACGTCTCCTTCGGCCGGGGTATGGTTGCTGGGGGCTTTCTTGGTTCTAGGGGGGCTGGGAGCTTTTTTTCTTCAAAAAGACACAAATCCCTACCGAACGGTCGAACCTCTCAAACCTTCGGACTACCTTGAAAATGCCAACAGCTTGCGCGGTAACGTGTATCGTCTTGAAGGGATGATTTCCGGTTCCTTGGGGTGGAGCCAGGAAAAGGGGCGCCTGTTTAGCTTGCGGGTTTCCCAAGGAGACAAGGACTTTCCCCTGCCAATTCTCGTGCCTTCGGCATTTCGGGAAATCAACCTACAAAAAGGTCAGAGGTATCGCCTGAAAGCTCGCGTCAATGAAGACGGCCTACTCCAGATTGAGGATATGACCAAGGCATGAACCGCTTTATGATTTATGGCGTCGGTGCTGCGTTCGCTGCGATGTCAGCCCACCCCCAGAGTCCCGCCGCCGTCGCGGATGAAAAGAACAGGCAAAGCCAACCCTCCTCCAAGGGCGAATCCGGCGGGAGCCAAGGGTTTTTAGGGAAAGATCTCCCGTCGCTGGATCCAGGATCCGAGGTTCTCGTATGGGATGGGAAAATTTGGAATATCCAGGACCAAAGAATATTTCGGGCACGCTTCGAAAAATATCTGAATGCCGAGGAGGAAAGCGGGGTGGAGGCAAAGGGGTACCGGGATCGCTTCAAAGATATGCTCGATCTTCTCTCCCCGGGAAAATTGTCCAAAGAAAATTTTCGGAGGGCCTGGGCAATCCTGCCACAAGCCTCTTCCTATGAGCCGGATGCGGAGCTTTGCAATTCCCTGGACGATGCGATTTTCGGGGTGCTTCTTGCGCAACAGGAGGTCACCAAAATCGATGATCTGAACCGTACTCTTGCCAGACGGAAGGATACCCTGGAGTGGAACTCCCGTTTTGCCGCAGACAGCAGCCTTTTAGGTCAGGCCCCGAAGAATCCGGCGGCGGCGGAGCAATGGAATCGGGAGCAAAATCTAAAAAGAGACATGAAGATGCAACCTCTGCTCACTGAGCTTGGCGAGGTGAACGCGTCGATCGCCGGAAATCGGGTAAAAAAGGAGGCTTTGCGTCTCCAGGCAAAAATAGAATTTCAGGTCCTTATCGCCCAACTTTTTTTACAAAGGAGGTTTGAACATGTGTTGCTCGCCAACCGGTTTTATCGGGCCTTGTTCGGGGACGGCGATAACCAATTAAAGGTGGTAGATGACTATGCCTCAAACCAGTCGGCCAAAAACAAGGAATCCTTTGGTGATTTGGCGAAACTTCCCAAAACCCTGGGACAGCTCGATGCCTTGGCCAACGAGGCCATCCGGGATGTGCGGGAAGGCGTGGAGTCCTTTTCTTTTCTTCTGGAGAAGAGCGAGCTTAAAAGCGCCACCGAACGACTGACCGAAGCGTTTGCCGTGGGTGAATATCTCCCGGAAATTAGGCTCCTTCCCCGCGCAAAGAAAAGGGAGGTGCTGGAATATGCCCGTCAATCGAATCAACTTTTGTCCGCTTTGGAGGTGAAGGATTTTGAACGAGCCGAAGCCTTGGTTCACACTTTGGAGAAACTTAGTCGCGACTTTGACAGCGCAAAAGCCATGTCCGCCATTGAAACAGCCCGAACGGTTAGTGCCTTGCACTTGGCGAAGGCCCGGGCTGCAGCTTCCTCGGGGGATCGGACCACCTTGGAGACAGAGCTCCGGGAGGCCACGGAAATCTGGCCCCGAAATCCGGCTTTAGCTGAGGTTTCGGGGGCCATCTTCACGCAAACCGATATTCAGCAACAAGCTCTTAATGATTTCGACCGCCTGCATGCCCAGAAGAATTACCGTCAAATTTATGAGGATAAAGTCCGCTTCATTGCGGCGACCGCCCTCCATCCACAAAAACAGGAAAAGTTAAAATTGGTCCTGGATCGGGTGCAGTTAGCTGAAGCGGCCTTATTACGAGCTGCTGAGCTGGCCAAACGGGGGGACGCTGCCGGAGCATGGGAGAGCGTGGAAAATGGCTTTTCGGATTATCCTGACGATCCAAAATTGAATCAGGCTCGGGCAGAGTTTACAACTCAAGCCGCGGAATTTGTCAGAAGCGTTCGGACAGCTCAGGAAAACGAGCGCAAACAACAACTCGGGTCGAGCTTAGCCTGGTATCTGCGAGCCCAGCAGGATTACCCTAATAGCGAAATTGCCAAGGATGGTATTGCGCGAATCTCATCGCGCATTCTTGCGCCCTGAACCCTTCGGAAATTCTTTTCTTCGGCCCCTCCATATCCAGCGGAGGGGGGACCCGCCTAAACGAAATACTTCCCTCACGCGGGCACCCAGATACCTCTCGTAATCTTGGCTTACCAGGGCGGGTTGATTGATAAAAGCCAGGATGGTGGGCACGGAGCCGTCCACTTGGGTGGCGTAATAAATTCTCAGTCGCTTCCCGGCCTTGGCGGGCGGCGCCTTTCGCTCCATCGCCAGGGAAAGGATGCGGTTTAATTCCCCCGTTCCCAGCTTGAGCGACCGGTTCCGGATGCCTGCCGCCACCGCTTCCCCCAGCCGGTCCAAGCCGGTGTTGCGCAGGGAGCTGAGAAACACCACCGGCACCTCCGGCAGAAAGAAGAGTTTCCGGCGGAGGGCCTCCTCGTATTCGGCCAGGAATTTTGCCGTTCGCGTTTCTACGCCGCCCTGGCGGGCTAAATCCCACTTGGTCACGGCGACCACGCAAGGCCGCTGGGCCTTCTGGATGAGCCCGGCCACCTTTTTCTCCACTAAACCCACTCCTTCCACGGCATCCACCGCCAAAATAGCCAGATGACACCGGTCGATCGCGTGGGCGGTTCGTCCCCCCATGATCTGTTCCAGCGGATCATGGACCCGGCGCTTTTGCCGGAGACCGGCGGTGTCGATGAACGTGACCGGCAACCCGGCGATCTCCGCATCCACATCCACCGCATCCCGGGTGGTGCCGGCCAGCGGGTTCACCATCGTCCGGTCCTCCCCGATCCACGCGTTCACCAGTGAGGATTTTCCGGCATTGGGACGACCAACGATCGCGATCCGGGTCCTCTCCTGC
>Ga0214923_10005063_pt1 | contig 15521 bp, 12 predicted proteins | sample LL1510_MetaG_FD_177993 | JGI IMG/M metagenome (GOLD analysis project Ga0214923, IMG submission 177993) | Freshwater microbial communities from Lake Lanier, Atlanta, Georgia, United States - LL-1510 | ecosystem: Environmental > Aquatic > Freshwater > Lake | place: USA: Georgia | collected...
ATTATCACCTTACTTTTTCTCTCAATTTACAATATATTAGACCCTCTTCTTAAAGTTATTGCAACATTAACATCCCTACCATTTCCGGATATTTTTGCTTTCTCTTTTTTAGGTTTAATTTTTATATTAATTTTCTCGACAAAGTTCCAGCAGTTAGACTAAAATACCATCGGACAGACTAATTTTCATTGAAAAAAGGTAGGTTTTGTGTTAAATTATCAGATATCTCTGATTCCCCTGTAGCTCAATGGCAGAGCAGAAAGCTGTTAACTTTAAGGTTCGTGGTTCGAGTCCACGCGGGGGAGCCATAAATAACAAACCCCAGTAGCCTCCAAAAAATTTATAAATTTTACTTCGATTTTCTTATTTTAAATGTTATAAAATGTGAATGAACTTTATCTATATTCCCAATAAAAGATGGAAGGGGGAAATATCCAGAACCTCTTATACCCTCAACATCAAAACCTACAGTTTCAAAGTACTCCTTCAATCCTAAAAAATTATATATTCGGATATGATTCCAGGATTTCATATCATCTGTTTTAACATCATTTTTTTTAAAGAAATAGGATTTCCAATTCCATTTTTTAAATTTGAAAAGTTTGTCAAAGAAAAAATTTGCCAACCCATAATACTTGAAAAAATATTACACCAACTACTTGCATTTTCTGTACTTATTATTGCGTACCCATTCGGTTTCAAGACCCTATAAATCTCTGATAAAAATTTGTCTGAATCATAAAGATGCTCTATGACCTGATTTGCATGGACTACATCAAAACTATTGTCTTTAAAATCAAAATCTTTATTTAAATCAAACGATGATACTTTAATACCTCTTTTTAGGGATTCTGCTATACTTTTCTCCACAATCTCCACACCATAAACATTTGAAGTGCCTATTATATCCGCCAGTTGTTTGGTTAAAATTCCATCATCACATCCTAAATCTAAAAACTGAGCTTCAGAATCTTTATCTAAAAGATTTAAAATATTTTTATGATTCAGTTTGACGGCATCACTATAAAGTTTTAATAAAATATTATTCATATAGAAAATTTTATCATAAAATACTCTTTAATCTATCTTATAAATTATGAATCTAAATATACTATATAGATTTCTCTGGCAAAAGCTAAAAGTAAGTTCTTTTCTTGAACATTTTTTAAGTTTAGAAGTTTTTTATCAATTAAAACTAAACCTTCAACAAGAGCTAATTTAAAACTTTTTTTGGAGTCAATATTACTTTTTATAATTAGGATAAAATCTTTAAATTCTTTTAAAACTTGCTGCATGTCTTGCTGACATAAACTATCTAAATTACTAGAAATTAAATCTAGGCCAGATAAAAAAAGAGTATCTGTAAATATATACCCTCTTAAATCATATCTATCTCCTTCCATTTTTGCAGAAGATAACTCGTTTATTTTTAAATAAAAACGGGAATCTTGTAAATCTTTTTTATATATCTCTAATCTTGCAATTTCCTGATCTGTTCTCTCAATTTCAGTTTTTTTAGTTTCTATCAAATCTCTGTTTTCCTTTATCTCTTCAATAATTCTTTGTTTAATTTCCCTTTCTTGGGGTGTTTTATCAATCTCTCTTTTATCTTTTTTTAGTTTTTCTAAATTATTATTTAATTCCTTAAGTTCTTCTTCCAACTGAGTTTTATATCCCTTGATTTCTGAATACAACCTATCCATAGAACTGTAGTTGTCAGAATTTGCCATTGGAATACTTCCTAAAACAGAGTTAAGGTAAGTTTCATAATTATCTTTTACTAAACGAAATTGTTCATTATCCATCAAAAATTGGTACATTTCTGGCAAGACTCTGAGTTCAAAAATCTCTCTTTGAAAAAACTGTTTATGTAGTTTAGTAAAAAAATAAAATGCATTTCGTCTAAAGCTTTCTAAATCTATTTTTCCAGTTGCACTATTGCTAATAATTCTTAACCCATTAGTAGATAGACCATCCGTGTATAAAGACTTTCCAAGCTCAAATGAAATTCTTTTTATTATAGAACTAAACTCAAGGTTAAATCTTTCCTGAGTAAGTGACTCTTGAATATATCTATGAAAAGTAATTACATGCTCAGGATTTCTAAGAATCTCAGGCCTCATAAACAATTTAGAATATATAAATCTCATCAAATTTGTAAAACAATAAGAGTACTCAGAAGATTTTAAAGAGCCCTCTGAGTAGCATAACTCCGATAAGTAAGAATTAATAAACTGATTTATGTCAGAAGTTGTTGCATCTTCTAAACTCATCCAAACACAATCTGTTTCATACTTTAAATTTCCAAACGGTCTTTTTTCTTTGTATAACTTTATTGGTTTTACCCTCGCATCAAAAAATAGACCTTCGTATTCTATCCCATTTAATAATTGATTGCTAAGAAAATCTAGTCTGTAATCTAAAAGTTCTTTAACTCCTATGTTTATTTCTGTGCTATTTAGTTCTTCAATCTCACTAAGATACTCTAAAACCGATTTCATTCCTATTCGACTAAACCCCTCATCACATACAATAAAACCTAAATCCTCAAGAAATTCTTTGTTAATTCTAACTGTAGAGTTTAATGCAATGTATTTGTTATCGAACCAATCTATTTTAATACCTAAACTTGATAATCTTGAGATTGTGAGTCTTTTAAGTTCTGCCATTTCACTAATGTTTGAAGATTCTTCATAGTATTCTTCCAATGACATTAATAATACTTCTAAGTCTTCTGGGCTTAACAAATCAATTAAATTTTTTAGAGCATTTGAAATATCGTTCCGGTATATCAAACCTCTATCACGGCCTATATTAAACATTCTATTTTCATTTTTCCAAAAACAAATTGTAAAACCTGAAATAGTATTCCACTCATAACTCTTGGCATGGATTCTCATACCATTTAAATAAAAGTTTCCCGAGGAACCTTTTCGAAGGACTTTAATAAAACCCACACCAGGAACAGAAACGGTTTGATTTATAAAATCTGGATTGTTTTTATGGTTAAAAAGATCTCTGGATATAGATATTGCGTTAACAAGCGATTTTTCATTTGTTGTAATATCATATCTACAACCATTAATCGGTTGTGGGACTCTTTTTACTTTATAAAACAATCCTTTGGATGAATTATTTGTTTTTAATCCTTCAGGAATACGATCTAAATAAAATTCAAACTCCCAATCGTTAGAAGCAATTTTAATACTTCCATTACTTCTCAAGAGTAAAAGCGCAATAATTTTTAAACCTTCGCCCCTACCTCCGGCGTAATAATCAGAATTATCTTTTGATGTTTCTCCAAAATGGATAATAGATCTCCAATCAAAACTTTTATCCCCAATTAATGTTATTTGATTTTTTCCTGTTTCTTGGTGTGAAGAAACACTCAAAGTGACTCTATCTAAGGAACCTATCCCAGATTCTAAATCGATATTTGAGTCATAAAAATTCTGCCAAAGATCTCTTGATATCTTTTCTGGATTCCAATCTACCATATAAGTATCAAGTACATTTAAAAATCCTGATTCAATCATTGAACCCTCATTTTGAACATTTTCAATTTTTTTTGTATCATTTGCCATAAGATTAGCTTTCTTTCTGTTCTGATAAACTTTCTAAAACTAAACGAATTTCAGTTTTGAACTTTTCAAAATCCTCTGGGTAGTTTTTAATGTAATTTAAATACATGAGGTTTAAGTGTTTTAATTCCTCACTAAATTCTTCGCTATCATCTACGTAGCCTAAACCATGAGAACATTCATGCAAATATGTTACGATTAATCTCTGTAAAAAGTATGTCTGAGATGTATAATCTCCAGATTTTAAGTTTTTTAAATAATCATAATTAATATTTATATAAGGAACTCCTACTTGCTTCATACCTAGCGGTGTAAGGTTTCCAGTATAATACCTGATCCTAAAAGGATAACTTCTTAGAGTAATTTTCATTTTTGATAAAAAGTTTGAAAAATAATCCTCAATTTTACAAGTAAAAAGTTTCTCTGCTTCTGTTAAACTAATTTCTTTTATAAACTCGTATTCCCTTTCTGGGGAACCGCCTCTATGAAAAATCATTCCAAGATTTTTTAACTCTTCAATAGGAATAAAACAAAAAGTTGGGTTATTACGATTTAGTGCTTCACAATCCACATTAGACTTTACACATCTGAATTTTCTTGGAATATTAATTCTAATATTTTTATCAACCAAATCACTAACAAAATTTTTAAAAAGAGAAAGTAGAACTGCATTCTTTTCAAAATTCCAATAGTGTATAGAGTAAATTATCTCCAAAATATCCAAAAAAATTCTTTTTTTTTCATCATTTGGTAAAAAGTCGCAAATCATTGGAATAATTTTTTGTAAAATATCTTGTTCTGAAAGTTCCGGTCTGTTTCTATGTATTTGAATCGAGGATGGTTTTTTCCAAGTCCATAAACTCAACCCATTTAAATTCATAATTTTCTGACCACATATATAAAGACTTCCTTTTTCAAATTCTGCATGTGCATTAGTCTTTTTTTTAATCTTAAACCCGCCAACATAAGGAATATCAGCATAAATACTTTCCTCACTTGGTTGAAAATCTTTGTTTTGAGAATGATAAAACATATCTTTTACTTCATAAAAATCTTCGATTGTTCCGCCATCTCTAACAATTGTTACAGTATTACCAGAAAAAGGTTTATCTAAATATGTTAGTTTTGCAAACAAACCTCTTTTTGGACCGCTACCCTCAGGAAATTTGTCCTGAGGTATTTGATTTAAATAAAACTCTAATTGCCAGTTGTCTGAACTATAAATAACTCTACAGTTGTAATCTCTGATTAAAGTTAAAGCAACTATTTTTGTTCCTTCTCCAAATCCTCCGGCTGAATGTCTTTGGCTTGACTTATCTCCGGAACCTAAAGCTAATAAATACTTGAAATCATATTTATGTGAACCAATGATTCTAAAAACATTTCTTCCATCAATTTCACTTGCTTCAAAAAAAACGGAGTCGAGAGTTCCTCTATCGGAACCACTTTCAATATTCGCATCATAAAAATTTTGTAGCAAATCTCTCAGACAATTTTTATAAGAAAATTCCCCAGAAGCGTATCTTTCCAGCAAGTTACAATAGTATCCTTCAGAACTTTTTAGTTGTTCAAGTACGGTTAATTTTTCTCTTAAAGGCTCGGTCATATAAATATTATGCCATAAAATCATAAAAAAAAATTTTCCTTTAATTAAAACATAATTTACATTTTTATATTTCATCTAACTTGTGGAATTATTCAAATTTTATATATTCAACGGAGTCATCAAAAAGTAAGAAGTAAGTTTTTGGAATTAGACTATAAGTTAAAACAATTGTTAAATCAAGAAAAATTTATAACTACAACTTATGGAAACTATATACTTAAGAACCAGTGGGACACGGGAGGGGATTGCGCCACGCCCGAGCTTCCTGCCAGGCGAAGTGAGTCGGTTATGTCAGATTTCGCTTTATGGAATTTTGTATCAAGTTTGGTAAAATGATTTACGCTTTGTAAGGGTTTTAATTCGGAAGCCAAAGTATTTGAGACTAAAAGTAAGCAGCGTAAAAGATATTGTTTTTAATAATATTCTCGACATTTGTTAAATATTGTCTGAAGTTTTTCTGAGTTAAAACCCTCTGCAGAAAGACGGTTAACAAAACTTTTCAAATAAGTTTGATCGGAGGATTCGTCAGGATTTGATTCTTTTCTAACAATTTTTTCAAGCGCTCTTAGTAAATCTTCAGAAAAAAGTTTTCGACTATACAGATAATCTCTTGTATTTTCAGTGTCATTTATAGTTCTTAGATTGTTCGTAACTTGAACCCAATCATTAATATTTCTTAAAATTTCTTCCTTATTATTCAGATATATTGATAAATCTGTAACAGAATTAACTCCATCAACATTTTTTAAATAAACAGATTTTTTAGATAAATCTAACAACTTCATGTCCAAAGCCATTACTTCATTATTTTTGATTGGAGTTTCTATTTTTGTAAAATCTCTAAGTTCTACCGGCATAAAAACTCCCTCATTATTGAACATCCTTGAAAAGTTGGTTATATAATCCTGTTCCCCGCTATTTACACTTAATTTTTTTACTAATGATTCAATATCTTGAAGCAAGTAGTCTATGTGCCTATCTCTAATTTCCTTTGGATATGTGTCAACAAATCTTGTAGAGTCGTTTACAAATTTTTTATTAAAAAGTTTATTCCAGTCGAATTGGTTTCTTTTTATACTTTGAATTGTGATATTTATCGAGTTTAAGTCCTTAAGTTTATAATTTCCAGAAGTTGTGGTTATAAAGTTTTCTTGATTTAACAATTGTTTTAACTCGTAATCTAGTTCCAAAAACTTTCTTCTTATTTTTTGGTGACTCCATTGAATATATAAAATTAGAAGAATTCCTAAAATTAGAGTCAATACACCAATGTAAATCATTTTTTAATTTTATATTAATTATATTTTAAAGAAAAGATTTGAATTTATAGTACTCTAAATTCAAAAAAATGTATTCACAAATCTTTCACGGTACAGCAGAGAAGTATAAATTACAAACATTTATAAATATGCTACTATTTAAATATGGAAAAAAATAATTACTTAGAAATAGGGTTAATTATTTTAATAAACATTCTGACAGTGATTTCTATATTTTTGGCATATTCTTTATTTGTATCAAAAGAAGAAATCGTAATTCCAAGCCCAAGTCAATTTTTATGTCCAAAAGATCCATGGATAAACTGTATGCCTTCTATTGACGGAGTTAGAAACAATTGCTCAGTAGAATACATAAACTGGGCACAACAAAATTGCCCAGGATTTGAAGGTGTGGCATATTAAGAAATATATTCAAAAATAAAATCTAAATAAAATCTATCGTTATCTAATAAGTTATAAAAATAAGATATTAGTTGTTTTCTTCAAGAGTTTGCATTATATCTGCCATATAAATGGTTGTTTCGTTTGCCACTAAAACATCAAAGTTAGGGATGTACTTTTTGATAAACGAATCCACTTCCTGTTGATTATCTCGTTCTAAAATAGTTATAAACTCCTGTTTAACATCACTCGGAGTATTTAGAATTATTACAGAATTAATTCTATCGAAGTAGTTTCTCAAAAGATTAGACTTAAAGTTATCCTTTTCCTCTGGAGAAAGCCCAGAAAACTTAGATTTTGAGACAAAATCATCTAAAAAAACACTTAATAAATCGTAATTACCATTTTTTGTATTCATATTGTTTCCTTTTCAAAAATATATACTTTCATTGATTAAGGCTTAGTAGCGGTTAAATCTCTTTGTATTCTATTGTAAATGTCTTTCATAGTGGAAGCAGTAAATCTTGCAGATGTAGGAATTTGGTTATTTTGACTTAAAACTAAGTTAATTCTTTTAATGAGATTTTCTCTAACCGATAAACCACCTTCTCCAAAATCAGAAAAGTTTTTACTTTCTTTAAAAAATCTAAACAATCCAATGAAGTTAGCGTTTGCAAAATCACTTTTTTCAGAATGACTCAAAGAAGAAACATCAGATTCAGGTAATTGTATATATGTAGTGACAGTACTTGGGTCTAATATGTCATCTCTAAAATTAGTATCAGGCTTAATTATACTTGAAATTAGTTCAGTTCTAAGAGCTTCAATTAAGATTTTGACATCTGAAATATTCATTTTGTCATTAATTGTTATTCCCAAATTTTGAAGCTGAGTCTTAAAAGTATTAAACTTTGCACTATCAATACTACCTTTATTAATTATAGAAGTAATAAAATCTTCTAAATTTTTTAATAAACCATAGCATTCAAGTTGTTCAACTCCATCCACATGGAGATATGATTCAAATAAAATTTTGCTAATAGAATTTTTTAATTCAGTAAGAGGTTTAATTTTTTCATTCTCTGCATCTTTTAAACCTACTTCTCGATTCCTTGCAGCATAAGGGGGTCCTTGGACTATTGGGACAAATACTGGAAATCCATCAGGACTTAATTTATACTCACCATTATTTTCAGGAACAATTTCTAATGAAGGTATAGTTCTTTCTGTAGGGGTTGGAACTTCATATGGATAACCGGTATATCCTGGAGCAGCAGGGAAATTTTCAGGCACCTCTTTATATCTAGGAATAGAAGGATAATAGGGCGTTTCTGGAGGAGCAGGGGAATCATCAGGCACCTCTTTATATCCAGGATCGGGCGTTTCTGGTTCTATTTTTGGTTCTGGTATAGTAGGATCTGTTGGTTTTGGAGGTTTTGGAGGATTTGTTGGTTCTGTTATAGGTACCGTTTTATCAATATCTTCAAAATTACCTCCTCCATCAATTCTTGCAACGCGAACTAAATTAGAATTGCTATTCGTAAGATCTGAAAAATCTTGATCTCCAGACAAGAAATCTCCATCACTAGACTCAGCAAATCCATAACCAATATAATCTATTTGTCTTAAAAAGCCCTCGTGAGTATTCCCGCCATTTCTCCACATAGCTCCTAAAATTCCATCATCTTTAGAAAAATCAACTGTATATCCAGAAAGACTTCCTCGAGCATTTTCTGAGGCACTCATCAGTTTTGTGGCGTCCACAGAATGAGTTATTCCGTTAGTATCAGTAAAGTTAACCCAAACTTTTAATTGATTAGGTTCATCATAGAATCCGTACAAATCTTTTAGCTGGTTAGTTCCAGGAACTCTTCCAACAATTGATAATAGTTCATTATTTTCCCAATTAGATCTAGTTAAACCCCCAAACTGAGCGACTTGAGCTTCTGCAGTACCAACAATTCTTTCAGGCATTGCGTTTGCGTAATCAGAATCTTTTAAGTAAGATTCAGTGGCCTCAGGGCCAGATAAAAAAGACTCCCTTTGTAGCTCAAGAAGATCCATTTCATCTGTTTTAGGAGGCAGTTCGCTAGATGAAACATCAGAAACAGAAATTTCCTCTGAAATTGAAGAGATTTTAGGAGCTATATCTGATTCTCGAGCTCCAACCATCGCACCTTCACCATCCGCATGAAGTCTAGTATTGATATCTGATTCTTGAGCTGCAACCAGCGCACCTTCTCCAAATCCAGGCCGTGCTCCCAAAGCATTGAAACGAGCCCCCTCCAAAGCACCGTTTTCAACTGAAATGTTGACTTTTGTTTCACTCGAAAATTGCGAAGCAATAGTTTTTATAAATCTATCAAAAGATTCACGGGATGACTCAAACAATTGAGATAGGTTTTGAGAAGCATCCGAAGAAAAATCTTGAAGAAACTTAGTTACATATGGAGATCCGACCCCAAAAGTAAAACTCAGAGCAGCAGCAGTTGCTCCAACAGCAGCAGCACTTCTCAAAGAGGTACTTCTCCTTAATGCATTAAACAATTTTTCATTTTCCTCAATCTTTCTTTGATTTTCTGCCTCTAAGTCATCTGTTTTATGAAACTGACTAACCTCATTCTTATTAAGTTCATATTGTTGTAGGAGGTATGTTCTTGAAGCTTGAATTTCGGAGTGAGTTGCATTAACACCATAAAATAAATCGGTTTTATTTTTTTTACTTACCTGTAGAGCAGCATAAAATTTTGCGAGAATTTCGTATTTTACTTTACCGTCATTAGAAGCTCGGTAGTCATTTTCTAAAGAAACTACATCTACTAATTTACTCTTTGTTAATTCTAAAATTTCATTGTTACCATGTACATTAAGTTGACTTGGTAAAAAGGCAGTCTCAGAACCCCTTGCAAGCATGCTAGTAACTCTCGATCTTGTGATATCCATCTCTTGTTTTTTTCTAAAATACTCAACAACACCAGAAGTTAATCCCGAAATTGCAGGGGTAGGAATAAAACTTAAAAGTCTTGCCGACTGTCTTAGGGAGTATGCAGGTATATTTACAGCAAGAAATAAACCAGCTTGTACCCAATTTCTTTTTAAAAACGGTATTCTACTAATTACATTAGAATTTAGAAGAGCATTTTCTAATCTAATTGTTAGATTTTGTTGCTCAGGAGTTTCTGAAGTGAGTCTTGCTCTAGCAAATCTAAGATTCACACTAAAACTCATTTTTTTAAGCACATCGTTTCTTGCTTCTTTAGAAGATAACTTATTAATTTCTGTTTCCATTAATTTAAACCGCTCGTCACGTAAAGTATTTAATTTGTTTTCAGCATCTATTTTTTTTGAATTATCGGCAATATTATTTAAAATTCCTGCTTTAATTGGTTCAAACTCATTTTCAAAATCTTGTATAGTATAGTCCTGTTTATCGTTTTGAAGTAGAAATTTTTGTATTAACGCTTCAAAATCTTTTTTAAATTTAGATTCTATTGCATTTTTATCAGCATTTTGATCGTAATCAATACCATCTAAATCAGTTGAAATATCGGTTTCTGTTACCTCTTTCCCAATTTTACTAACTTCTGAAGCTCTATCTTCGCTTTTCTTTTGTAAAAATTTTCTTCTTTCTAAAACTCTTATCCATAAAGTATCTGCTTGGTCTTTTACTGCGGCGACAATTTCATCTGTCTGGCCAACAACCATATCTGCTATTATCTTATTTTTAGCACTATGGAATTCTCTTTCTGACAAATCTTTATTTGTAATCCATTTTTCGACAGCCTCATCTAATTCTTTCTTTCCTTTTTTGTATGCCTCTAAATTTTCGTTTGCATTTAAAGTTTCAAAAAAACTTGAATCTAGTAATTCATATTCTCTTGCCCTGCCTGTTCCAATGGTATTATATGAATTTTGATCTTCAACCAGAAGCTCTCTCATACTTTGCTGTGAAAAATGTGTGTTTAATCTAACCCTATCAAAGTTATGTCTAAAAGATCTTCTAAGACTGTCGGGAATGAAAACCATATTTCCTACAAAAGGTATGTTAGAAACTCTTCCCCAAAATGGATGCATTCTTATATTTTCAATGTAACTTCTTCTTTCAGATTCTTGAATAGTATCAATATTTTGCCTTGCTAACTGCTGTCTTTCTTGGAGAGTACTTCCAACAGCTAAAGATTGGATTTCATTCATTGCTTCAGATTCATCTAATTCTTTAACATCAATTGTTTTTGTATCTTTAGTTTCTTTTATTTGAGATGTTATATGAATTAACAAAGTTTTAAATTCTTCTGCATTGCTATGATTATTTTTTTTCTTTTTTCCTAAAGCAATCATAAGTTGCAATTCATTTATCTTTTTTTGATTTTGAGGATCTGGATATAGACTTAAAAATTGATTTGCAAATGTATCGAATAATAAAACTAATTCTTTGTAACCTTCAACACTTATTCTGTCTTTTTTTGTATCAAAGAAATCAGGATTATCAGTGACGAATCTATCTACTTGGTTGCGTAATAATTCTGACAATCCTTTAAGTTTACGATGTTTTTCTGGACTCTGAGAAGAATTCAAAATTTCCATATATATTAATATTTGCAACTTTAAGATTGTTTGTCAATAGAATTTTGTAGGAAGTATTTTTATGTTATCAGTTACAAACACTTCTCCATAGTTTCTAATTTCTATTGGATACATTGAAATATTTTTAATTTTTCTATCTTGGACTATTGTTTTAATAAAAAAACCTTCTTTTGTTTTCTGACTCCATTCTTGGTCAAAAATAAAATTTCCAAGAGCGTAAAAAATATATTTATCTTGATAAACTTCGTATCCTTGAATCCAATGAGGATGATTTCCAACAACTAAATCAGCGCCCAAATCAATAGCCAACCTTCCAAGTTCAACCTGTCTTTTATTTGGTTGTGAAACATACTCATCTCCCCAATGAAAAGAAACAACAACAAAATCTGAGTTATTTCTGGCAATTTCAATATATTTTTTTATATTTTCTTCACTTGCTTGTAGAATATTTCCTTTTGAAACCCCAATGTCATTAAAACCAACAAAAGAAAATTTTGTATCTTTAACTTGTTTGTAATGAATCGGAAAATCTGAAGTTCCATATACCGAAACCCCGATTTCAGCTAAATTATTGGCGGTTTCGGTTAGGCCGTTTGTACCATAATCTCCAGCGTGGTTGTTTGCAAATCCTACAACATCTACCCCAGCCAAACTAATTCCCGAAACATGATTTTTGGAACCACAAAAAATAAAACCTTCATTTGTTAAAGGGCAATTTTCTATCAAGGGGCTTTCTAAATTGATTACAGTTAGATCCGCATCAGAAATATATTTTGCAACATTCTTAAATGCCCAAGTAAAATCCTTTTTAGAATGGGAAATGAAATTAACAGATCTTGCCAAAATCACATCTCCTGTGAAAATCAAAGAAATCTCAGGAGAAATATCTTTTTCATCAAAAGATGATGAAACCGAAGAAATAACATTTTCAAGTCTGGTTATTGTTTGTGGAATAATTTCTTTTTTAGAAAAAAACAAATATAAAACAAATATAATACCGCACAGGACAAAAGTGGTTAAAAACACATAAACCTGACTATTTGCTTTAAGGTTTCCTGCTATCCAATTTCTCAAGTCCAATTCCTTTAAGTAGAAAATATACAATTGAAGCAACTAAAACAAAATCAATTAAAACAACAGAAAATCTTCCCCAAGAGACAACAATTTCTCCGATTACTATTTTTGCATCTTTAAGATTTTCACCAAAGCCTAAAAAGTAGCCTAAAAATGGGTTTATGATGTCATCTACCAAACTTGTAACAAGGGTTTTAACTTTGTCTCCCAAAATAAAACCGACAGCCAGTCCAATAACGCCTTGAGTTCTTATAAAATCAAAAAATCCGTTTATTCTTTTAGAGGCAGAGTGGGTTGTCTCTTCAAATATTTCTCTTGGGTTAAAATGCACCATATGCAAATTATAAAATATTGAACAAGAAAAACCTAATAATTTTTCAATCATTAGGTTTTTCTAAATTATTGCAATCTCAAAAATGACTCATTTGGACGCGGCTAAAATATCTTTATCAATACTTTCAACCTCTTGAAGAGTAGCGGACACTACTTTCACTGTATCATCTAACATTTTTATATGAACAGCTGAGATATCCTGCTCTTTGTTTGCTAATTTCAAGACTCTTTCAATTACATCGTTTGAGATCATATCTAAACGAGTTACTTCTACCATAATTGAATTATATTCATCTCGAAAATAGTCATTAATTGCATCATTACTTAAACTTGAAACTAATTCTAAAAAAACGCTTTTGTCCATACAATCCTTTCAAAAATTATCTACTGTAGCTACCTCTAAGAACCTACTTCGGTTGTTTGAGCTCCAGAGGTCAAGGCGTTTTTGAGGGTTTCTATTTTTTGTTTTCTTTCATATCTCTGAGCTACATAGATACCTAACATAGCTTCAGCCTCCGAGAGTCTTTCTCTTAACTTAGCGCCTTTATTATCGGGGTTTATTTCCAAATTAGTATCTTCAACTATTGTAGTAGTTATCTCTTTTATTGTGGTTTCGATTCTTGTCTTTTCCTTAGCTAAAGTCTCTAACTCTGCCCTGATTTTATCTTTTTCTTCACCATTACTATTCTGTAAAAGTAATTTTTTCCTTGCTATTAAACCCATAGTTCTTGTTAATTCCCCATCAAGTTTAGACTTCTCACTTAAAAGACGGTCCAGAAGATTATTATGCATTCTCTCAAGTTCGTTTTTCTGCCTTTCATCGCTAGCCAATATTTGTTTTTCTAATTCAGCTTTTGTTCTTTGGTAAACATAAATATGTAAAGTATCTATAAGCAATTCGTTGACCTGTTCTTCCTTAATTCGGAGTTCTGCCATTACTCTATCAGTCCCTCTCTTACGCCAGTCATTAAATCTATCAGCATTTTTTTGCAAAGGCTCAATAGCAGAGCTAACCCATTTCGTAAATCTTTCGTAACCATTTCTTACAGCCTCAACTCTTTGTTTTGCTGCTTCTTCTCTCTTTATCTGTTCCATTTCTTTATTAAATTCCGTGATATTAGTTGTCATTATTTGATTTAAAATTTTAAGCAGATTTTCTAATTGTGATAATTCACTTAGTTCCTGTGGTGAAAGACGACTAGCTCTTTTATTGAGATCATCAATTTGCGCTTCTATAGAGTCCATTTCTTTAACTAATTGAGCATTCGCTTGCTTTAACTTGTCTTGGGCTTCAACTCCTCTTTGTCCAAATAAGGATTTTCTTTCAGATTCTCTACTTCCCCCTTGTCTTTCTCCTTTTAAACCTTGCGTTCTTCTTGTTACCTCAGTTACAAGTTCTTCCTCCCTAGGAATATTCCCATGGGACTTAGTTCTACTTTCCATTTTATTTGTTCCAATCATATAAAACCTTTCTAAAAATAAATAATTATCTATATTTAGATTATGTTAATTTAAATTATTCGTCAAGGATTGTTTTATAAATGGCGTGTCCGGCAGGAGTTGAACCCGCGACCTCAACTTCCGCAAAGTTGCATTCTATCCACTGAACTACGGACACATTATTATTGGACTTGTTTTTCGTCGGACAGGTTTAGGTAAGGCCTGATTTTGAACAAAATAACTTCGTAAAAATCTTTTGGATGTACAGGATTTTTGGGAATATATGTTAAAAACAATTTATCAATCCTATCTCTTTCTTCTTCTTGAATATAAACATATAAGCGTCCTGGATATAATTCCTTAGTTGTAATTACAATCATTGTGCTATCTCCCTCGTAATGAAAAAAGTAATTAAACCTGCTCCAAGGGTAGAAAGTGTCGTTGAGTCGAATACCGTTTGAAAAAACTGTGTATTCTAAAGTTTTTGATCCGTAGGACATAATAACATTTGAAAAGAAAGCTAAAGATAAAACTAAAATTAAAAAAACCCAGTCCTGAGCCAGAATAAGAAAAAAACCAAACATAACGCTTAGAACAATTATTGTTCTTAAAACCTTTTTAGGAATTGAAAACGCAGGAACCTCAACTTTCCAGTTAAATAATTCATTTTCTGGTTCAAAAGAGGTAATTTCTTTAGGATCTGTTGGTTGAATCATTTCTGTTCTTTTTCCAGGCTCAAAGGGAATTTTGGTGATTTTTATAATGTTTCTCCAGTCCATGAAAATATTATAACATTATTTCTAAATTCAATAATGGCGGAGAGTACAGGGTTCGAACCTGTGGACGGATACAATCCGTCACGGATTAGCAATCCGCTGCATTGCCACTCTGCCAACTCTCCAGAATGGTATTTGCTAATTATACGACATTTTCTCTAAGTTGTAAAAAGTGAGAATGCCGAAATATTGTTAAATCCATGTTTTTTAAGAGTTTTTACAGCTTGAAAAATGGTTTCGCCGGTGGTTTTTAAATCATCAACGATAAGTACATTTTTATAACCAAAAAAATCTGCAAAAAACTTTAAAGAGTTAATTTTAAAGATATTCTTAAGTTCCTTTTTTCTTTGGATTTTATCAAGAAGATACAAAGGGACACTATCTCTATTTCTATTTAAAATAGAAATTTCTAAGATACCTGTTGTATCAAATAAAGCATTAGATATTATTTCAGATTGATTAAACT
>Ga0214923_10005065_pt1 | contig 15521 bp, 17 predicted proteins | sample LL1510_MetaG_FD_177993 | JGI IMG/M metagenome (GOLD analysis project Ga0214923, IMG submission 177993) | Freshwater microbial communities from Lake Lanier, Atlanta, Georgia, United States - LL-1510 | ecosystem: Environmental > Aquatic > Freshwater > Lake | place: USA: Georgia | collected...
TCGACTTGCAAATTGCAAGTCGAGTTGGCCCGCTTGCAATACCTCAGCACCCGCTTGGTCAGGCGCTGGTCGCATTTAGAAAGACAAAGTGGCGGCATCGGTATGCGAGGCGGTCCGGGGGAAACCCAGATAGAACTTGACCGTCGAATGATTGGAGATTCGATCAAACGCACCAAAGAGCGCTTGGGCAAGGTCAAGCGCCAACGTGCTACCCAGCGTCGCCAACGGCAACGCAACCAAGTCTTCAATGTGTCATTGGTTGGCTATACCAATGCGGGTAAATCCACTTTGTTCAACACCTTGGTCAAAGCCCGCGCATACGCCGCTGACCAACTGTTTGCCACACTCGATACCACCACGCGTCAGCTTTATCTAAACAATGATCAGGGAGTTGGCAGCCAAATTTCTTTATCAGACACCGTCGGTTTTATTCGTGATTTGCCGCATGGCTTGGTTGACGCTTTTGAGGCCACCTTACAAGAGGCCGCCTCCGCCGACCTCTTGTTGCATGTTGTCGATGCCTCCCACCCGGCTTATCCTGAGCAAATTGCCCAAGTGCAAGCGGTGTTGGCAGACATTGGCGCCTCTGAAGTGCCACAAATATTGATTTTTAACAAGGTGGATGCTTTAGAAGTCGCGCATCAGCCCCATTTGTTGCAGGATGTTTACTTAATGGACGATTTGCCGGTTCCCAGGATGTTTATCAGTGCCCAAACTGGATTCAACCTTGACAGTTTGCGCCAACGCTTGTTGAAACATGCCCAGGCTCATGCCCATTCGCTTTTAACCCCTGTACCCGAACATGGCATTGTTTGAGGATTCACCTCCTTTTTCAGCTTAGGCACAATGTCAGCTTGCAAGATTTAAATTAACTGATTGCTCATGAATATCAAAACTTGGGTTTACCCCATTTTCCAATGGCTGTTGCGAATCACTTGGTACGGATTTGCTGCTTTGAATTTGGCTTGGCATCGGGTGCGAGGCATGTTCAATTTGAACGATGGCCGTTGGGGTAGGGGAGAGGACAACTCGCACCAGCAACCAGCACCGAACGGCAGCCCCGATGGACAAGCGCCTGAGGATCGTCGCCGTCCACCGCCCCCCAATGGTCCTCCCGACTTGGACGAACTTTGGCGTGACTTGAATCGCAAATTTGGCCAATGGTTTGGCAAGCGGGGACCTGGAGGCACTCCACCTGGGTCAGGCGGTGGCTTTCAACCGCCCTTCAAAAACACCGGCTGGGGCTTGGGTTTGGTTGGCGGAATCGTTGTCTTGATTTGGCTTGGCACCGGGTTCTTCATTGTCCAAGAGGGTCAACAGGCGGTGATCACACAGTTTGGCCGCTATCACAGCACAGTCGGAGCAGGTATCAATTGGCGCATGCCTTATCCCATCCAGCGCCACGAAGTGGTGTTTGTCACCCAAATTCGATCGCTAGACATCGGCCGTGACGCCATCATCAAAGCCACCGGTCTGCGCGAGTCGGCAATGTTGACCGAAGATGAGAACATCGTTGAGATCAAATTCGCGGTCCAGTATCGATTGACAGACGCACGCGCCTATTTGTTTGAGAGTAAAAACCCCACGGACGCGGTGGTGCAAGCCGCTGAGACCGCAGTGCGTGAAGTCGTGGGCAAAATGCGCATGGACGCGGCTTTGTCCGAAGACCGGGAGCAAATCGCTCCCCGCGTACGAAAAATCATGCAAACCATCCTGGACCACTACAACGTGGGTATTGAGGTGGTAGGCATCAATCTGCAACAAGGTGGGGTGCGCCCGCCAGAGCAAGTTCAAGCGGCATTTGACGATGTGCTCAAGGCGGGTCAAGAACGCGAACGTGCCAAAAATGAAGCCGAAGCCTATGCCAACGACGTGATTCCACGCGCGGTGGGTTCTGCATCGCGATTGAAACAAGAAGCCGATGCATACAAAGCGCGCATCGTTGCGTAAGCACAAGGTGATGCTCAGCGCTTCAAGTCGCTTTACAGCGAATACCAAAAAGCACCGCAGGTTACCCGTGACCGTTTGTACATCAACACCATGAACGAGATCTACACCAACGTGACCAAGGTACTGGTCGAGTCCAAGCAGGGCTCCAACTTGCTGTATTTGCCTTTGGACAAGATCATGCAAATGAACGGTATCAATCCGGCTAATGTGTCTCCTTCGTCAGTGCCCAACAGTACCTCAGAAGCACCTGTGACCCCCCCTTCCATGCCGTCTTCCCCAGACAGCCGTGGCCGTGACAACCGCCAACGTGACCGAGACCTTCGCTGAGAAATACCATGAACAAAATTGGGTTTTACATTTCAACCGCGCTGTTGGCTTTGCTCATCATCAGCTCAACCATCTTTGTGGTCGACCAGCGCCAGTATGGTGTGGTCTATTCTTTGGGCCAGATCAAAAAAGTGATCACTGAACCTGGTCTGAATTTCAAACTTCCGCCACCATTTCAAAACGTCAATTTCATTGACAAGCGATTGCTGACGCTTGACAACGTGGACTCTGAACCCATGCTGACCGCTGAAAAGCAGCGCATGGTGATCGACTGGTATGTTCGTTGGCGCATCTCCGATCCTTCACAGTACATCCGCAATGTTGGGTTGGACGAAAAGGCTGGCGCGCAACAACTCACCCGTGTGGTACGCAATGCTTTCCAAGAAGAAATCAACAAGCGCACCGTGAAAGACTTGCTTTCCTTGAAGCGTGAGGCGCTGATGGTTGACGTGAAACGCGAAGTCTTGGAAATAGTCAAAGGCAGCAACCCCTGGGGAATTGACGTCGTGGATGTGCGCATCACTCGCGCGGACTATGTCGACACCATCACCGAATCGGTTTACCGCCGCATGGAAGCCGAGCGTAAGCGGGTGGCCAATGAGTTGCGTTCAACAGGTGGTGCTGAGGGTGAAAAAATCCGCGCTGATGCCGATCGCCAACGTGAGGTGACCTTGGCCAATGCCTACCGTGATGCACAAAAAATCAAAGGCGAGGGCGACGCTGAAGCCGCTCGACTTTACGCTGATGCTTTTGGCCGTGATGCCCAATTTGCCCAGTTCTACCAAAGTTTGGAAGCCTACAAATCCAGCTTCAACAAGAAGTCGGATGTGCTGTTGCTAGACACCAGCAGCGATTTTTTCAGGGCCATGCACGGCAGCGGTTCGTCAGCTGGAAAAAAATAGGCTGTTGACTGTGACCTGGTCATGACAGACCAGTAGAATCCTTTTTTTAACAGCTCTTCAAAATTCCATGTCTGCTTGGGTTTTGCCGGATCACATTGCTGATGTTTTGCCATCTGAGGCCCGGCATATCGAAGAATTGCGTCGCCGGTGCTTGGATACTGCACGTGGCTTTGGGTATGAACTGGTGATGCCGCCCATGCTGGAACACCTCGAATCCTTGCTTTCTGCAACAGGTACCCAAGCTGACTTGCAAACATTCAAAATTGTCGACCAGTTGTCTGGTCGCAGCCTGGGCTTTCGGGTTGATACCACTCCCCAAGTGGCCCGTATTGATGCCCATTTACTCAATCGGGTTGGTGTCACCCGCTTGTGCTACTGCGGGTCAGTGTTGCACACCCTTCCAGCTGGCCCCTATGCCACACGAGAGCCCTTGCAAATGGGTGCTGAAATATACGGGCATGCTGGCTTGGAAGCAGATCTGGAGATCTTGCAATTGGCTTTGCAGTGTTTGCGCGCCAGTCAACTTACACCGTTCCATGTCGACTTAAGCGACGCGAGAATCTTGCCGGCCTTAATCGAAGGGCAATCTTTGAGCCCAGACCACCACCAAGACATTGCAAAAGCCCTGATCCACAAAGATCTATCCAGCATGCGTTCGTTGACGGCCTACTTGCCAGTTGCATTGGGCAAAGCCTTGCAAGCCTTGGTTGAGATGTATGGTGACATGACCGTTTTAACCGACGCAAAAAACCAATTTGCTGCTTGGCCTGCGGTACTGGCTGCCTTGGATGATTTGGCTTGGTTGGCCTCTCATATTGACCACGCTGTCAGCATCGATTTGGCTGATTTTCGAGGCCATGCCTATTACAGCGGTCCACGCTTTTCGGTGTTTGTACCGGCGTACAGCCATGCTTTAGTGCGAGGTGGCCGTTACGACGAAGTTGGTGCGGTGTTTGGACGCAAGCGCCCCGCCGCTGGTTTTAGCATGGACATAAAGGCTTTGGTGACCTTGCTCAATCAGCCTGCACCGCAGGCTGCTATTCGCGCCCCTTGGGGTGATGATGCAGCCTTGTTACAGGCCATTTCCGCCTTGCGTCAGCAAGGTCAAACCGTGGTCTGTATGCTGCCCGGTCATGACAGCGAAGTTGATGAGTTTCACTGTGACCGTGAACTTGTTCTTGTGCAAGGTGCTTGGACTATCCAAGCCTTGTGATCATCGTGACACAAATTTCAAAACATGACTAAAAAGCACGGACGGCATGTGGTGGTGGTCGGTACCCAATGGGGGGACGAGGGCAAGGGCAAACTGGTCGATTGGCTGACCGAAAGTGCACAAGGCGTGGTGCGCTTTCAAGGTGGTCACAATGCGGGCCATACCCTGGTGATCAATGGCGTAAAAACCGCATTGCATTTGATTCCCAGTGGCATCATGCGCCCAGGCGTCAAGTGTTATATCGGTAACGGTGTGGTGCTGTCAGCCGCAAAATTGTTTGAAGAAATCGAAGGCTTGGAAAAAGCCGGTGTCGAGGTGCGTTCACGGTTGCGCATCAGTGAGGCTTGTCCCTTGATATTGCCTTTTCATGCAGCACTGGACCTATCGCGTGAAGCTGCCCGCGAGCAAGGTGGCGTTGAAAAAATAGGCACCACTGGTCGTGGCATTGGTCCGGCTTACGAAGACAAAATAGCTCGCCGCGCATTGCGTGTGCAAGACTTGAAATACCCTGAGCGTTTTGCTACCAAATTGCGCGAATTGCTGGACTTGCACAATCATTTGCTGACCACCTATCTTGGTTCTCTGCAATTCACTTTTGGCGATGCTTTGCAGCCCTATGTGAACCAAGGCAAGGTGCAGTTTCAAGCGGTCTATGACGAAGCCATGCAACACGCTCGCATGCTCAAGCCGATGATGGCTGATGTGTCACGCGAGCTAAACGACGCCCATCATGCAGGTGACAACTTGTTGTTCGAGGGTGCCCAAGGCACATTATTGGATGTTGATCATGGCACGTATCCATTTGTGACCTCCAGCAATTGTGTCGCTGGTAATGCAGCTGCGGGTTCAGGCGTTGGCCCAGGCATGTTGCATTACATCTTGGGTATAACCAAGGCCTATTGCACCCGTGTGGGTGGCGGCCCTTTTCCAACCGAATTGGAATGGACGGTAGAGGGAACCCCTGGTTGGCACATGAGCACAGTGGGAGCGGAAAAAGGCACGACCACCGGTCGTTACCGGCGTTGTGGCTGGTTTGATGCCGCTTTGCTCAAACGCAGTGCACAGGTCAATGGCCTGTCGGGCTTGTGCATCACCAAGCTTGATGTATTGGACGGCCTGAGTGAGTTGTTGTTGTGTATCGGTTATGAGCTGGATGGCGAAACCATAGATATTCTGCCTATGGGGGCTGATGACATTGCTCGGTGCAATCCGATTTATGAGACCCTGCCTGGTTGGGCGGAATCCACCGTGGGAGTGACCAAATACGACGATTTACCCGCGCAAGCCCGACATTATTTGGAACGCATTGCCCAAGTGACGGGTGTACCTGTTCATGTGATTTCAACAAGCCCGGACCGCGACCACACCATCATGGTTCGCCATCCGTTTCAAGACTGACCACTTCGCCTGAAAGCAAAGCCATGTTGACAGAAGACGGCAAACACCTATACGTCTCCTACGACGAATACCACAATTTGATTGAAAAACTTGCGATCAAGGTGTTTCAATCTGGTTGGGAATTTGACACGATTTTGTGCTTAGCGCGAGGCGGTATGCGTCCTGGCGATGTGTTGTCCCGTATTTTTGACAAGCCCTTGGCAATCATGTCAACCAGTTCCTACCGCTCGGATGGAGGCACCGTTCAAGGCCATTTAGACATTGCACGTTTCATCACCACACCCAAAGGCGAAATCGCGGGCAGGGTGTTGTTGGTGGACGATCTGGCTGATTCTGGCCACACCTTGAGCGCAGTGATCAACCTCTTAAAAAACAATTACACCCCAATCACTGAGTTGCGCAGTGCAGTGATTTGGACCAAAGGTGTGTCTACTTTCACGCCAGATTTCTCAGTGGAATACCTCGCCACCAATCCATGGATCCACCAGCCTTTTGAGGTTTACGACACCACCCGGCCAGCCAATTTATTGCTAAAGTGGCAGGTTTGAAGCATGAAACCAATCACCGATTTGATTCATCGCGGTTACCAACCGCCAGGCGACTTCGCTTCAACCCAATTTCCTGTTCACAAAGCCTCTTCGGTTTTTTTTTCTGATGTGGCGCAGTTGCGTGATCGCCAGTGGTTAGACAGATCTGGCTATACCTATGGATTGCACGGTACCCCATCCACTTTTGTGCTGGAGGAACGGTTGTGTCAGTTGGAGGGTGCCAAGCATGCGGTTTTATTGCCCAGCGGTTTGGCCGCCTTGGCACAAGTCAATTTGGCCTTTTTGACACATGGCGACGAGGTATTGATCCCTGATAACGCCTACGGCCCTTTGAAGAGCCTGTTTCAAAATGAGTTTTCCGCATGGGGTATCACGCACCAGTGCTACGACCCGATGCGATTGGATGACCTGGCCAATAGACTGGGTGACAAAACAAAACTGGTTTGGCTGGAAGCACCGGGATCGGTGACCCTGGAGTTCCCTGACCTGGTGGGTTTGCTGACATATTGCAGACACCGCGGTGTGCTGACTGCTTTGGACAACACATGGGGGGCGGGTTTGGCATTTCAGCCGTTTGATTTGCTGCCAGGCAAGCTTGAACGCTTGGGCGTTGACATCAGCGTACATGCCTTGACCAAATACCCCAGTGGTGGGGGTGATGTGCTAATGGGCAGCATCAGTGCGGTTCGCACAGACTTGGCCAAGACCTTGATGCTCAGCCACATGCGCATCGGGTTTGGTGTGTCTGGCAATGACGTGGAGTTGGTTTTGCGATCTTTGTCCAGCATCGAGTTGCGTTATGAAGCACAGGACAGAACTTGTCGAGAAGTCGCTGCCTGGTGTATCAAGCAAGATGCGTTTGCGCAGGTTTTGCATCCTGCGTTGGTTGATTCACCTGGCCATGCCCATTGGCGAAGACTGTGTGCAGCAGATCAATTGGCTGATGGCCCACTGCACGCTGGTGGTCGCGCAGCGAGTTTATTGAGCCTGCGTTTTCAACCTCGCATCAGCCCACAGCAGGTCGACTTGTTTTGCAACGCCTTAAAGCTGTTTAAGTTGGGCTACAGTTGGGGCGGTCCGATCAGTTTGGTTGTGCCATATGACTTGAAATCCATGCGCGAGCATGCCGATTCAGCCATGCTTGAAGGTGGTTTCGTGCGATTGGCCATGGGTCTTGAACAGCCAGAGGACTTGATTGCAGACCTGGCGCAAGCCTTGCAAACAGCGCTGACTTAAGGGAATCGTTTGGCTAATTCGCTGGCAACTTTGGTCATGCTGTCAAGATGACGGTCAGGCAAGGTTGCTACATGCGCTTGTTCAAATCGACTGAAATTACGCTCCACCGATTTGGCGTAGGCAGGGTCGTAATGTTGTTCAAGCAAAGCGCTGACCACCAGCGGTGTGTGTCCTGCGCAGACCTGTTGCTGCCACTGACCAATCACGGCTTTGCCTTTTTGAGCAACCAACACGCTTAGGCGTTGGCAAAACAAGTCTGGATTATTGGAGAAATACGAATAGTCTTCGAGCAACAAGGCCACCCGTTCGGGCTGGCTCAAACGCAAGTCTATGCAGTGGCTGCTGCGGATGGCTTGCAGCAGTTCCGCTTGGATGCTGACATTGCCAACTTTTTTGCTTTCTGCTTCCACAAACACGCTGCGCTTTGGGTCGAATTGCCGCAACTGGTCCCACACGCGCATGTCGAAGTGTTTTTGACTGGGTTGGGCTTGTCCAGGTATTCGGCCCAGAACGGAACTGCGATGGTGTGCCAGCGCTTCGAGGTCAAGCACTTGGGCACCTTGCGCTTTCAAGGCATGCAGTAATCGGGTTTTGCCAGAGCCAGTCGGTCCTGCCACCACTTGAAAACGCAATCGAGGTGACAAGTGTGCAATGTCATTCAACACTTCAGCGCGAAAAGCTTTGTAGCCACCTTGGATCAACCAGACCTTGAAACCAATTTGACCAAGCACCAAACCCAAGGAACCACTGCGTTTGCCGCCACGCCAACAATACAACAGCGGTTGCCAACCTTTGGGCATGGTCTTGACTTCGCGTTCCAGGTGTTTGGCGATATTGGCCGCCACCAATGCCGCTCCAACTTTGTTGGCTTCAAAGGCATTCACTTGCTTGTATAAGGTGCCCACGCAAATGCGTTCTGCATTGGTCAATGAAGGCCAGTTCAAGGCACCAGGCAAGTGGTCCAGGGCATACTCGTCTTCACTGCGGGTATCAATGATGCAACTAAAAGCCTGCGTATGGTCAGCTGGCAATGCCATGCGCTGCATGGCCTCTTTGGCAGTGACCGCTTGCAGTGCCATCAAAGTATTTTTTTCAAGACGGACCAGACGTTCGCCAAAATGATGGGATGGGCATGCGCCAGTGGATGAATTCGATCTGACTGGAACATCGCCGTGGGGTCCTTGGCATCTGCCACCCCTTTGAGTAAAAAAGGAACCAAAGGCAATTGATGGGCCTTACTCAATCGAACAAAGAGTTGGCTGAAGTCGGTTGCATACCTCGCCCCGTAATTGGGCGGCACTTGCATGCCAATTAAAAGCACCTGTGCCTTAGCCTGTTGGCAAGCCTGGATCATTTTGACCAGGTTGTCCTGAGTCATCTGCAAAGAAAATCCACGCAAGGCATCGTTGCCACCGAGTTCTATCGCGACCAGTTGCGGTCGGTATTGGGCGAGCAGGGCTGGCAACCTAGCTAAGCCACCAGCTGTGGTTTCTCCGCTGATGCTGGCATTGACAACTTGCCATGTTGGGTTTTCACGCTGAAGTTGCGCTTCTAACAATGCGACCCAACCTGTGCCGCGAGCGATGCCATATTCCGCGCTCAAAGAGTCTCCTACCACCAGCAGTTTGCTGTGATTGGCCGCATGGTTTGTCAGGGGCAAAACACCCAGCCAAACTGTGATCAGCGCTTGCAAGTTAAAGTCTCGTCGTCTCAACACGAAATGCACGGTATGCCCTCACCCTTGATTGCGGTTTCTCATCTCTTCAAATCTGTCACCGATGCCACTGGCACATTGGACATTCTCCGCGATATCGATTTTTCCCTGCAGGCCAAACAGACCATGGCCATCGTTGGTGCTTCCGGCTCTGGCAAAAGCACCTTGCTGGCCATCATGGCAGGCTTGGATACGCCCAGCCTAGGCAGCGTCCACATAGCTGGGCAAGACCTTTTTTTGCTGAATGAAGACCAAAGAGCAGCGTTGCGTGCCAAACACATTGGTTTTGTATTTCAAAGCTTTCAATTGCTGGCCTCTTTGACCGCCTTGGAAAATGTCATGCTGCCCCTGGAATTGGCCGGCCACCCTGACCCCAAACCTCTGGCACGCGATATGTTGGCAAGAGTGGGCCTGGCAGAGCGTTTGAACCATTACCCCAAGGTCATGAGTGGTGGAGAACAACAGCGCGTGGCATTGGCACGCGCCTTTGTGGTCAAACCCGATGTCTTGCTGGCCGACGAACCCACGGGCAGCTTGGACCATGCAACAGGTGAAAGTGTCATGCAACTCATGTTGCAACTCAACCAAGAATTGGGCACAACACTGGTGATGGTCACGCATGACCGTGCGTTGAGCCAGCGCTGCGAACAACGTCTGGTGATGTTGGCAGGCAAGGCGAGGCTGGAGACTTGACCCTACCGGGTGCGGTTTTTCATGGCGCGTTCAATCTCGCGTTTGCCTTCGCGGTCTTTAATCGTGTCGCGTTTGTCATGTTCGGCCTTGCCCTTGGCCAAAGCGATTTCACATTTGATGCGTCCGTTTTTCCAATGTAAATTCAACGGCACCAGTGTGTAACCTTTTTGCTCAACTTTGCCAATCAAGCGCCTGATTTCATCTTTGTGGAGCAAGAGTTTGCGCGTGCGAATCGCGTCTGGATTCACATGGGTTGAAGCGGTTTTCAAGGGATTGATCTGGCAACCGATGACGAACATTTCGCCGTTTCGAATCACCACATAACCGTCGGTGAGTTGCACTTTGCCTTCACGCGCGGCCTTGACCTCCCACCCCTCCAAGACCATACCGGCCTCCAGGCGTTCTTCGAAAAAGTAGTTGAAAGCGGCTTTTTTGTTGTCCGCAATTCGGGTTGGAGGTGCAGTTTTGCTGGCCATGAAAGGGGTATTAGAGGAAAGGCGGGTCTTTACAATGACCGATGTTGCCAAGTAGGCGCAAGCCCCATTCTATGAAAACCGTCGAGAAGTCTGTGTTGATCTGGTTTACCGCCGAAGAAATGTTCGATTTGGTGGTGGACGTGGCGTCTTATCCGCAGTTTTTGCCATGGTGCGATCAAACGCAGATTGTGCAAATGCACGAAAACGGGATGACAGCCCGCATAGGCATGGCTTTTGGCGGATTGCATAAAAGTTTCACCACCACCAACTGCCATGTACCAGGACGGCAAGTTCAACTCGATTTGATCGATGGCCCCTTCAAGCAACTCAGTGGTGTATGGAATTTCATTCCCCTGGCGCAAGAGCAGGCTTGTCGTGTTGAACTCAAGCTCTCTTACAGCTTTGATTCGATGTTTGGCGCCTTGGTGGGGCCGGTATTTGACAAAATCGCCTCTACTTTGGTGGATGCGTTTATCAAACGTGCCGAAGTGGTTTATCAACGATGAAGGTTTTGATCGTGCTGGGTTGGGCGCCGCGCGTTTGCCACACATTTGAGTGGCATCCAGCACCTGGGGCCACTGTTCAAGATGCCCTGCAACACCTGCCAAAGTTGTTCCCACCTTTCAGTGACACCAAACCAGAAGATTGGCATCCCGCTGTCTGGGGCAAACCGGTTGCCGCAGATGCCGTGCTCCAGGATGGAGACCGCCTGGAATGGCTGAGGGCCCTGCGGGTCGACCCCAAGGTTGCCAGGCGAGAGCGCTTTCAACAACAAGGCGCTCGAGTTGCAGGCTTGTTTGCCACCCGCAGACCTGGCGCCAAGCAAGGTTATTGAAGACAATCAAACAGCCCATCAAGGGTAACTTATGCGGGTCGGTATGATGCTGTTTTTGGAGATACACCATGCGCCTGCTTGGCAAAGCGCTGACCTTTGACGATGTGTTGCTGGTCCCCGCCTTTTCTCAAGTCCTGCCCAAGGACACCCAGCTGTCAACCCAATTTTCTCGGCGCATCGCCCTGAACCTGCCCCTGGTCTCTGCCGCCATGGACACAGTGACCGAGGCACGTTTGGCTATCGCCATTGCCCAAGAAGGTGGCATGGGCATTGTGCACAAAAACCTCACACCCCAAGATCAAGCTGCCGAGGTAGCAAAAGTCAAGCGCTACGAAAGTGGTGTCTTGCTCGACCCTGTTGTCCTCACCCCGCAACACACCGTGCGCCAAGTCATGGCCATGTCCGAGCAGCTTGGTATTTCTGGCTTTCCAGTCTGTGACGGAGGCAAGGTCGTGGGCATCGTCAGCGGACGCGATTTGCGGTTTGAAACCCGTTTTGACATGCAGGTCAAAGACATCATGACTCCGCGCGAACGCTTGATCACGGTCCCAGAAGGCACGACACCTGAACAGGCCAAAGCGCTGATCAACAAGCACAAGCTTGAGCGTTTATTGGTGGTCAACGACGCCTTTGAGCTCAAGGGTTTGATCACGGTCAAAGACATCACCAAGCAAACCAGTTTTCCCAACGCCGCTCGGGATGCCTCAGGCCGATTACGCGTAGGTGCTGCTGTCGGCGTGGGTGATGGCACGCAAGAGCGAGTGGAAGCGCTGGTCAAGGCTGGCGTTGATGCCATCGTGGTGGACACCGCGCACGGTCACAGCCAAGGTGTGATCGAGCGGGTGCGCTGGATCAAGCACAACTACCCGGATATTGATGTGGTGGGTGGCAATATAGCCACTGGCACCGCCGCTTTGGCCTTGGCCGATGCAGGTGCTGACGCTGTGAAAGTGGGCATTGGTCCTGGCTCTATTTGCACCACGCGCATCGTGGCGGGTGTGGGTGTCCCGCAAATCACCGCCATAGATAACGTGGCGATGGCATTGCAAGGCAAAGGTATTCCCCTGATCGCTGATGGAGGCATTCGCTACAGCGGCGACATTGCCAAAGCGATTGCTGCGGGTGCCTCCAGCGTGATGATGGGCGGCATGTTTGCTGGCACCGAGGAAGCCCCTGGCGAAGTCATTCTTTACCAAGGCCGAAGTTACAAAAGTTACCGTGGCATGGGCTCAATCGGCGCCATGCAACAAGGCAGTGCCGACCGCTATTTCCAAGAAGCCACCACAGGTAATCCTAACGCTGACAAACTGGTGCCTGAAGGCATTGAAGGGCGGGTGCCTTACAAGGGCTCAATGGTCAGCATCATTTACCAAATGGCTGGAGGTGTCCGCGCCTCCATGGGCTATTGCGGTTGCGTCAGCATCGAGCAAATGCGCAACCAAGCCGAGTTTGTCGAAATATCAACGGCGGGCATGCGCGAAAGCCATGTGCACGATGTTCAGATCACCAAAGAAGCACCCAATTACCGAGCTGAATAAACGTTGACCGCGCTTGTTAGCAGGCAAATACCATGTCCCACGACACCCTCCTGATTCTTGATTTTGGGTCGCAAGTCACCCAACTGATTGCCCGACGTGTGCGCGAAGCGCATGTGTATTGCGAGGTGCATCCTTGCAATGTGACCGATGAATGGGTTCGGCAATTTGCCAAACAGCACTCTCTGAAGGGGATCATTTTGTCAGGCAGTCACGCCAGCGTTTATGAGGTCGATGACCGCGCACCGGACTCGGTGTTCGAGTTGGGTTTGCCTGTACTGGGTATTTGCTATGGCATGCAAACCATGGCCACCCAATTGGGTGGCAAAGTTGAGGCTGGGCAACCCGTGAATTTGGCTATGCCGAAGTGCGCGCCAGAGGCCATACCCATTTGCTCAAGGATCTCGCAGACTTCACCACCCCCGAAGGCCACGGCATGCTCAAAGTTTGGATGAGTCATGGAGATAAAGTGACCAAACTGCCGCCTGGTTTTCACTTGATGGCCAGCACCGACAGTTGCCCGATTGCCGGCATGGCAGATGAAGCGAGACTTTTTTACGGTGTGCAATTTCACCCTGAGGTTACCCACACACTTCAAGGCCGGGCATTGCTCAATCGATTTGTGTTGAATATTTGTCAAGCGTCACCTGATTGGGTCATGCACCAGCATCTCGACGAGGCGGTGGCACGCATCCGTGCTCAAGTTGGTGATGAAGAAGTGATATTGGGCTTATCAGGTGGTGTGGACTCTTCGGTGGCCGCGGCCTTGCTTCACCGTGCGATTGGCGACCAACTCACCTGTGTGTTTGTCGACCATGGGCTGTTGCGAGTGAAAGAGGGCGACACGGTCATGGAGATGTTTGCCGCCAAGTTGAAGGCCCGAGTCATCCGTGTCGATGCAAGTGAATTGTTTTTTTCAAAGCTCGCAGGGGTGACTGACCCAGAATCCAAGCGCAAAATCATTGGCGCTGAATTCGTGACGGTATTCAAGCAAGCAGCCGCCAAGTTGAGAGAGGATAACTCAGGCTATCGAGGCGCTGCCTTTCTCGCACAAGGAACGATTTACCCCGATGTGATTGAAAGCGGTGGCGCAAAAAACAAAAAAGCCGTCACCATCAAAAGCCACCACAACGTGGGCGGATTGCCTGAGCAACTCGGCTTAAAATTGCTAGAGCCTCTGCGCGATTTGTTCAAAGACGAGGTGCGCGAGTTGGGATTGGCGTTGGGGCTGCCACACGAGATGGTTTATCGCCACCCTTTTCCGGGGCCTGGTTTGGCCGTGCGGATTTTGGGTGAAGTCAACAAAAGCCATGCCGAATGCTTGCGCCAAGCAGACGCGATCTTCATCGAAGAATTGCGCAACACCCCCTTTGAAGGCAACCCAGCCTTGGTTGCCTATGGCGGGATTGAAACCCCGCGGAATTGGTATGAAGCCACCAGTCAGGCTTTCGTGGTTTTTCTGCCGATCAAAAGTGTGGGTGTGATGGGTGACGCGCGCACCTACGAGTATGTTGTGGCCTTGCGTGCGGTGGTCACCAGCGACTTCATGACCGCAGATTGGGCTGAGTTGCCTTATGCTTTGCTCAAAAGGGTCTCCGCACGAATCATCAACGAGGTAAGAGGCATCAATCGCGTGGTGTTGGATGTGAGTTCCAAGCCTCCTTCTACCATTGAGTGGGAATGACCCGCTACGAGGATCATCCATTTCAATCATCACCAAGTCTGTAGGTTATATGCACCGGGAATTTTTTTAGCATGAAATGGATCATCGTCTCGGCATGGTTGTCCGCCGTTTTGTTTGGCCACTTTCGCGGTCAGGTGCGACTGCCCCTGAGTCGGTTGTTTTTGGATCACTCTGTGCTGTTGGCCCCGCTTAATGCGCTGATGGTTTTGTTTTCCAGGGTTCCGACCACGCCCTATATCTCGATGAGTGAGTTCCCCGAACTCAAGGTGCTGCAAGACAACTGGCAAGTTATTCGCGACGAAGCTTTAAAGCTGTCAGAGATGCAGCGCATCAAAGCTGCTGAAAACCACGATGACTTGGGATTCAATTCGTTTTTCAAATACGGCTGGAAGCGCTTTTACCTGAAATGGTATGGCGACTGCCACCCCTCAGCCGCAGCCCTTTGCCCACAATCCGTGGCGATTTTGAAGTCCATTCCCAGCATCAAGGCAGCGATGTTTGCCGAACTGCCCCCAGGCGGGCAACTCAACCGTCACCGAGACCCTTATGCCGGGTCAGTGCGGTTTCACATGGGGTTGATCACCCCCAATGACGATGCTTGCTACATCGATGTCGATGGTCAGCGACACAGTTGGCGTGATGGCCAAGCTGTGATGTTTGACGAAACCTATATTCACGAGGCATACAACAAAACCGAGCACAACCGCATCATTTTGTTTTGCGATGTCGAGCGTCCGCTCTCACAGGCTTGGGTTGCTGAACTGAACTCCTGGTTCAGCCGAGTCGTGATGTCTGCCGCGAGTTCACCCAACGATGGCCGCGACCAAACCGGGGCAATCAACCAACTCGCTCGCTACCATGACCAACTTGAAGCCAAGCGCCGACAGTTCAAGCAATGGAATCGCCCGCTATACAAACTGACCAAATACACCTTGATCAGCTTGATCGTGGTCGGCTTCATTTGGAGCTGATCAGGTTTTAGACAATGCCTGGTCTATGTCCCACAAAAT
>Ga0214923_10005066_pt1 | contig 15520 bp, 15 predicted proteins | sample LL1510_MetaG_FD_177993 | JGI IMG/M metagenome (GOLD analysis project Ga0214923, IMG submission 177993) | Freshwater microbial communities from Lake Lanier, Atlanta, Georgia, United States - LL-1510 | ecosystem: Environmental > Aquatic > Freshwater > Lake | place: USA: Georgia | collected...
GGGTTGAGTTATGTGTTGATCTGCTTGCATCGCTTTTACTTTAGAAAAATCTATATCAATACCAAACTTTTTTACAATAGAATTAGCAACAAATATTGAGGCATTTATTATTTTGTCGGTAATATTCTTGCAATAATCAAGGGTGGATTCTATTAATACAGCTTGCGGACTGTTTTCTTTAAGTTGCAGAAATGTTGTAATTTGCTTAGAACTTACCACATTTAAAGACATAGCTAAAACAAGAAAAGCAAAAAATCCAGAGCAGAAAACCATAACAAAACGAATAAAATCAAGACTATGCCTCATATGTTGTTAATTTTTTGGTATAACTTTATTAATATCTATAGCAGAAGGATCTAGCTTATTAAAACCGATACTGACAAGTGCTTTATTGATAATTTCGGCGAAGATACCAACTATATTTTTAGTAACTTCTTGCATTTTGCCAAAAACTGATTTAACAACATCTGCTTGCGATTTTGTTAAATTTAATATTTTAATTACATCATCTATTTCTACAGCTCCAATAACTATGGCCATAAATACCAGCCCTAAAAAAGCTGAACCGTAAACAATAAAGATGCGAAGATAAACAAAAAATACTGGTAACATGAAGATATTTGATTGTTGCAAAGAATGTTAATAACATCTTAAATATTTTTTCTCAATAAGTCAATGATTAATTTATGATTTTGTTTCTAAATCAACATCAATGCTTTTTATATTTTTTTGGACTTGCGGTTTTTAAAAAAATAAAATAATAACAAAACAAACAAAACGATCAATAAAATTTCTTTAAAGTGCAAATTATGCCAATTGTTGCCAAAATAATAACCAACAATTACCAATATTGTTGTCCATATTAATGATCCTAAAAATGTATAAACAACAAACTTAATGATAGACATCTTGGCAATACCAGCAGGAATCGAAATAAAATGACGAAAACCTGGTAATAAACGGCCAATAAATACTGATATCTCGCCATATTTTGCAAAAAAGCTTTCTATTTTTGCAACAGAACTAGCCTTAACGAAAAAATATCTACCAACTTTCAATAAAAATAATCTGCCAAAATAAAAGGCAATATAGTAACTAAATATAGCACCCAAAACATTACCAGCTAAACCAGCAAATAAAACAAGAAAAAAATCAAGGTTATTATTAGCAACGGCCATCCCAGCAGGGATCATTACAAGCTCGCTAGGTATAGGCACTATCGTGCTTTCAAGGAACATGCCAAGAAATATACCAACATAACCAAAATCAACGATTAATGCAATTAGCCAGTTATTTAACTGAGAAATAAAATGCATATTAATAACGAAATTGAGCGATTAGATCAGCAATATCTTGACGATTCTGTCGAGAAACTCTTTTTGCCTCAATGATAGATTTAATTTTAGCATAAGCATTGGCTAAATCATCGTTAATAATAATAAAATCATATTCGGCATAATGACTAATCTCATCACAAGCTTGTTGCATTCTTTTTTTAACAACATCAGCAGAGTCTTGAGCTCTAGCTTTTAGTCGTCTCTCTAGTTCTTGCAAAGAAGGCGGTAGAATAAAAATAGAAACCACCTGATCTGCAGAATATTTCTGTCTTATTTGCCTTGCTCCCTGCCAATCTATATCAAACAAAACACAGTGACCATTTGTCATGGTAGCATCAACCATTTTTTTAGGAGTGCCGTAACAATTATCAAAAACAATAGCCGATTCGAGTAATTCGCCCTGATTTTGCATATCAGAAAATTGCTCATGTGAAACAAAAAAATAATCAAGACCGTCTTGTTCTTGCTGTCTTTTTTTGCGAGTAGTTGCCGAAATCGATAATTTAATTAACGGATCGTGTTGTATTATCATTTTGCACAAAGTTGATTTGCCAGCACCTGAAGGAGATGAAATGATAATCAAGAAAGGATGATGATTGATAAACATAATTATATTTTTCTAGCTTGATTTAATAATAAGAAATCAGCAATTATTGTTGCCAACATAGCCTCACCAACTGGCACTGCTCTAATACCAACACAAGGATCGTGTCTGCCCTTGGTAATTATTTGACAATTATTGCCATCGATATCGATTGTTGATCGAGGCACTAAAATTGAACTAGTAGGCTTCACGGCAAAACGAACAATCAAATCTTGGCCAGAAGAAATACCACCTAAAACTCCACCAGAATAATTGCTAGAAAACTCAATTTTACCATTATTATTAAACATTTCATCAGCCAGTTGGGAACCTTGCTTACTAGCAGCATCATGACCTATACCAATATCAACTGATTTTACCGCATTGATTGACATCAAGCCACTAGCAATTCTAGCATCAAGCTTATTGTAAATAGGCTCACCTAAAGCTATCGGCATGTTTTTAACAACTAATTCAATAACAGCACCAACAGAATCGCCTTTCTTACGAATATCAAGCAAATAATCGGTAAATTTTTGTACGGCGGATTGATCTGGACAGAAAAAATCATTATTATCAATTTGTGAAAAATCAATATTAGCATCATTTATTTGTTGACAACCAATTTGTCTTATATAGCCAATAATTTGAATATTGTGTTTATTAAGAACTTGTCTCGCAACGGCACCAGCCGCAACCCTGCTAGCAGTTTCGCGAGCAGAGGAGCGACCACCGCCACGATAATCGCGAATACCATATTTTTTATAATAAACATAATCAGCATGAGAAGGCCTGAATTTATTAGCGATATCGCCATAATCTGCCGAACGATGATCTTCATTATAAATTATTAAACTAATTGGAGTGCCTGTTGTTTTGCCCTCAAATACTCCTGATAAAATATGCACAACATCTTGCTCTTGTCGTTGAGTAGTAAATTTTGATTGCCCTGGCCTTCTTTTATTAAGATAAGGCTGAATTATTTCTGGACTTAAGTCTAGCAAAGAAGGACAGCCATCTATGACACAGCCAATAGCGGGGCCATGACTTTCGCCCCAAGTTGTAAAGGTAAATATCTCGCCAAATCTGTTCATTGTTGATATTGATTAATTATTAATACAGGATTTTCACTAAAAGTAAGATCTTTGCCCTCATTAGCAATGAATAAATTGCCTGAACTTATTTCGCCAACATCACCTTTAGCAAAAACATTTTGCAAAATAATTTCATTATCATTTTTATACAATGCCGAATCGGCTTTTATAAATAAAATTTTATTTGGCTCATATTCGAAGTTAATCCAAGGTTTTGAGATATTTTTTTCATTATTAATAACAGAATTAGCATTTCTTACTATTTGCACAATATTTCTCTGCTGTAAAAATTCAAAGATATAAAAGATAAAAGCAAAAACTAAAAAAGAATAACAAATAAAAATTAAAAAAGCTCTTATTTGTTGATATCTTTTGATTTCTTTAATGATATTCCGCAGATCCTTATGATTCATATTAGGTTTTAATTCTATATCCAGATTTTAGCATTTGCAATAAAATAATAAATAGCAAAAAGTTAAGAGCAACAAGATAACAGCAGGCAATCAAAATATCACTATCTTTATAACCACTAATTCCGTAACGAAAACCATCTATAATATAAAAAAATGGATTAAAATGAGCCAATCTTTGCCAAAAATCTGGCAAAGATTTTGTTGAGTAGAAAGTGCCAGATAAGAAAGTCAATGGAGTGATTATATAACTGGTTAATGCGGACATTTGATCGAAGCCATCAGACAATATTCCGCATAAAATTCCTAACAGACTAAGGAAAAAGCATCCAAGAAAAAGGAAAAGCAAAACATTGACCATATTATAAATTGCAATATCAATAAAAATTGAAATAATTAAGTAACCAGAAAAGGCGACCAATAAACCACGAACTATTGAGCTTACTGTAAAAGCAAGTAGCAATTCAAAAGCGGAGAGTGGAGGAATAAGATAATCTACAATATGCCCCATAACCTTACTCATAACTAAAGAGGAAGAAGAATTGGCAAAAGAATTTTGCATAGCACTCATAATAATTAGGCCACTCGCCACAAATATTGCAAAATCTACCCCCTCTATTGTTTGCAAATGATTACCAATTGATATCGAAAATATTAATAAAAATAATATTATATTAACAATTGGCGACAAAATAGTTTGATGATAGACTTTTATAAATCTATAAATTTCTTTTTTAATTAGTGTAAGAACACCAAGATAATTGATCATAATTACGATGTTTGTTTAAGATTCTTTGCTACCAAAATCGCCTCATCCGTTACCGTATCTGCAGAAAGCATTCTTGCTACTTCGTTAGTACTCTCGATACAGTCTAAAACCTGCACAATCGTTTGTGTTTGGCTGTTTTGTTTTATTTTGCTAATTTTAAGATGATGATCAGCTTTCGCAGCAATCTGTGGATGATGGGTAACCACCAAAACTTGCAGATTAGATGATAGCATTTTTAATCTTCTGCCAACAGCTTCAGCTACAGCGCCACTTATGCCGCTATCTATTTCATCAAATATAATTGTTGGAGTTGATTTAACATTCATTAACGAAACTTTTAGTGCCAACATAAATCTCGACAACTCACCACCAGATGCTATTTTTGTTATTTCATCAAAATGTTCACCATTTATTGCCGACAAGAACTTGACTTTATCTATACCATCTTGACAGAATCGAGATCTTTCAACATTAACCAAAAACTTCACTCCACCCATTTTTAAATAATCTAGCTCATTTTCAACTTTCTTTGATAGAGACATAGCTTTTTCCATTCTAATTTTGCTAATTTTTTCCGCTATATCAATATAATTATTCCATATTTTTTGTCTATCTTTTAGCATTTCATCAAGATTCTCATTTTGCATTTGTTGCAATTTAATATTGCATTCAAATAAAATATTGTCTAAATTATTGCTATTAGTATTAAATTTGCGAGATAAATTACGAATCAAAAACAATCTTTCTTCTATATAATTTTGATCGTAGCTAAAACTGAAATCTTTCGATATATCTTCTAAAAATTTAATATTTAAATCAATAAGGCTAATTTTACTTTCTATATCATCACTTATTTTTTCAAGTAAATTAATTTTATCAGCCAAAAAATTATTATTTTGATTTCTATTGATCAATCTTTGTGCAGATATTAAAGAATTATTGGCATCTTGCAAATTTTGATTAACATCAGATATAAAATTTTCTATCTTATTTTTTGCCAATAATTTTTCTTTTTGTAGCAACAAATACCCCTCTTCACCTTCTTTTATATTTGCATTTTCTATTTCTAAAATAACATGTTGTAAATATTCTTTTTCTCTTAATTTTTTATCTTGATTACTTTTAATCTCGGAAATCTCCAAATCTAATTGATGCAAATCTTTATAAATTTTTCGCAAACATTGTAAATCATTTTCTAGATTAGCATAGGCATCCAATATTTTCAAGTGATTAGAGTTTGAAAGTAAAATCTGCTGACTATGCTGCCCGTGTATTTCAACCAATGTTTCGCCTATTTTAGCTAGCAAATTCACACCAATAGAAACATCGTTAACAAAAACCTTCCCAGAAGAAGCAGAAATTATTCTTCTAATATTTAGTAAATCGGGATTATCAATATTAATCAACTGATATTCTTGCAAAATATTTTTGCAATTTTCATTATTAGCAATATCAAACTCGGCAAAAACTATAGCATTTTCGCCATTTTTTCCAATTAATCTACTTGTCGATCTATGTCCGATAATCAAACCAAGAGCATCAAGTAATATAGATTTTCCAGAACCAGTTTCACCACTTAAAATGCATAAATTTTTTGCAAATTCTATGTTTGCCTTTTCAATTAAAACAATGTTGTTGATAGTTAAAAATTTTAGCACAAAATTATATTATGTTTAATCAAAAAAAATTAATATGTTCATATTAAATCAACAGCTTGAAAAAGATAGCTTTTTCATAACCAATATAAATCTATCACAATTGCGATTAATGAATGATGCAAATTATATTTGGCTAATTCTGATACCTCAAGAAAATAATCTAAAAGAATTTATTGATCTCAGTTTTAGCCAACAAATAGTTTTATTGCAAGAAATAAATTTATTATCTGCAATTTTAAAACAAAACTTTCCTTGCGACAAAATAAATATCGCCAATCTTGGAAATATAGTTCCTCAATTACATATCCATATCATTGCACGCAAACAAAACGATATTACATTTCCAAAACCGGTTTGGGGCAATGCCGAAAAAATACCATATTCAAGTGAAAATCTTAAAGATATCTGCGAAAAAATCAAGCTTTTTTTACAAAATCACGAAAAAGATCTCGATAAAAAGATTACATATCGATCTTTGCATAGAGGATGTAAAGAAACGGATTTTTTGTTAGGAAAATTTACTTATCAAGGAAATGATAAAAATACCTACCTCTCATTTCTAAGTGAAGATGATATGATGATTTATGACTGGATCTTAAACAAATCGGAAATCCCAACAATATATCAAAAAATAATCGAAGACATTCGCAACTTTCATAAAATTATTTAGCATTTTTAAGTCGGAACATCAAATTCTCTAATTTAGAAAGATCGTCAAATTTTATGTTCATACTCCCAGATCCAGTTTTTGGATTGATAAAAATTTGTGCATACATTTTTGTTTGTCTAAAAAATTCCTGCTCAAATTCATGCCAATAATCAGAATTAAGAACCTCTTTTTTATTGCTGACATTCGGCATTTTATATTGATTTTTTGTCGATTTTTGATCTCTAACTAGATCCTCAATATGTCTTACTGTTAAATTATTACTAACCACCATATCAGCCAACTTTTCTGGATTATCAGAATTAATTATTGCCCTTGCATGTCCCATAGATATTTGCTTATTATCAAGGTATTTTAATACACTTTCTGGCAAACTTAATAGTCTTATTATATTTGCAACATGAGATCTACTTTTGCCAACTTTTTTAGCAACATCTTCCTGAGTATAGGAAAATTCATCCATTAATCTTTGATAACCTAATGCTTCTTCAGTTACAGAAAGATCTTCCCTCTGCACATTTTCAATTAATGCAATCTCAAGAGCTGAATGATTATTTATCCTTCTTATGATTGCAGGTATAGTATTCATTCCAGCCAACTTGGCAGCTCTAAATCTTCTTTCTCCAGCTATAATTTCATAATTATCATCATTTGATTTTCTTAATATTATTGGTTGCAATATTCCATTATTTTTTATTGATTCACAAAGATCATCAATATTCTGCTGATCAAAATTTTTTCTTGGTTGATAAACACCAGCAACAATCTTATTAATATCAATACTCTCTATAGCAGATTCGGAATTTTCTGCAGATATTTTTTTTTCTCCCAATAAGGCTGATAGGCCTTTTCCTAATTTTTGTTGTTGTTTCATATGGAACATTTTATTTTTGAATTTACTTGACTAAAGCAATAATAACTATAAAATATTACATTATTATTATTTTAAGTAAAGAACTTTTTATGCAAACAAAAATATTTTCAGTAGTTAATCAAAAAGGCGGTGTTGGAAAAACAACTACAGCCATAAATTTATCGACGGCATTCGCACTGAATAATAATAAGGTATTGTTAATAGATTTAGATCCACAAGGAAACACAAGCACTGGATTAGGAATAGAAATTCAACAAAGACAAAAAACTATTTACGAAGTATTGATAGAAGAAATAGAAATCAATGATGCAATAATACCAACAAAAATAAAAAATCTTAAAATAATAACTGCAACTGTTGATTTATCTGCATTTGATATTGAGGTCGCTAATTTTGAGAATAGAGAATTCTTGTTGCATAAAAAAATACAAAATATAATAAAAAATTTTGATATCATAATCATAGATTGTCCGCCATCACTAGGATTATTAACCATAAATGCCTTAGTTGCTTCTAATGGTGTTTTGATACCAATGCAATGCGAATTTTTTTCACTAGAAGGATTAAGTCATTTACTTACAAGTATTGATTTAATAAAAGAAAATTTTAATTCTGAACTAAATATTAGCGGAATAATATTAACTATGCACGATAAAAGAAATAAACTAACTGAGCAAGTCGAAAAAGATGTAAGAAGTTTTCTCGGTTGCAAAGTTTATAAAAATCACATTCCTAGAAATGTAAAATTATCAGAAGCTCCTTCTTATGGCATACCAGGAATCTTATATGATATAAAATCTCTTGGAGCAAAATATTATCAAGAATTAGCAATAGAAATATTAGAAAAGTGCAATATTAATCAATATAACGACTAGCTTTACTAAGTTTTGCTCTCTTAATACTATCTTCTTTTTGTTTATTTTTTATTTCTGTTAATCTTTCCTCTTCTAAAATATTAATAATATCAAAAAATTGATCTATCCATTCATCAGAAGTTGTATTAGCCAACAACTCTTCAGCTATAGCTAGATCTCGAATGGAAGAAGAAAGTATTTTTAAAATTGGCAAATGATTCTTAAGCTCAAAGTTTACAAACAAAGAATCAAAAATATTTCTAATTAAAAATGTTTTATCTGGCTGATCTTTGATATATGGAATTATTTTTATTTCATCTTCGCTAAAATTTATTATATTACGCAAAACATCTTCTTCTACAGTTACAGATCCGATTATTTGTGTTTTTGCTTTTTTAATAAAATCTCTGATTAACCAATCTTTCATAAATTCAGGCTTATCATCAACTATCATTATTACCAAAGAATTTTTTTTATTTAAATCATCGCAAAATTGCAAAAACATATTTTTAATAACATTATTGGCAAAAAAACGAGGATCGTAGCGAAAAACAGCTATTGAATTATGATCCGTTGCTACAATATTTATTCTATGAAATAAGTACTGAATTACCAATTCTAATATATGATTATCGCCAAAAATATCGCTTAAATTAAAGGCAATATTTAAATTATCTAAAAGTGTTTCATTTGAATTATTAAATATCTCATAAAATCTATCTAATTTATTAAAAGCTTGGAACAACTCTTTATCTTCTGAAAAAATATTTCTTACTTGATGAAAATCACGAATCATTCCAGAAATTATAATATCGAGTTTTTGAGATATGGCAGTTTTATAATTTTCTGTTATGTTATTGTTTTTCAATACTGCAAAAATAAAATCCGATAAAAAACGATGATTAGAATTATTATCTTCTAAAAATAACGGATTTAATTGCAAAACAGATTCTAAGGTGGACAGTGGATTATTGTTTAAAACAAAATTTTCACCATGTAATGCCTTAATAAAACATAAATTATTTTGAGAATGATCAAAATAAAATAAACGATGAGGTATTCTTTTTGCTTGTGTTAATAAAAAATTAATAAGAACTCTTTTTCCAGATGATTCGTTGCCAATAATTATAGTATTTCCATTTTTATCACTATGAAAATTGAAAAAATAAGGATTATGCATTATAGTTTTAAAAGTTGCTATTGCTGGACCCCAAACATTGCCATTTAATCTACCAGAAGAAAACGAGTGCAAAGCTGAAAATGTAGCAAAATAAGATAATGGAGCAATTTTTTGTCTTTTTAAAAAAATAAAATTAGCTGGTAATTGCGACCAAAAACAATGCTCAAGAAAAATATCTTCTCTAATAATTGGAACACCGATTTCACGAAATTTTTCAGCAATTAATTTTATATCATTTTCTAAATTATGCAAATTATTATTAATTACCATAATATTGGTTTGCATTTTACCAAATTGCATATCTTGCTCTTCTATATCTTTTTCATTTGCAAATTTTATATAATTATCTAAACCTATAGCTCTAGCAAAATCAAGACTATCTGATAATTCTAGCATTTCGTATTGCTCTTTTTTTTCATCTAAAAACTTTTTATTAAAGAAAAAATCAAAAGATTGAGAAACAATAAATTCGCATGGCAATTGTAATACTTTATCAAGAGATTTGATATTAATATCAAAATATTCTTTCAAAGTTAAAATAGCAGCAAAACTTTTTCCTAAATGATTATTTACTTCTATTTGTCTACCGCCAAAAAAGATACGATTTTGCGAAATATCTTCACAAATTTCATTAGAGGTTAATGGATAATATTTCTCTTGCAAATTACATATTTTGCCAAAAAATCGCATATGTTCGGAATAAATTACTCCATTCCATTCAACTATCGACAATTTTCTTGCTCCATGATCATTTAAATATTTAACAATAAAATCTGTAATTTCATCAAGTTTTTTTCTTGATTTTTCTAAAAAATATTGATGAGTTAATTTAGTTGTAAAATAAAAACAAGAAGATATTAGTGATTTAATATTAGTTATAGAAGTGTCAAAACCTTCTATAATTATACTAATATATAATTCATTTATGAAATCATGTTGCCAATTATTTTTTTGTTGCCAAAAATCATCTATTTTTTGCGAAAAATAATCGTTAAAATTACCATCGGGAGAGATATTTTTACGACGACGAATAGTTGTTATCCATATAGCAAAATCATTACTTTTAATACTATCTCGTAGAGAAAAACGAACAGCATCTCTTAAATTAATCAACTCGTGTAAAATTGAAGAGTTATTATAACCAACAACACGAATTATTTGAACTAATTCACCATTTTTTGTAATTATTGTATCTTCATTGTAATGAGAAACAAAAGGTATAAAATCATGATTTTTTGGTGCATTAGTTTTTTGCTTACTATTGCGAAGATTTTTTATTTTGTGTAAATAATCAACAACGGTAGCAAAATCAAATTTCATGTAATTAACGATTATCTATTGTTATATATTCTCTCTTTATATTTCCAGTATAAAGCTGTCGAGGACGACCTATCTTAAAAGCTTTATCTTCAATCATCTCTTTCCATTGAGATATCCAACCTGCACTACGAGCAATAGCAAAAATAACAGTAAAAAGATTATTTGGTATTCCTAATGCTTTATAAATAATTCCAGAATAAAAATCTACATTTGGAAATAATTTACGATTAATAAAATAATCATCATTTAATGCTATTTTTTCTAACTCTAATGCTATATCAAGTAAGGGATCTTTTATTCCAAGCTCTCCTAAAACTTCATGACAAGATTTTTTAAGGACAGATGCTCTAGGATCGTAGTTTTTATATACTCTATGACCAAAACCCATAAGACGAAATGGATCATTTTTATCTTTAGCACGAGCTATATAAGAACTTATGCGATCAATCGAACCTATCTGCTGCAACATCTCAATTACTTCTTCATTAGCTCCACCATGAGCAGGACCCCAAAGAGAAGAAATACCAGCACCAATACAAGCAAATGGATTAGCTCCAGAAGATCCTGCTAATCTTACGGTAGATGTGGAAGCATTTTGCTCGTGATCTGCATGTAGAATAAAAATCATTTCCATAGCTTTAGCAATAGTAGGACTTACCTTATAATAATGAGTAGGTTTTGCAAATAACATATGTAAAAAATTTTCAGCAAAACCAAGATCATGACGAGGATAAATGATCGGCTCACCTATCGAATATTTATAAGCCATTGCTGCCAATGTTGGCATTTTAGCAATTATTTTATAAACTACATCGTTACGACCTTCGGAGCTAGAAATATCTACCGTTTCATGATAAAATGCTGATAAAGAAGCAACAGCACCAACCATAATAGCCATTGGATGAGCTTTACGAGGGAAGCCACGAAATAAAATGTTTATCTGCTCATGAACTAACATATTATTTTTAACAGCTTGAGAAAATTTTTTATATTGCTCTTTATTTGGTAATTCTCTGTTTAAAAGCAAGTATGCAACTTCTAGATACTCACTATTTTTAGCTAAATCTTCAATAGCATAACCGCCATGCTGTAAAATACCATTTTCGCCATCGATAAAGGTTATTTTAGATTCACAAGATGCTGTTGATAAAAAACCAGGATCGTATGTAAACATATTAGTTTCTTTGTATAGATTAGTTATATCTATAACACTTTGACCATTAGTTGGGTTAATTATTGGCAATTGTATTTCTTTGCCGTTAGGTAACGATAATTTAGCAAAATCAGACATTATTTGGTATTTTTTATTCAAAGTTAATATGTTAAATTGAAAACATTTAATCAAGGATAAAAAAATAGCATTTATTTCTTAAAGTTGCAAGAAATAAATGCTGGTTTCAAAAAAAAATTTCATAATGTTTTGTATGATTTTTTAAAAAATCAATTTAATTTCCAGAGCATGTAAACCACTTATAAATTCATCTTTTAACAAATTATTAATAATTCGATGAGCTTGAATTCTTGTTAATTTTCTTAATTTCTCACTACTTATAGTTACTTTAAAATGGGTTTCGATAGCACTATTAAAATGACCGCTGTGTAATGCAGAATTATCTACGATTTGTAAAACAGATGGTTGTAGTTGTTGTAATTTGTTAATAATTCTCTCTTTCATTGTTAATAAGTTAAAAAATTTGTTAATAAGTATCTACTTATTAACAATAAGATTTTGTTAAAAGTCATTAAAACAAGTTATTCACAAGTTATTCACAAAATTATTTTGTTAATAACTCATATTACTGACAAAAAATTTTACGACTATTTTACATACAAACATAAATAATTCAATTCTTTTCTTGATGTTAATAAAATTGTTAATAAAATGTTATCGACATATTAACAGCATATATAATAACAACAAGAATCAAATGAATAAAATTATTAATGTTATAAATAATCGAATTAATGAAAAATGTCCACCTGTCTGGATAATGAGACAAGCTGGTCGTTACTTACCTGAATATCTACAAATTCGCAACAAGGTAAATAATTTTCTTGATCTTTGTTACAATCCAGTTTTAGCTAGTGAAGTTACTTTGCAACCAATAACTAGATTCAATCTTGATGCTGCTATTATTTTTTCAGATATTTTAGTTATTCCTGATGCTTTAGGTATAAAAGTTGATTTTATTAAAAATCATGGTCCAGTTTTAGATAATTTTGATATAACTGAAGTAAATAAATTAAAAATTGATACAAATTTTTTTAGTAAATTACAGCCAGTGCTTGAGGCAATAAATTTAACAAAAGCAAAACTAAATAAAGATACTGCACTTATAGGTTTCGCTGGAGCTCCGTTTACACTGGCTTGCTACATAATACAAGGAGGATCTGCAAAAAATTTTGATAAAGTTAAGCAAATAATGCATTCTCATACTAAAGAATTTTCATTATTAATAGATGTTTTAACTGATGCTGTTATTGCTTTTTTAGAAAAACAAATTTTAACAGGTGTCGATATTGTTAAGATATTTGATTCTTGGGCTGGTATATTACCTTACTCAGATCTTTTAACTGTTGTTATCGAGCCTGCAAAAAAAATAGTAAATTATCTTAATAATAAATTTCCACAAATTCCTGTGATTTATTTTCCTAAAAATATTGGCACAAATTATGCTAATTTTATCGATAATGTAAAGTGTCAGGTTTTGGCTATAGATCAAAATATTGATTCTAATTATGTTAAGCAATATTTACAAAAAAAAGCTGTAATCCAAGGTAATCTAGATAATTTTTTATTAGCTTTTGCCGATCGTGAAAAAATAAAAATACAAGTGCAAAAAATTATTGATAATTTTAACGATCAGCCATTTATTTTTAATTTAGGTCATGGTATACTACCGCAAACTCCAATAGAAAATGTCGAGTTAGTTTTAAATATAATTAGAAATCAATAAATATATGTCTTTACAAGCTAATAAATTTTTATTTTCAATAAATAATTATGTTCCTGGTAAATCTAAAATAAATCATAGTAAAATAATAAAGTTATCTTCTAATGAAAATGCTCTTGGAGCTAGTCAAAAAGCTATTGAAGCCTATAAAAAACATAGCGATAAATTATTTCGTTATCCCGATGGTAATTGTACTGATCTTTGTTCTAAATTGGCAGAAGTTAATAATATAGATAGTGCTAAAATAATTTGCGGTGCAGGGTCTGATGAAATTATATCTTTATTAACTGCTGCATTTGCCACTATTGATGATGAAGTTATTTATAGTGAATATGGTTTTTTGATGTATCCAATATCAGCTCAAAAAGTAGGAGCTAAAGCTGTTAAAGTTGCTGAAAATAATCTTACTACAAATACTGATAATATTTTAGCTGCAATTACCAATAAAACGAAAATTATTTTTATTGCTAATCCAAATAATCCTACAGGTTCTTATATTTCTAGTTGGCAATTGCAAAATTTTTTAAATAAAGTTCCGGATAATATTTTGATAGTATTAGATAATGCTTATCAAGAGTTTGTTCAGCAGGCAGATTATCCTTGCAATTATGATTTAGTTAATAAATATAAAAATCTAGTAATAACTCGTACTTTTTCTAAAGTTTACGGTTTGGCATCATTGCGAATAGGTTGGTGTTATGCTGATAATTATGTTGTTGATGTATTGCATAAAGTTAGAGGTCCATTTAATGTTAGTGGTGCTGCTCAATTATCTGCTATTGCAGCTTTGGAAGATATTGAATTTCTGCAAAAATCAGTGCAACATAATCAATATTGGTTAAATAAATTTACTAATTTTTTTGCTAAATTTACTAATGTAAAACAATATCCATCTGTAGCTAACTTTGTGTTGCTTGACTTTTTTAATGTACAAAATTGCTTATCTGTAAATCAAAAATTATTAGATTATGGTATTATAATACGAGAGATGTCTGCTTATAATTTATCATCTTGTTTGCGTTTAAGTATAGGTAACGATCAAGAAAATCAATATGTATTAGAGGTTTTTGAAAAAATATTATCATAGTTTTTACTTAGTTAGATAAAATCGTAAAATAATTTAAAAAAAATGTAATTTTTTAAAAAAAAGTTGTTGACATTGTAAAATTTAAGTATCATAATATTTTTACATCGTAAGTTAATATAAATCCCACATAGTATTATTTTATGATGTGGCCGATGTTGTAATAGTAATTTTTTAACTCCCAACACCACTTTACTATTGCAGCATCGATGCCAAATACGATATTTGTCTAATAAAAATAATCATTTAAATTAAATAGATAAAACTAGATTCAGTATTATAGATTGGATTACATATTAAATGGTATTATGTCGTAAGATCTGGGGTTAAATAACTGATAATGCCACCATTCTTTACTATAAAAATCAAAACCAGCTAGAGTCATTATTCCCAGCAACAACAATCTGTTTTTTTGCGATTCGAGGCTGATTTTATTGCAACGATGATAAGCTAGCTCAGAAAAATTATCAAAATCAGTTCCCATATCAAGCTCTATTCCTTCTTTATTTGTTAGGGTGAGGTCAATAGCAACACCTCGACAATGAGGTATTGAGCCACCGTTAGGATTAGAAACAAAACCCGCATAATTAGGAGTATTAAAATGCTCAAACATTTGTTGCTGAACCGAAAGAGGTCGATAAGTATCAAATATTTTTAGTCGTAAATTAAGATTGTAAGCATATTTACTTGCTAACAATAATTTTTGGTAGGCATCGATATGCAGATAAAATAAAGG
>Ga0214923_10005067_pt1 | contig 15516 bp, 17 predicted proteins | sample LL1510_MetaG_FD_177993 | JGI IMG/M metagenome (GOLD analysis project Ga0214923, IMG submission 177993) | Freshwater microbial communities from Lake Lanier, Atlanta, Georgia, United States - LL-1510 | ecosystem: Environmental > Aquatic > Freshwater > Lake | place: USA: Georgia | collected...
TGAGGACCAGCAGGTCCTTGAGGACCTATTGCTCCACTCGGACCTATTGCTCCACTTGGCCCTTGAGGACCAGCAGGACCTTGAGGACCTATTGCTCCACTTGGCCCTTGAGGACCAGCAGGACCTTGAGGACCTATTGCTCCACTTGGTCCTTGAGGCCCTGCAGGTCCCGGAGTAAATACGTCAGCTGTAGTATTTCCACATGTAGAGGAAGTTACTTCTGTTACAATTTCATTAGGGAATTTTACATTTAAATTAATGTCTGGCATCTCTATAATTACACTTTTAAGTAGAAATAAAAATTAATTAAAAAACACTAATAATTCATTATATTTTTAATTATAAAACAATTTTCAAAACATTTCCAGCGCTAGTATCTACCCAAAGTGATCCTAATGGTAAATTATTATTGCTTCTTGGTAAACCTGTAGGAAGTATTATGTTTTGATTATTATAAATAAGTACAGAAATGCCACTTAATAAATTTATTTTTTGATCTAAGATTGATCCTGTATTTTCAATAGAAGTTTTAAATATTCCCGTATTTAAATTTTGATTAAACCATATTCCACTTGCTGAATTATACATTAAAATATCTTCGTTATTTAAAGGTCTACTATGATTAATTTGAACATTATGTAACTCATCTAATTCAAAACCATTTTGTATTTTAACAAAAATTTTACCTTGATTTTGATGCTTTCTTTCAACAAATCCAAGATAAACAAGATGATTTGGTGCGTAAGGTTTATTTGAAAGACCATAAATTAAATTTCCTGTTTTTCCCAGCCAAATTGGATCCCCTTCAGATCCTGCCATAGATGTATCAATATTTGCAAGAGCCCCTTCAGATACTACATAACCAAATTCATTAATAGCAAGATCTTGTTTTAATAATCCGAATGTTTTACTTGATGTTAACTCTCCTGTGTTTCTAGCTAACTTAATTAAAATATTATTACCATTTGCCCCATTTACATAAACTGGTTGACCTTTATAAATTGTTGCCCCTTCATCATTTTTAACATATTGTTCAATACTTGGAGATCCTTCGCCACTAAGTAAAACAGGAATAGTATTAACCATTGGTCTTGTTGTAAAATTTTTAGCGCCAGTTATTGTTTGATCACCAGTTAAATTAACATATCTTAAATCTAATTCTCCTGTATTTAAAATTCCCATTGACCCTTGAGGACCACTTGGACCAATAGCAAAAATATCAGTTATAAGCGATTGAGTTGCTCCAGTAACACTTGATTCTGCAGGATTAGATAAAATTACATTTGCATTTTGATTTGAATAAGGCGAATCAACATCAGTTGGATTTGCAGAGAGTAAACTAATATCAATTTCTATCTCTGCCATATATTTAAAAAATATTATGCTCTAGTCGTTTCTGGACATATTATAAATTTGCCTCTTAATAATTTAATACTATTTCCAGTAGGGACACCAGATGGATATCTTTCTATATCATAAACATATTCGTTTACTGGTAATTCAGAACTTTCATAGGATGGTACAGTTATTGATATAACTCCAGAGGGATAATTTGTAATAACTGGTTCTAGATCTAGCATAATTCCTGTCGCACCATACGAAGATCTTACTTGTCCACGAATTTCATATCCACTTAAATTAAGCGCAGTTCCATTTGCGTCTTTAATATTAAGAGTTAATTGAAGATAGTCGCCTTGAAAACAATTTATATTATAACTTGTGGCCATATAATAAATATTACACAGCTAGTTTTTTATAGCGAATTAAATTTTAAAAATTATCTACCCTCAGAGAGGATATCGCTCGCAGTTTTTGATACAGGCTTATTATTTAAATTCTCTGGTCTTACTCGAAACTGCGAAATATATTTTAAAAATTCTTGCTTTAGTCTTTTCTTAAGAGTTTCTTTATCATCGATTGGCACAAAACCAATTTTAGTTGCATGAGCTTGAAGATCACTTTTTGTAAGCCCTTTTAAATATTCATCATATTCAACTGGATCAAGAGTACCATATTTTTTCTTACCATCATCTCCCCAAATTTGGTCTAATGTTATTTTACGATTTTCAACTTTACCATGAGTTTGATTAAGATTATCTAGTGTTGATTTTTTACGCGCCATAGTATATTATTCTCCTATTAATAGATTATATAAAAAAATAACAATATATCCAAAAAAAAGAAAACCCACGGGGTTTAATCCGTGGGTTTTCTAAATATTTAGTCTTTTCGTCTATTAGCGAATTACTAAACCATGAACTGCACGAGAATCAACACAAGCGCGTCCTTCTTCTAGGAATCCGTAGAAGCCGATTTTCTCGGAACGAGCTACGAATTGATCGTCTGGAAGAGCGGTGAATGTTCCACCGGATTCTGCTTGACGAGCTACTGGACGAACAAAAGCGTCTTTGGTTAGATCCAAGCCGACAATTATTTCGTCTGTACTGCTAGTGAACGTGCCACTATAAAACTCTTTAAATAGAGAGTTATACTTTTGGTTTGTGCCAAGTTCAATAAGATCATGGATAGCAACACCATAAATCTCTTGGGTGCCAGCACCGCGATATATTTCTTCGCGAACACCATCTGGTAGATTTGTCAATTTTGTTGGCAAAGTATCAGTGTTAGTTGCAATACTAACTGGTTGATAAGCAAAAGCGCGGATGTCTTCTTTAATCTCTGGACTAACGAAAAGATCTGTTAGACCATATGCGTCTGTGGTTGTGCCACCAGCATAAGATCTATTAATTCTTTTAACTTGTGTCATTAGTTTATTTAGATTATCTAATGTGAATGTAGTCCCTGTTCCGGGATTTAAAACATTGCCGCTTTCGGCAAGAGCTTTTAAAGCTACTGCCCAAGCATTGCGTTCTTGCTTAATAAGAACTTCATTAGCCATGCGCTCTACAGCCTTGCTAACTACATCAAGACGGCCACGACGAGCATAGCGTTTTAGGAAGCTGACAGCACTATCTAAACGATAGGTCGCAACTTTCATTTCGGCAAAGCCTTCAACTGTAGAAGTTGGAAGACCACCAGCTACGCTTTGGCTCCATGTAGTAACATAACCTTCACCAGCATCATACCATAGGTCGAGTGGGATAGAAGGACGATCATCCTCATCAAAAGGAAGATCTGTATAGATAGCAGAGGCGGTTGCGGCTTGCATTAGAACTTTGGCTACTACTGGTCCTAGGAAAGCTGCAAAAGCTTGATTAGCTTCAACGGCAACCGTGTTATCACGACTACCCATAGCTTTTACAAGCTCAATTTGCTCTGGTGTATTTTTTAATCTTAATTTCATTTTAAGTTTTCTCCTTTAAGAAATTAGAGGGCAATCTTGATAAGGGCAGTATTAGAAACTGCGTTACCAAGGAATTTACCAACTGAAACTTCATTAGTTCTTAGAGTGGAAGTATTGGCTAATTCACCAGCGCTACCACTAACTACTGCGAATTGACCTGCTGTTGCAGCAGCAATTCCATCTCCACTATAAAGTATTACGCCACGAGTTAGAACTGGTACGGCTTGTCCAGAAATAACTACGTTCATTTCGGCGGCTTTACGTGGATTGAAAATTAGTTTTTCGCCATTCTCATCTAATTCACGGACGTCTAAAAGAGTTAATCCTAGAACGTCGCCAGAAGTAGCGAGAGTAACTTTTGGTCTTACTCCAAATCTTTGTGATTGGGAAAGAGGGAAAGCAGCACCAACATTACCTAGCAATTCAATTGGTTGATTTGCACTGGAACTTGTTGGGCCAACTGTAAATCCTTCAGCAGATACTTTAACAGCCGCACCTTTTGTCAAAATAACAGAACTGTTTTCAGCAGCTCCACTATAAGCAAAAAGATTAACTACGTCATGCTCACTGTAATCTCTGAATGGTCTTAGATTGTGTGCCATATTAGTGTCTCCTTATTTAATTAATTCAAATCCATCCAAACCGAAAGCTGCTGCGTATCTTTCTTTTACGCTTGGCTGACTGACTGGAGCAGAATTTGGAATTTCTGTAGAAGCTTTTGCGCCATTATCTACAGCTTGCTCAACAACTTCTTGGGTTGTTTCTGCTGTTGCTGGAGATTCAGATGCTTTTAATTCGGAAGCTTGAGAAGCTTTTTCAGCCATCTCTTTTTCCTTTTGCATCTTTTCGGCCATAGCTTTTTTGTAAGCTTTAGTTTTTTCTTTCATTAGAACAGACATTTTGTTCTTATATGCAGAAAAAGTTTCATCATTTAAATCTTTGATATCAGAAGCAATGACTTTACGATCTTCGTCGGATAGATCAAATTCTTCATCAAGAGCAGCCATTCTCATATTGAAGGCTTCTTCTTTTGCTTTTGCTTCTTTTTCGGCTTCAATTGTAGCTAATTTTTCGGTTAATTCAACGACTTGTTTTTTAACTGCTTGATGTTCTGCCTCTACAGCAGAGATTTTTTCATTAGCAGCTTTAAGTTCGTTTTCTTTTTGAGCTTTTTCAGCTACAAAAACTTCATTAGCTTTTTTGATTTCTTCTGCAACAAATTCAACTATAGAGCTGGCAGTTGCTTCTTTAAGAAGAGAATCTGTAATATCTTCAATTTTTGTTATTTTCATAAATATCCTCTCTTTTTTTACATCTAATTTTTCCTCTTGGGAAATGTTATTTTCAGAAGCCTTAACAGGCTCTTCATTTAAATCTTTATTACTTTTATTAACTTTTAATTGAATTTTTATTGGTTCTTCTGGTGGAGTGGCTATTCCTTGTACATCTGCAGCTGGATTTAATGTAAATCCTATTCCTAGTGGAACGACTTTACCAAGGACTTGTCTGTATATAAATTTATCATCACCTAATTTACCTGAACCTCCAAAACCTCTTAAATTATCTTTTAATTTTTCTACTTGAGAAGCATCAGATATAATAGTACCATTTTCAATATTCTTTTCGCCACCATCTAATACAACAATATTAAAATCATTAAATCCTAATTCCCAACTAGCAGAAATTGTCATATAATTATCGCTTGTTGGATCATTAGATTCTTCAATTTGATCTGCTAAATCACGATTAACTACTTTCCAGATAACTCCGCCAAGAGTAATATTAAATGGATTTTTTAATGATTTTACATCATTTTCTGCAAGACTCTCATTTGATCCAAATTTACTAAAATTAGCAGATACAATACATCCAATTATCTGACCTCTATTATGTTCAATATTGATTGGTTTGTTGACAAAATTTTTAGCTATTTTTGCTGCAGTTTCACTATCAATTACATCTCCATTTTTATTTACTCTATTTACTACGCAAGCGTCAAATGCAACTGGTAATAAATCAACATTATCATCTGTATTAATTTCTGGTAAAAATTTCCTTAATTTATCAAGAGATGCGACAGATAAATATTTATCTTTTTCTTCGCTTACTACTGGACGAATTTTTATATTTGCAAAAATTGATTCAAATTTATATTTTTGTTTTTTCATATTTCAAATCTTCCGTAACCAAAGATTACACCATCTTCTTCGTCATCGAGATATAATTCATCTGCAGAATTAAAATCAAAATCATTTAAATTATATTCTTGAATATCTTTATCAGCTAATTCAAAATCTTCATCGCATGGCTCTAAAGCTGCTTCAATAATAATTTCTGTTTTTGCTTTAGCTACGTCACTATCTGCTTTGCGGTATGCATCTTTTACAGGTTTACCGCTAACCATTCTAAGAAACATATTTACTCTTGCCATCGCCCATTGACCGCGAGTTTTTCCGGGCCTATGAGATGAAGAAAATGCTCCTGCACCACGACGGTATACTTTTTTGAGTTGTCCAAGTGTTACCTTTTTACTATATTTACCATTATGCTCTTTAACTTTATTTTTAAGGGCTTCTATAACTTTTTTAGAAAAATCTATAGCTTTATCACTTTTTGATCCAGCGCTACCCGATTTATTACGAGTCGAACCTTTACGTTTTTCAGATGGTTTTGCAGGAGTTTGCGCGGCAGATTTAGGGCCTTTCCTTTTGGCATTATTCTCTATGCCATATTTTTCTGGATCGTATGTCATATTAATATATTATATATTAATTACACTTAATTTAAATTAAAATAAATTAAATATTTTATTGATTATATTTACTTTTTATAAAGTTCTTCTGTTGCGTCGTATGCTGCTCCACTAGTTGGAGTATCTGGATATTTTGTTGGTAATTCTCGACTTTCATAAGTTTTTTGAGAACAAGAAATTAATAAAAATAAAGGAATAATTAGTATAAATTTTTTCATAATATATATTACACATTTAATGATTCTTCAATTAATTTAGCTTCTGCATCTCTTCTTCGGCTCATGCCCTTTTCTATACTTCCGCCAATCCATATTCTTTTCATATTTCTTATTTGGTTAGCTATAAATGTTAAGGCTTTTTGATCAAAATTATTTGTTATTTTCATGGCTTCATAAATTAATTTCATTTCGCGGCGGCGATCACCTTCAAGGCTATTGCCTCGATTAAATACAAGACTAACTAAGCCGCCTTTAGCATCTTCTGGAAGATTATTAAAATTAGGAAAAGTTTCGCGCGTTAAATTATAAAATTTTGTTACTGTTTTATTATTAAATACTTTTAATGATACATCCCATGGTATAACTATATCTTTTAATCCACGTATTAATTCTTTAGCTTGGTAACCTTTTATCCCAACAACTTTATATAATCTATCAAAAATTTCTTTAGGAAGATCTTTCCAATCTTCACTAAATTCACTTTTATTTACATATCCACAATCATATCCAACGCCAATTGTTACTCCACTTTGTTCTCCGGGCCAAGTTGGATTTTTTAAAAATTTATTATAATAATTTTCTCCTCCACCAACTTCAAATTCTAATATGAGATCAAGACTTTTTTTATTTATCATTTTTAATTACATGGATCATTGCCGAAAGACACGGTATCGCTCCATTGACTATAAGTATTTGGAGATTTTGATACTGCACGAATTCTTACTTGAAAATAAGTTGGATCAAAAGTATATTCTATATTATTAGAATATTTTAGACTTGATATCGATTGATTAAAAAATATTGAAGTGCCAATTTGTGGATCTTCACAATCAAATGTTTTAAAATTAAAAAGATCAATTTGATAATCAGATACAATAAAATCTGGTATTCCGACTTTATCAAAGCCTACTACTACTCCATATTCTATGCCATTTTCGCCATCATAATAAGTATCAAGATATGTAATAATTGGTTTATAACTCAAAAGATTAAAAAAGGCATTAATTTTTCCTCCGCCAATATTTTGTTTTTTAATAGAAATTCTATTATTTTTATTTGAATTATAATTAACTTGTAAACGGCCCATTTTATTTAATTATTTATTTTATCTATGGTCTTGTCTATAATATTATCTGCTGGGACTTTTTCTTTTAACCAAGAGTTCATTACTCCAAAATAAACAAGATGCTCATTATCAATTAAATAAAGATCATTTCCATAACGATCTTTATATGGTTTTATTCCAGCATTTTCAATTAGTTCAATAGCTTTTTCTTTTTTAAATTTAATTTTATACATTTCAATCAATTTATTATAGCGGCCTTTTGCTTGAGATGTAATAACTGCTCCATCATCTAAAAGAGCAATCAATCCGCCGTTATCTTTATTATAATTAGTTGGCGTTGAACTATCGAAAGATGCAACATCATCTTGGATTTTATCTGGAGTTACTGTAGCACAACCAACAAGAAGAAAATTAAGAACCAATACGTTTACGAATTTTTTCAAGATCTTTCTCCTTGACTTCTTGTTCTATTTCATTTTGATATTCTACTTCTTTGCGCGCTTCATCGCGCTCTTTCATTTCTTTTGTATTTTTTGCGCCAAATACATTATTAATCGCTGAGAATATTCCAGATACTGCAGAAAGTAAAGCTTGGATTATTCCTGTTGGCATTTTATTGAACGTAACTTGCTGTAGCATCTTTACATCCAGATGCAATAGCATTTAATACTTTAATTGCAAGTGCGGCATTTCCATCAATTCTAGCGAATTGTTGAGCATAAATATCTTTAATAACACTAACATAATTTGCCCAATGAGTTTTTTCTGCAGGAAGATAATCTGACAAAGCTTTTTGTAATTGAGCTGGACTTGGAGCAGTTCCTACTGTTAATCCTTCTACAATAGTTGCAACATGATTAATCATCTTAGCTTTTTCAATTCTATCATCACCAGAAACAGCTTGATCAAGTACAACTGTACAAGCTAGTACAACTGCAGGTTTTACATAAGGAAGAGCATTTTCTACGCTAGTAGCTGCATCAACTTGACCAGTTGGTGTTGTGGCGCAAGCACCAAGAAATACGCTTAAAAAAGCAACTGCAATTAAATTTAATTTATTCATATATTATCTCCATGTGGATGTACTCTTTCTTCTGCTTCGGTTGTAGAAGCTATTGTACCGCCTGTGACATTTGCATCTTTAACAGTTAAAGCAAAAATAATTCCGCTAACAACCGCTACAAGTTTAGAAATTCCTATAATATAAGATTCTGCTTGATCAGGAAGAAACGCTACTAATGATGGATCAGAGTGAATTGCTATTGCTGTGGTAACTGCTATTACTGTTGCTATTCCTGATGTTGAGGATCTCCAATTTGGGCCAAATAATTTAGATAGCATATTTTTCATAATAGATTACACATATATTATATAAAAATATTTTTTATATATCAAATAATTTAATTTGGTATAGCTAATATATCTAAATCACCAATTTTATGAAAATTATAACCAATCGAAGATAATATCTTAAATATACCACTTCCGTCATCTTTTGGCATTCCAGAAATTTCAGACATATCATTGGTCATATTTTTTATATTATATTCATAAAAAATTACAGGTTTATATTTCATGATAGTATTAATTGCGCCTAAAATCACGGGAAATTCAAATCCTTCTACATCAATTTTAATAAAATCACATCTATTTAAATTTAAATAATCTATAGGAATTACTACTTTATCTTCTATTCCTGTTTTAGCTATCTGTATTCCTCCAAAATTATGAGGATTATTATAATTTATTATTTGATTTGCATTTGGTCCATCTGATATTTTATCAGATACGCTAACATTTCCAAATTTATTTCCTACTGCGCAATTATATAAATTAATTGATTTTAAATTAAGAGAAGATATATTTAGTTTAAATATTTCATACATAATTGAGTGAGGTTCAAAAGCATAGATTTCTAAATCTGGATTAAAATATTTATATATTATACTATGATTTCCTATATGCGCTCCACAATCAATTACTACTTTTGAATTTAGTATAAATTTTGCTAAAACATTTTCAATGATATCTTGAAATGGTACTACTCCATTTTGGTAGAAACTAGCTATATAAATATCATTTTTTAGATATGTAATTTGACCATACTTTGTTTGAGAATAGGCTAAAAGATTTTTATCTAAAAACATTTCAATACTTCGTCTAGATCAAAAGCTTTTGTAAGATCAATATTACATTGGTGAGATAATCCAATAAATTCTTGTTCTGAAACGATTCCATCTATTGGATGATAAAATGCTTTTGAACTATCTCTAGCTAAAATATTTTTATGTAAACTATAACCAAGTTTATTTGGCTTTGTTCCAATCCAACAAACTACAGAAGGAAGATTTAAAGCTGCTGCAGCATGTTGAGCATAAGAATCAATTAATAATCTTGCTTGAGCTAAACTTAATAATGCAAAAGTTTCACGCCAAGGCAAAGACACTTGTTCTGCTCCGTGAAATTTTAATTGATTTGGTCTGCAAAGATGATAGACATGATATTTTCTACTTAGTTGTTCAACTACTTGCTCTGTAAAAAATGGAGGTAAATCTCTTGACCAGCTATAGCTATTATTTGGTTGGCCTTCTGCACCGCCATTTGGCTGAATAACTAATATAGGTTTATCTTTTTTAATTTTAGCTTGAACATCATAAATTTCAACTTGATTAATAAATAATTTTGGTTGTTCATTGTTATATTTTAAATTAAACATTTCACACCAAGATCTAATAAGATGTTTATTTTGCGCCACATATTCATTACTTTGATAAACTTCATGACCAAAATAAATGACATCTTTATCTTTAATAAAATCATTATAAAAATATTGAACCGTATTTGAACGATAAACTCTATAAACAAAAGGATTATTAAGAAAAACTTCTGGATAAGGACAAACAACAATAAGTTCTCGATCTGGATGATTTTTTTTAATACATTCTGCAACTGCCGTTGAAGCTATATGTTTCCCTATGCCACCTTGAACAAAAAATACTGCATTTTTCATATTATATTATTATATACTTCATAATTTTTAATGTCAAGATTGTATTTTATTTAATATTAGGATAACATAGTAATCTAGTTAAACTATTTTAAATTACGCCAAAATTCAAGATTACTATATTGATTTGCAACTTCTCGACCAAGTATTTCATATGCCTTTAATGGTACAGGTTGAACTACTGATCTAATTGTATGAAGATCTTTTATTCTATGAATATTATCATCATCTTCTTTAGTATATTGAGGTACATTATTAAAATCATGTTCATAATACTTTAAACCAAGAAAATTATAAATATTTTGCATAGTTTGCTTGGGGTTATGAGTTAAATTATCAAATTCCATAAAATGCATCTTGTCTTTATATCCACGATCTACTGCGTCTTTAAGTCTATTATATGCATCACCAAGTGGTTGTCCGGATTGAGACCAAAGTTCTGCTCTGCCTTTTATTGTGATAGACTGATTATAGTTATTCTGCTCTATATTCCATTGGCTTTGACCTGTTGTTTTTCGCCAAATACCTTCGAAAGAAGCTATGATTTCATTAATATTTCTTACTGTACAAATTAATTTAACTGGTTGATTTAATGCAAATTCAAGCGTTTCTATCATAGATAACCAACCACGACCTTTATCAAAAATAATATTTTTATCTGTCATATAATAAGAATTTAAAGTCCCTTTAAGGACATTTTTTAATTGATTTCTGTTTATTCCTTCTGCTTGATGCTCTACGATTCTATCCCATTGATTTCTTATTAAAAATAATACTTCAATACAACCGCTTGTGGCTTTTGTTACAAAAACATCTGAATTTTGAGATAAAATATTACAAAGTAAAGTAGAACCTGATCTTGGAAGACCAGTAATAAAAAATATTTGTTTTTCCATTTTTATATTATAAATGAATAAAAAAGAAAAGTCAAATAAAGATTAATATATTATATTCTCGCAAATGTTCCGTTATATATTGGGAGATAATATTCTCTGCTATTAACAAATATTCTTAAATAGTTTGCTATTGCTGCGGAACCAAGTGTCCCTGTAGCTGAACTTGCAAAATTAACTCCTGTGGCAAAATCTATAGTTAAAGAATTTGCACTAAAAGAATTATGGGTTCTAACTTGACCATCAGCAAGTATCGCTGCTCCAGAGTGGCCTGCTTGAACTCTTGCGTTACGACCACCAAGAATAGCGCTATTATCTGCAGTTGTACAAATATTATTGCTTTGTCCGCCTAAGATTGCGCTAAAACATGAACATATAGCATTAGAACATCCACCTCCAATAAAATTCCAATCCATATTTGTAAAGACAGTATTAGTATGTCCTCCTGCAATCGCATTATAATCTGCACTATTAGCTATACAATTACAATATCCTGCACCAATAAAATTCCAACCTCCCCCTAATTCTAAAGTATTACATCTTCCTGCTACAATACCTCCATATGCTGCAGATCCTCGATTACCATATCCTGCACCAATAAATCCGCAGTTTGATGAAGTGCCGCATAATAAGTTTTTAACTCCTCCACCAATTGCTCCATGTTGATGATTACAAATCCAATTACAATATCCTCCACCAATAAAAGCATATGAAGATCCATTTAAAATATGATTGCAATATCCTCCTACGACTGCAGACATTAGTCCGCCCGCCCCAGCTCCTACTCTATTTTTATAACCTCCACCAATGAACGAATAAGTCGCTGTGCATATTATATTGCAGCATCCTCCAACAAGAACAGCTCCATCTGATCTAGTAACAGAACTAATTGTGCAAATACAATTTAGGGATCCTCCACCAATAAATGATTCACAAGCATTTATGATTCTATTATATTGTCCTCCTGCTATAGTTGATGCACATGAACCTGCTCCGCAAGCGGCAGGAGCGCCAGTACTAGCAAATACGCAATTATTTCTACCTCCTATTATGGAAGTATATTGATCAAGTGCAAAATTATTTCGTCCACCTCCAACTACTGACCAAGCTCCGCTGATTCTATTAAAATCTCCTCCACCAATATAAGAATAATTTCCGCTAATACAATTATTTATACCTCCACCAATTCCCCCCCAACTTCCAGAAAGAACAGGACTATTACCAAAAACTCCTGTGCCTGCGATTAAACGACCAACAAAAGTTTTATCGCCAGTAATATTTTGATTGCCACTTTGATATACTATCGTACTTGGCAAAGCTACAGAGACTGAATCTATAGTCGTTAATACACGATTGCCGCTTAGTTGTAGAGTTGCACCATTTGAAACATTTGCGACTACCGCGCTACCTGTTATGTTAAAATTATCAACAAAAGTTTTTACGCCAGAAATATTTTGAGTGCCACTTTGATATACTATTGTACTTGGTAAAGGTGTTCCTACTCCTTCACCAACTAATAGAACTCCAGTTCCACCTACGTTTGGTCTTGTTGTAAAATATACTCCGCTTGCAAAATCTATGGTAAGAGTCTGTTCGCCAGATGAAAGATGCGACCTATTTTGGCCGTCACCAAATACTGCTGCTCCAGTATGAGTCGCTTGTATACCTACACAGCGACCACCAATAATATAACTATAAGGTGCAAGAGCACAATTCCTTTCGCCTCCACCAATATTTGAAAAACATCCCGTAGCGCAATTAAGGCATCCTCCGCCGATAGTCGAATAAGTTCCTGCACAATTAGAATTTCCTCCACCAATAGTTGAACAACTTCCACCTGCGCGATTATTTTCTCCTCCACCAATAGTTGCCGCTATTCCCGTAGTGCAATTACAAAATCCTCCAGCTACAGTTCCATAGCATGCGGATGTACGATTTCTATATCCACCACCAATAAAAGACATAGCTGATAATGCCCAATTATATATTCCTCCAGCAACAGTAGAACAATTTCCATATGAATAATTTTGTCTTCCTCCACCTATCACTGATGTCTCAGCTATTATGCAATTTTTATATCCTCCACCGATAAATGACATTCTTGCACATGCACGATTATTCCATCCTCCACCAATAGTTGAACAACTACCTGTTACACAATTGCAGGATCCTCCAGCGATTACTCCTGCAGTAGAGCATTGAATAACATTACAATCTCCTGCACCAACAAAAGAATAATTAGATATATTACAGCTTGCATTACGATAGCCTCCAACAATTACTGCACCATTATTAAGATTACTTCTATTACAATATCCTCCACCAATAAATCCAAGATTTGTTACGCACATAACATTTCTACATCCACCTACAATAGTAGAATTATCTGAACGACAAGTTGATGAAACTGTGCAAATACAATTTAGGGATCCTCCACCAATAAATGATTCACAAGCATTTATGATTCTATTATATTGTCCTCCCGCTATAGCTGATGCACATGAACCTGCTCCGCAAGCGGCAGGAGCGCCAGTACTAGCAAATACGCAATTATTTCTACCTCCTACTATGGAAGTATATTGATCAAGTGCAAAATTATTTCGTCCACCTCCAACTACTGACCAAGCTCCGCTGATTCTATTAAAATCTCCTCCACCAATATAAGAATAATTTCCGCTAACACAATTATTTATACCTCCACCAATTCCCCCCCAACTTCCAGAAAGAACAGGACTACTACCAAAAACTCCTGTGCCTGCGATTAAACGACCAACAAAAGTTTTATCTCCAGAAATATTTTGATTGCCACTTTGATATACTATTGTACTTGGTAAAGGTGTTCCTACTCCTTCACCAACTAATAGAACTCCAGTTCCACCTACGTTTGGTCTTGTTGCAAAATTGATACTTCCATAAATGTCTGGATTTGCAAGATATACTCCGCTTGCAAAATCTATAGTAAGAGTATGTTCGCCAAATGAAAGATGCGCTCGATCTTGACCATCACCAAGTACTGCTGCGCCAGAATGAAAATTTTGTACTACTGCGCAACGACCACCAATAATATAACCATGGTCTGCAAAAACACAATTCCTTTCACCTCCACCAATGCTTGCATAGCTTGCTGATGCACAATTATAACATCCTCCACCAATAGTTGCAAAAGTTTCTGTTGCGCAATTTCTAAATCCTCCACCAACTTTTGCGTAGTCTGCTCCTGCACAATTATCACATCCTCCATCAACAATTGAAAAACATCCTATTGCGTGATTATGGTTTCCTCCACCAACAGTTGAATAAATTGCTGTTGCGCAATTTCTGTATCCTCCACCAACAGTTGAAAAATCTCCTGTTGCACAATTATATTTTCCTCCACCAACAATTGAAAAACATCCTATTGCACGATTATAATTTCCTCCACCAATATTTGCATAGTTTGCTGTTGCAATATTACATCTTCCTCCACCAACATTTGCATAGTTTGCTGTTGCACAATTACTATTTCCTCCACCAACAGTTGCAGAATCTGTTGTTGCACAATTTCTATATCCTCCACCAACAGTTGAAAAATATCCACCTGCACAATTATTCCATCCTCCACCAATATTTGCATAGTTTGCTGTTGCAATATTACATCTTCCTCCACCAACAGTTGAAAAATCTCCTGTTGCACAATTATTCGATCCTCCACCAACAGTTGAATAAATTTTTGTTGCGGAATTATATCTTCCTCCACCAACAATTGAAAAACATCCTGCTGCACAATTATAATTTCCTCCACCAACATTTGCATATTTTTCTGTTGCGCAATTACTATTTCCTCCACCAATAAAAGAATAATCTCCGTTTGCAAAATTACCACTTCCAGCACCTATTCCCGCCCAAAGACCAAAAATAAGATTATCAATTCCAAAAAATCCTGTGCCTGCGATTAAACGACCAACAAAAGTTTTATCGCCAGAAATATTTTGATCGCCGCTTTGATATACTATCGTACTTGGCAAAGCTACAGAGACTGAATCTATAGTCGTTAATACACGATTACCACTTAGTTGTAAAGTCGCACCATTTGAAACATTTGCGACTACCGCGCTACCTGTTACGTTAAGATTATTAACAAAAGTTTTTACGCCAGAAATATTTTGATTCCCACTTTGATATACTATTGTACTTGGCAAAGCTGCGGCAACTGAATCTATAGTCGTTAATACACGATTACCACTTAGTTGTAAAGTCGCACCATTTGAAACATTTGCGACTACCGCGCTACCTGTTA
>Ga0214923_10005068_pt1 | contig 15516 bp, 14 predicted proteins | sample LL1510_MetaG_FD_177993 | JGI IMG/M metagenome (GOLD analysis project Ga0214923, IMG submission 177993) | Freshwater microbial communities from Lake Lanier, Atlanta, Georgia, United States - LL-1510 | ecosystem: Environmental > Aquatic > Freshwater > Lake | place: USA: Georgia | collected...
GACCCGCGAATGATTGTGGTGCTGCTCCTGTATGCCTACTGCGTCGGGCTGCCCAGCTCGCGCAAGATCGAGAAACCCTGCTGGGAAGACGCTGCCTTCCGGGTGCTCACCGGTAATCAGAAACCGGACCACAGCCGGATCAGCGACTTCCGCCGCCGCCCGGCTAATGGCAGAAGCGCTGTACGCAGCGTGTGTGTCGCCTCGTTTGAGCTGGTGCTCGCCTTTCTGCTTCAAGCCCAGCAGCGCAAAACCCTCTCGCTCGCTGCCTTGCAGCAACGTTTCCGGCTGCCGCCGCGCTGCTCAAACCACCCCGATCCCGTCATCCCGCAACACCTGCTGGTCTCCTATGACCACCTCCTCCCCCATGGTAGGTCGGCTGCGTCAGCTCGATTACCCGGCAGACGTCGGCGCCGGTCTTGCCCTGGGCGAACAGCTGCTCGGCGGTTTTTAGCTTGCGGATGATCTGCTCAGCTGTGTGCCTGGCGCGTTCCATGGTCGAGTCCCCGGCAGAGTTTGGCCGGATGAGGACTCCTATTCACACTGGACCTATTTCCGGGGTACACGTCACCTGCGCAGTTTCTTGATCAGGGGGCTTGAGAAGGGCGATCCCGAGGAGCACCTGATTGCAGCAAGCTACAACCTGCTCTAGCCGCAGGCTTCTCCGAAGGAGCAGCTGTTTCGGTTCAGGAGATAAGAGCAGGCCCTTCTGGGGGCATAAAGATGAGGAGCACCACCTCTGGGCAGTGAGAGCTAGGCACCACCAGCTCCATGTCGAAGGAACTGTGTTCCAGCCAGGCGGGTGTGTGATGGGTATCAGCACGGCAGAAATTTGCTGTTGGAACCAAGCAGGTGCTCTATGAGCAACAAGCTGCTAGCCAAAGGATTTCTTGCCCCAAACTCAATGCGCTCAAGCTATCAGTTGCCAGTGCTGGTCAAAACACTGACGTCAAATGGCGTTGTGGCGTTTCGAGGGGGAAGGTCAGGAGCTACGCGCCAACGACATCCGGGACATAGCAGCCCCATTAAACATAATGAAAAATGCGCAAAGAAACACCTCCCTGATCTGGCAGCGAGGAAACCAAGCGGTAAGGTCATCGTAAATTCCAAATTCTGTATGTTGAAGTTTGCCTTGGTTGGATGCGGTCGAATCGCAAAGCGACACGCAGACCTCTTGAACAATGGAGAAATACGCAATGCATCACTGTGCGCGGTGAGTGAAATTAATCCGCAAAAACTCGAGGAATTTAAGCGGACTTACGGAGTACCTGGTTATGAGTGCTACAACACGATGATGAGCAGGGAGAATCCCGATGTTGTCGTTGTTCTCACTGAAAGCGGCAATCACGCTAAGCACGTGATTGAACTCGCAAATTTTGGAAAGCATATCGTAGTAGAAAAACCAATGGCTCTTCGCCTCAGCGATGCCGACAAAATGATAGAAGCATGCGACGCCCAATCCATCAAACTGTTTGTTGTCAAACAAAATCGATTTAATTTGCCCATCTTAAAATTAAAAGAGGCTCTAGATCAAGAAAGGTTTGGCAAATTAGTACTGGGATCTATCCGAGTGAGATGGTGTCGTGAACAAAGCTACTATGACCAAGATGCATGGAGAGGGACTTGGTCGATGGACGGGGGCGTACTTACAAATCAGGCAAGCCACCATTTAGACATGCTGCAATGGATGATGGGAGAAATTCAGGAAGTTTACGCTATTGGCGCAACACAGCTTGCCAATATTGAAACTGAAGATACAGCAGTAGTCGTACTTAAATTTGTAAATGGTGCACTGGGCTCCGTTGAAGCTACAACTGCAGCAAGACCAAAAGATCAAGAAGGTTCAATTTCTATACTTGGCGAGCATGGCCTAGTAGAAGTCGGAGGCTTTGCCATGAATGAAATTAAAACGTGGGCATTTTCGAAAACAATTGAAGATGATACTGAAGTCATTAGCCGCTATTCAGTAAATCCACCAAATGTATACGGTTTTGGCCACCGAGAGTACTACCAACATGTAGTAAGTTCGATTACGAATAATGGGCCTAATATTATAGATGGCATCGCGGGCAGAAAGATCCTAGAATTAATTAATGCAATTTATGAATCAATGGAAAGAAGAAAACCCATTGCCATTCGATACGAACCAAGATCAGAGCGCCTTGGGGGAGGACTCAACTGAATCATGGAGGAGCCAGAAGTTATTGAATCAAGAGAAGTAAATGTGAAGTGTGGCATCGATGTAAAGATCGTCAGACCCTCCAACTTGTATGATTGCTCACTGGGAGATAGAGTATTTGTGGGACCTTTCGTAGAAATCCAGAAGGGAGTAGTCATAGGGGAAAATACAAGAATTCAATCCCATACTTTTATATGCGAGCTCGTCAGGATTGGAAGAGATTGTGTAATTGCACATGGCGTGATGTTTATCAATGATACATTCGCCAGTGGCGGTCCAGCAAGAGGAGACAAGGCGCTGTGGAAAGAAACAATAATAGGAGATAATGTCTCAATAGGGAGCAATTCAACAATTTTGCCCGTGAGGATTTGCGACAATGTTGTAATTGGCGCAGGTTCAGTGGTAACCAAAGAAATCACACAAGCCGGCATTTATGCGGGTAATCCGGCTAAGCTTTTGCGTAAACTTTAATTAATTAGAATCAGCCATGAAACCCCTTATTCCATTTGTCGATTTGCTTGCACAGTATGAAGAGCTAAAGGATGAGATAGATTCTGCGATAGCTGACACGATTAGAAACTCCGCATTTATCGGCGGAAAGAATGTTGAAGATTTTGAGCAAAGATTTAGCCGACTACTTGGTGTCAAGCATTGTGTATCCTGTGCGAATGGGACCGATGCTCTTTATATAACCCTGAAGGCTCTAGGATTAAAGAGCGGAGACGAAGTAATCACCACTGCACACTCATGGATTTCAACCTCAGAAGCAGTTACCCAGGCAGGAGGAAGAGTAGTTTTTTGCGATACAACTGCAGACACATTTTGTATCAATGAAAATCTAATCGAAGAAAAGGTCACGAATAAAACTGTTGGGCTCATACCAGTTCATCTGTATGGGCATCCTGCTGAAATGAATAAAATCATGGAGATAGCATCAAAGTATAAACTCTGGGTGGTTGAAGATTGCGCGCAAGCACACATGGCAAGCTTACAGGGAAAAAATGTTGGATCATTTGGTAATGCAGCAACGTTTTCGTTCTATCCAGGCAAGAACTTAGGGGCGATGGGCGACGCTGGTGCAATTATTACAAACGACGACAATCTTGCGGAATGGATCTCTTTGTTTTCAAAACATGGAGGAAAAGGCAAGCATGTAATAGAAGGAATTAACAGCAGGATGGATGGAATTCAAGCGGCCATTCTTAACGCTAAGATGCCTCACCTGGGAGAATGGACAACAGCAAGACGGAATGCTGCATCGTACTACACCAAGAAGTTGGCTCAAATGACCGAAATTTCTAGCCCAATTAGCAGAAATGAAGCCTTTCATGTCTTTCATCTATATACTTTACTGTGCAATAGACGAGATGAGTTAAGAATCTTTTTAAAGAATCATGGAGTCGAAACAAATATCAACTATCCTGTTGCCCTACCCTTCCTACCAGCCTATGCATACTTATCGAGTTTTGCAAATCAGTTTCCCATAGCATATTCTAACCAGTCACGCATACTCTCCCTGCCCCTATTCCCTGAGATCAGCAGGGATCAACAGGACTATGTCTGTGAACTGATATCCAGGTTCTACGCGAATTAGGAATAAGGGCAAGTGGCATTCCACTCTATTCTAATTGCTGCATATAACAGGTTTGCCTATCTTAAGGCAACAATAGAAAGCTGCTTAGCCTCAAGTGACCCTGACCTTGAAATTATAGTTTCAGATGATGGCAGCGAAAAGGATTCGGCCGATAGGTTCTATAGCTACATTGAAGGATTAGATAATCGAATAAGGATCATCAGGCATAAATTAAATAGGGGCGCAGGCTATAGGTTTGCTGAACTGCACGACGAGGCAAACGGAGAGCTTCTTCACTTGATAGGTAGCGATGATCTATTTCATCCACTCAGGCTAACAGCAACTAAACATTCAATGCAAGAGATTAAAAGTTATAACACGATATTTTGCAGTACGGCAAAACATCTCTCTCCAGAGCATAAGCTCATGTCAATGCGTTCTAACTATATAAGTCCTGCGGGACATAAGGCATGCTTATTCTTTCAACCACTTGTAGTCCATCCTACTGTTTGCACGTGGCACCCTGCCTTATCAGGACTTAAACCATACAGAGAAAAGCTGCGAGCAGCAGTGGACTACTGCTTTTATGTGGATAATTTTTTTCAATCTCAGTTTGTGAGTTTCAAAATGCCATTGACATACCTTGTTCACTCTTCAACTGGCATTTCTCGAGACAAAGATACACGCTGCAATCAGTTGGCAATGCATGACTTCGTAATGCACAGACAATGGTCATATTTTATCAAATGCAGTCTTAGTGATATTTCAGCTATTCGACAGATTGTTGTATCGAGTGAAGGACCTCAAGTCGATATAACCCGATACAATGCGGAAAAAATCAGCAGGCTAAAACATATTGTCGAGTCTGTTAGGGAGGAGGCTTTGGCTTCTTGCAATTCATACAGCGTAGGCAAAGACATATCGATCTTTGCATATACAGAGAGTCAGCAATTAGAATACAAAAACACTCTCGAACAGTATTTTGCTTATGCATCTAGTCGCATAAATGAATTTCTCAAGACGCAGAATCAACGCGTAATTTGACCAGGCATTATTAAGAACACAATTAAAATAAGCATAGGCTTCTTAGCCCTTGCTGTGTTGTAGATAAAATACATTATGCTGAAGCGTAAGCATTAAGACGCAAAAACTCATCTTCTGGAATCAGCCTTAAATCGTTGCTAATGCTACCCGCCCTTGATAGAAGCTTCCTAGCCTCTAGAGGAGAAATCGCTAATGGATTTATATTGCACTGGAGGCATTCATCGTAAAGTTCAATATCAGCAATAATAGAGTTTTTGCCATTATTTAACCGTCCTGAGAGATCACTCCTTAGGGAAGAATCAAAAGAAGAAAGTACAGCTGCATCGTAACCACAACCTACTAACCGCAGAATCTCATGTAAAGGAGACAAAGACAACGCATGCCCGCTTGAAAGATTGTCTGGGGACTGTATTTCTATCTCTCGAACTCCTGGCAAATAATTAAATGAAATAACATGACGATGCAATAGAGAAAACGGGAAAATACACTGGGATCGCGGAAGGTGTTCAGAGAGGACTGGTATATCCGCTAAAAGAATTTCAATGAAACGACGATTATAGTCACCATTAAGAGGAAGATTCAAGCCCCATTCATATGTTGATAACAGCTCGATCATGGATTCAGCGTTGGGGGTTGACTTAACATCAAACTTAATGTTCTTCTCTCGGAGAAGTGATATTTGACAAGACCGGAATGGATGCATTCGTTCGGTACTCCCAACAAACAGACCAGGTTTACTTAGAACATCTCCGTAGTCTAAAGAATTTCTTCGAAAATACATAAGCCCGTCAGGGCCGGAATTATTTTTTCGTTTGAATTTCCTCAGTTTACGGAGAGCAATCTGATGAAGATCTGGCGAGAGTACCGTAGCATCCGCCCAGATACCATTAGCCCTGAAGATATTGGCGTGCCGTTGATTAAATCTAAGGAGGACAGATTGGATATTTGCCTCTATGCAGAACTTCAGAGAACGTGATACTGGCCTATAGCCATGATGAGTATCACAAAGAATCAACCCCTTCGGAAGAGGCAACAATGAGAAAAACCTAGCAAACTTCTCTGGCAGACAAAAAGGATCTGCAGAGATAACTAGATAATGAATGCTCTTTGACCGAATGATTTTTAAAATAAATTCTTCTATAAAGCCGAAAGACTCGGCTAGTAGATGTGGATATACAAGAGATCCGTTGAGATTATTCTGGCTAAGGACAGTAGAGTTGCAAATTTCCAAACCTCCATGCTCAGTAATATGGAGGTAATTCACAGACATGATTTGCGCAATAGTGTTAACAGAAGCATCGGGAACGAATTTGATTCGGGTTTAGAGGCTTTGATAGGATGCAATATATTCAAGAAATATTTTAGCGCGTTCGCTTACTGGTGACTGGTAATATAGAGATGTATAAGAGTCAATCAGCTCCTTCGTTCGCGAAAAAGACAGATGTGAACACGGAATTATATACTTACCTGGCTCTAGTGCATGATCCAAGGGAATCCCGAGCTTCAATGCCACAAGATTCGCTAGTTCTAGCTTGGTATTCTGAGAAAGAGTTGGCTGAGATAGTTTTTCTAGTGCTACATCACGCGTAATATCATGGTTGACAATCAGATTGCTAAGATGGGCCTTTCTTTTGTCAATCCCGTAAACACTAGGAAGGTAAATAGCCTGATAGTAAAGAGTCCAGGAAGACTCACCATGCTTGTGAGGATACTCTTCATATCGATAAGAATCTTTGAGGATTTGTATCGCACTAGATTTGCTATATTTAATCAGGTCTAACACATTTAGAGTGCGAATATTAAGCTGCTCATAATAGTTAAGTCTGTATGCGGCAAGATCACTATAGTCAGCATACGGAAAGTCCTGGAGACTTTTATGCCAGAACTGTTGGAATATTTTTCTAAGGTTCGCTACGTCATGCCAGTGATGCCCCCAAGCGCCTGGCAGTATGGACTCAGTAGTGTTATTCGCTCCACTTGCCAAGCAGATAATCCCATTTTCTTTACAGGCAATTATCTGAGATGAGAATATAGCTATATCCTGTGGAACATCTTGATTGATAACTCCGAGATAGAAATAAGCCTGCTGTATTTGTCTAAATAAGTTCCAGTCTAGTACATGAGTATGAAGATCTTGACCTAGTTTATTGCAAATTCTGTATATGTTTGAAACGGCTTTAGGGGTGTTCCATCCTGTATCCACGTGGTGAACAAATATCCGCAAGTCAGTCTGATCTAGTAGATGTAAGAGCCATGTACTGTCAACACCACCGCTGAGACCAACTATGCAATCATACTTAGAGTGATTTGAGGTAGAGGCCAGATCTTTTATCCAGGATACAATTTGATTAAGCGAATACCTAGTAGAGCTGGCAGATGAAGCATATTTAATAGCATGTCTGCAGTGGCTGCATGATCCATCTTCAAAAAAAACTATTTGAGGATCACTTTCGTCCATTACACAAGTTTGACATATGCGCATATTATTTATCTCCATTAGAAATGACGCTCAAGGCAAACTAGCGCAGAAGAGCTCCCAGACTGAAGAAAAATGCTGGATGATGCGACAAAACCCGCAACACCGGGATAGAGTTGGTTTACGTTTTTAAGCAATTGACTCCCTTGAGAATGCAAGCCACCCGAGAGTAAAATAGGATTGTCAATTACACAAATATAGTCCTCCTGTAAAATACTCAGATCTAACCCAGTCTTATGGCCAGCTCTATCCACGCATGAAAATAAAAGATCTGACAATAGATTAACTTGAAGGGAGCCCAAAAAGGAGCTCAAGGAAAGCTGACTATTTCTTCGAATGTAAGGATTATAAATGTATCTCTTGTTGTTGTCAATGGCATAATCAACAGACAACCCTAAGGCCTGAATACCATAACATTCAGAAATCTGTTTCAGTAGAGTAGGAAGGCTGGGATTGCATGCCGCCAAGAAGATTTTGTCGAAACCCAATTGCATGATACAGTCTGCATGAATTGCAGATTTAATTCCACCTGCATATGCCAAAGGAAAATCTGCCACTGCTCTAAGCTTGGATAGCAAGCGGATATTAAGTTGGTGAGACGAACTTGCTGAGAGATCGACAATTAACACTTCATCAACATCAAATCCTGAAAGAAGATTGAGAATATTTATGGGATCGCCGACATATTCGTAACTTGAGTAACCATAAGAAATATAAGCAAGACCATTAATTATCAACAATGTTGCAATTAAGCGTGGCCGTGGCAGGGCAAGTGAGTGTATGGCTTTTGTAATCATGCTACTTTGATATGAATTGAGAGATCAATGTCCTGCCAATTGCATGGCTCAACTCTGGATGGAATTGAGTTCCGTAGATATTAACCCCATTCGATGAGGCTGCCGTAATACATAATTCGGGATCAAGCTGCGCAGTATGTGTTGTTGATTTCCCAACGGGAACAAAATAAGAGTGAGTAAAATAATATTCAGGTCTGTATCTGCGTCCAATCATGCAAACATTTTCTGTCAATAATGGCTTTAACGGAATAATTTGATTAACTAGTGGAGGCACCCTATCCCTTTCAGAAATTTCAAGGTATCCAATATTTGTGCTGATCTTAGTAAATTCTTTAATAGGTTTAACCTCGCCTTCAAGCAAATCCAAGCAATCGCATTGCCCTTCGTGGCTATAAGAATATAACGATTGAAATCCCAGGCAAATGCCAAGTATCTTGCCATGACCAGCGAAGCTCCGCAAAGAATAATAGAGGTTATTATATTTAAGCCTGGACATAAAAGCACCCATAGCACCAACTCCGGGAATTATTAGATGCGTAATTGCTAGTAAATCATCTGAAGTGTGAACGCGTGATGATTGTATACAGAGCCTGCGCAATGCTCCTTCAATTGCACTGATATTACCCATACCTACAGATACTATGCCGACGCTAGGGTAAGAAGCCATCAGAATTACCGCCTAGTGAGTTGCATGAAGCAAATTTGAAGCTTTCTTATAATCAGCGGGTCTGCCAATATCTATCCAAGACTCATGCATTGGATAAACTGTCAAGTCGAGCCCATTGGAGAGACCTAGATTAAAAAGATCAGTCATATCGCAAAATGTATTCTCAGGTATCAGGCGAGCTAAGGTGCTAGATACAACATATATTCCGGCATTTACTGCGTATGTCTGAACTGGCTTTTCTTGGACACCAATAAATCTAGATCCACTGCTCTCTACAACTCCAAAAGGGCTTTGCCATTTTTCTAGCCTTACTGCCATATTTCCATCAGATTTGTTATTTCTTGAGTTTTCAAGGATGTCTGAATAGGATAGTTCGGTAATAATATCACCATTTGTCACAACCATTAGATCGGTCTGCAGATTCTGGGGAAGCAGCGCGAGCGCACCTGCAGTCCCAAGCGGTTCGGATTCGCGAATATAGCAAATGTTAATTCCTAGGTTAGATCCATTGCCAAATGCTTGGACAATTTGATCGGCCATATAATTGACAGATATTGCAATATTTACAAAGCCGTCGATCTTGGCCCGCTCTATAATATGTTGCAATATTGGTTTTCCGTGTATTGGCAACATTGGCTTTGGAGTCTGCGCGGTCAGCGGCATTAACCGATGACCGCGCCCGCCGGCCATGATGACAAGTGTTTCGGGTCTTGCTGTGGGGGTATGAAGTTGTTCAGCCACGTGCAGCCCGACCAAATTGCCAGATCCATCCACCACAGGCAGGTGGAAGAAGTGGTTGAGCAGCATCAGCTGATGCGCCTCCGCTTCGCCCAAATCCGGAGAAACAACTAGGGGCGTAGCATTCATTACTGCCGCCACAGGCTGCTGAAGATCAGTGCCACGCAAAAGGGCCTTGCGAATGTCGCTGTCGGTCACCAGTCCAGCGAGGTGACCACTGGCACGCCGCACTAGAGCCAGCTGATAGCCACCGCAATTCATCAACTCAAGAGCAGCCGCGAACGTATCGCCCTCGTCAAGGGTGATCGAGGCCCAGTCGTGCACACGGGTGCGTGGGGTCATCAGCGCAGCAGTTCCCGGCAAGAATTTGACAATAAGGCTAAGCCATCCGGGCCGCTGCGCTCCGGATGGAACTGGAAGCCCACCACAGAACCCTGGCGCACGGCCGCCACGAACGGCTGGTGGCCGTAGCGGCAGTGGAACAGCACCGCCTCTGGATCCACCCCGGTGGCGGCATAGCTGTGCACAAAGTACTGATTGAGAGGCTCAGCTGATGACGGCTGCGGGTCGGCCGCCGGACCAGGCAGCAGCCGGTTCCAGCCCATGTGGGGCAGGATCAGCGGCTCGCCCGCCGCATCGCGGCCTGGCAGCGCCGTGACCCTGCCCCGCAACAGGCCCAAGCCCGCGCTGGCGCCGAATTCCTCGCCGGCCTCAAACAGCATCTGCATGCCCAGGCAGATGCTCAGCAGTGGCTTGCCGCTCGCCACCCACTCCACTAGCCAGGCATCCAGTCCTCGGCTGCGCAAGGCGGCCATGCCCTGGGGGAAGGCCCCCACACCGGGGAGTGCCAGCACCTTGCAAGCCCTATGTTGATCGGGTTGGTCGCTGAGCAGGGCCTCGGCGCCCAACATCTCCAGGGCATTGATCAGGCTCTGCTGGTTGCCCATGCCGTAATCAATCACACCTACGCGAACGCCCGCCAGGGGCTGGGCTTCGGCGGGCTGGGAGCGCTGGTGGTCAGCGGATGGTGGCAGCCGCAGCGGCAGCGACGGTGCGGCTGCTGCCAACTCGCGTTTGAGGGCAGACAGCTCCAGGCGCTGGTGATGCAGGGCGGCCCCCAGACTCACCGCCGAGAGCCAGGGCTGTTGGAACGCCGCCAACAGGTGATCGGCAGCAGCGAAACCACCACCCAGCACCAAGGGCACCCGAGCCTTGTCGGCTGCGGCCGCCAGCAGGGGCTGGTCAGGCCCGGCACAAGTGCCGTCCTGATCGACAGACGTGAGCAGCAGCTCACCGGCCCCCAGCTGCTGCACCTGCTCAATCCAGCTCAGCACATCGCGGCGACTGCGTTCTCGGCCGGCCTCCGCCATCGCCTCCCAGGCCCGGGGCCCCGTGCGGCGGGCCTGAATCGAGGCCACCACACACTGGCTGCCGAAGGCCTCCGCCAGCTCCGTGATCAGCTCCGGCCGCTGCAGGGCGGCGGTGTTCACGGCGATCTTGTCGGCACCGGCGGCTAGCAAGGTGGCCGCATCAGCCACCGAGCGCACGCCGCCACCAGCGGTGATCGGAATGAACACCCGGCGGCTGGTGCTGCGCAGGAGATCGGCCAGGCTGTTGCGACCGTAGAGGCTGGCCACCGCATCGATGTAGAGCAATTCATCGGCGCCGGCCTTTGCATAACGCAGTGCCGCCGCCCAGGGATCGCCCAGCACCCGCAGGCCTTCAAAGCGAATGCCCTTGATCAGGCGACTGCCCTTGATGTCGAGCCGGGCAATCAGGCGCTTGCAGAGAGCCATCTCAGGTGGCGCGGTTGCCCTGCCAACCGGCGGCCACCGCCTCCTGGTGGGGCTGCTCCGCGTCGAAGACGCGATGGCGCAGCTGCCAACCTTCGGCATCGGAGAAGCGCCAGAGATGCGGCGAGCGGAAGCGACAGCACAGCCGTTCGTAGTAGGTGCGATCGAAGTGGGGTTGCTCAAACGCTTTGGCAGCCTCGGGGAACTGTTCTGCCGGCAGGCTCAGGTAGCGGAAGATCTCGTCGGCCCAGCGCTCGGGAAATTCACCGTCGTATTTGCGCACCAGGGCAACTCCCTCCTCGCGGATCAGATCGCCGGAGCGGATTTCCTGTGCTGCGTCGTAGGTGGCACGGCCGATGCCGAATTTGATCCAAGTGGTGTGATAGTGGAAGTCGTCGATGCGATCGTCGATGGAGTTATAGGTGCTGTACGTGCCAGCCGTGCGCTCGGGAGCACTCTGGAAACCACCGTGCTCAATGGCGTAGTAGTAAGCACTCTGGGGGTGCCATTTCTCGTAATAGCCGAGGTAATGCACTTCAATCTGCTTGTCGTCGATCTGCTGGGGATTGATCGGCATGTAGGACTCCCAGTCCACCGCTTCAAGCCCTAGCTGGCGCAATTGCGCCAGAGAGGCACCGCCCAGGAAGATCTCATCTTCGCTGGCGGCCGAGAAGTAATCCCAGCTGCGCTTGGCTGAGCCCATATCGGCCTTGGGATTGCCATATTCCGCTTCGTTCTCGCCATAGAAGATCAGGGGGATGTCGTAGAGCGCGGCGATCTTGGGAGCGAGGTTTTTCTGGCCCAGGATGAAGGGCTGGAAGGGATGGAAGAGGTTCTCCACGGCCAGGCGAGTGATCAGGCGATGCACCCGGCCATTGGGGGTGAAGAGAATGTTATCGAAGCCGGTATGGATCCAGGCCTGGTGATTCTTCCAGCCCCAATCGGTGTAGATGTGCGGCGCCCAGGTGCAGGTGAGCGGATGCATGTCGTATTTGTACTTCAGCAAATGGGCCTGCATGAAACTGTCTTTGCCACCGCTGCCGGGCACCAGACAGTCGTAACGGCCATCAGAGCGGCGGTGACGATCACAGAGCTCACGCAATTCTTGCTCTCGGGCCTGCCAATCGATGGCAGCTTTCTGTTCCTTCACCCGGCAGGCATCACAGACACCCTGGGCATCGAAGTGAATGGCCTGCTTGGGAGCTTTGCCGTCGTTCTTGAATTCGGCCGTGCTGGAGGGCCGCTGGTTGCTGATCACACAGGAACGGCAGAACTTCACCTCCAGCGGCAAGCCATACAGGGCGCGTTCGGGATGTTCCGAACGAAACGGGGTGGTGTCAACAGGCTGAGGGTAGGGATAGAGCACCATGCCAGTGGACCAACGAAACAGGTATCCTATCGCCAGTGTTCAGAGGACAGCCAAGCAATGATGGCGGCCGCCGGTGCCGTTGCGGGCGGCGGACAGGGGCGAGGCCAATGCTGGCGTTGGCCTGCCGCAAGTACCTGCATCAAGCCTCGGGCGATGGCCTCAGGCTCAGCTGGTGCGTCGTGCACAGGGCCATGGCGCAGGCGCCCGGCCTGGCGGCCACCGATGTTGAGCACTGGCATCGCCAGCAGCGGCGCCTCGATCACGCCGCTCGAGGAGTTGCCTGCCATGGCCTCAAACAGCTGCAGGGCCGCCAGGTAGCGCTGCTGGCCGAGGGAGGGCAGGGCCCAACACCGCTGGGGATGGCACCTCACGAATGCCTGCAGCCGCTGCAGCAACTGCTCACTGCCGGCATCGGCGTTGGGATGGGTGAACAGCACATGGCAGGGGATTTGCTCCAATGCCTCCAGCAGGGCCTCGAAACCGGCCACCCCCCGATCGGGCAGGAGCGTTTCCGGGTGATAGGTGATCAGCAGGTTGCGTTCGGCAAAGCGAAAGCCTGTGGCTTGCTCAAAGGAGCTGCGGCTGGCAGGCGGTGCGGCCAGCAGGCCATCGAGCACCATCGGCCCCACGTTGAACACCCGCTCCGGTGGTTGGCCCATGGCGATCACCCGCTGGCGGTAGGGCTCGGCGGCGGTGAAATGCCAGCTGCTCAGCTGCGTGATCGCATGGCGCAGGCGATCATCCACCGCACCCTCCGTGGTTTCGCCGCCATGGACATGCAACACCGCGATGCCCTGCAGGTGGGCGGCCGTCGCCGCTGCGAAGGCCTCATAGCGATCGCCGAGCAGGATCAACAGCCCTGGCTGCAGCTGCTCCAGGGCTTTGCCCACTCCCGCCAGGGCCTCGGCCGTGAGGGTTGCCATCGATGGCACGGGGTTGGCATCAAGGCTTAGAGGAACGCGGGCGGCGATCGGCATGCCATCGGCCTCGATCTCGGCCACGGTGCTTCCATGCCTTTGGCTGAGGTGGCTGCCACTCACGATCAGCTGCAGAGCCAGGCCCGGTTCAGCTTCGATGGCCCGGATCAGATGCCGCAACAGCCCGTATTCGGCCCGGCTGCCGGTGAACACGGCAATGCGCCGCTCAGCCATCGATCGGCTCACCGGCATGGTAGGCGCGGTTGGCGGGGCGGCCCAGCAGTTGCGGGATGCGCATCGGGCTGAGGCCATCGGCCGGGCGCTGACAGATCAGATCCGCAGCGGTGAGGATCTGGCCGGCTTGCAGCGCTCGTGCGGCGCGCACACTGCGGCGGGCCACCTGGCGCGTGTTCAGCTCCACCGGTTGAGGTTGCTTGATTCCATTGCCCAACATGCGCTCGCAACTGCGGATCGCGGCCACCATGGCGGCAAAGGGCTGGGGCTCCAGGCTGGCGCGGTGGTCGGGCCCGGGCAGGTTGGCATCAAGGGTTAGGTGCTTTTCGATCACCACGGCACCCAGGGCTACGGCCGCAACCGGGGCCGTGAGGCCCAGGGTGTGGTCGGAGTAGCCAACCTGGCAGCCAAAGGCGGCGCCCAGGGTGGTGAGGGCCCGCAGGTTGAGCTGGTCTTCTGGGGCCGGATAGGCGCTGAGGCAATGCAGCAGTGTGATCTGCGCGCACGGCACGCCTGCATCGAGAAACACCTGCAGGGCGTCTTCCACCTCGCCCAGGCTGCACATGCCCGTGGAGAGATACACCGGCATGTGCCGGCCAGTGGCGGCACTAGCCATCGCCTCCAGCAACGGCCGATGGGTGACCTCCCCGGAAGGCACCTTGATGGCGCCGATGCCCAGCTCCAGCAGCAGCTCCAGCTCCCGCACGCCGAAGGCGGTGGAGAGGAAGGCGATGCCGCACTGGCTGCAGTGATCAACCAAGGCACGATGCTGTTCTGGACTGAGCTCCAGGCGCTCCAGCATCTGCCGCTGGCTGCCGGCACCGTCGTTCTCGGTTTGGTAGGCCGCCTTGGGGGCATCGGCACTGGCCAGATCGGCGGCGCTGAACGTCTGGAACTTCACCGCATCCGCCCCGGCGGCGGCGGCGGCCTCCACCAGCTGGCGTGCCAGGGCGAGATCGCCGTTGTGATTCACCCCCGCTTCTGCGATTACAACAGTGGCCATCCCATCACCCGTTTGCCAGCGCTGATCACGGTGCCTGCAGGCAACTGCAGGCCTTCGCGCAGCATCGCACCACTGCCCACGAAACTGCCGTACCCCAACTGAACGCCGCCATTCACCAGGGCACCGGTGCTCACATGACAATGGTCACCGATCTGCACGTCGTGCTCGATCAAGGCGCGGCTGTTGAGGATGCAGTGGGCACCCACCACGGCTCCTGCGCTCACGATGGCGCCATGGCCCACCACAGTGCCAGCGCCGAGCTGGGCGTGGCGGCTCACCACGGCGTGGGGAGAGACGAGCACGGGGCAGTGGAAGTGCAGCTGTTGTAGGCGGGCCGCCAGCTGCTGCCGTGGTTCCGGATCAGGGAGCTGGCCGATGGCTAAGACTGCTGCCGAGCATGAGTTTTTCAGGGTCGGAAGATCAGCATCCGTGCCGATCACCGGATAACCCAAAACCTTAGTGCTCACGTGCTCGGGCAGGCCCACCAAGCCTTGAATCTGCCAGTGCCCCCCCGCTTCGATTAGGTCGATCAGCGAGCGGGCATGGCCACCGCAGCCGATCAGAAGAAGAGGTTTCATCCACCCCACCCCTCGAGCAACTGCTGACTACTGGGCAGGTTGAGCAAGCGCGGGGACTGATCTTCGGCCACGGGCAATGGGCCGCGGGGGGCCTGGGCATACATCGGCAGCTGGTGCAGGAGCTGCCAGACGGGCCGCAGCAGCAGACCTT
>Ga0214923_10005069_pt1 | contig 15513 bp, 16 predicted proteins | sample LL1510_MetaG_FD_177993 | JGI IMG/M metagenome (GOLD analysis project Ga0214923, IMG submission 177993) | Freshwater microbial communities from Lake Lanier, Atlanta, Georgia, United States - LL-1510 | ecosystem: Environmental > Aquatic > Freshwater > Lake | place: USA: Georgia | collected...
GTCTTCTTCTTCCGTATGACCATCAATAATTGATTTAACTAAATTACCAATATCATTAGATTCTCCAAATAATGGGCCAGTAGGTACTCCTGAAGCCTCTAATCTATTCATTACATTCATAAAAGCTCTATCTTGACTATAACCCGGTAATTTATCTGAAAAAAGTAATAATAGTGAAGGTATTGAAACACTAAGTCTTTGGTTAAGCGCTCCCTCGATTGTTGTTAATATTGTTTGAAAAATTGCATAACAATTATCAATTCCATTTTCTAAAACTTTTTTTAGGAACGCAATTAATGAAGTTATTATTAAAAGATATCTTTTATATTTATTTTTTAAAATTCTTTGTACCGCTTCATTTACAAAAGCTAATAAATCAATTTTAATGAGTCTCCAAAATTCTCTAATAAAAAACCAAAATAAATCAGAAACGATTTTTCTAACTGCCTTTTTAAATTTTTTAATTAATTCTTTAGCGTTTAGATAAACATTTATCGCTCCTGTTTTAAATATTTTATACAAAACAATTAAGGGTAAAAATATTTTTGCTGATAAAACAGACATCACCAACATCTTGGGGATATATAATATAAAATCGTTTAATAACGCATCTAAAAGTATATTGATGGATAATGAACCATTTGATTGTTCAGACGCATCTCTTGCAACATTTTCTAAAACTTGATTTACACTATCTTGGACATTCTTACCTCTTGATAAAAAAATAAAATCTTCGATGTGCATATCACTCACTGGTATTTCATAATCATCACAACTTTTAAATTTTAATACACCTCTATTCCTTGAGTCTTCGTCATCTAAATCAATACCTTCGACACTATCAAAATCAAAATAAAACTCCAAATCTTCATCATTCTCATTAAACATATCAACGGGTGTCTGATTTTTTAAAAGGTCTCGATTGGTTCCACCACAAATTTTTAATAATTTATCGATTAATCTTAGTGATTCATTAAGTGATTTTGTGAATTTTGTGGATTCACTACAACTAGCACCCCCATTTATTGTAAACAACATACATTTTTTTACAATATCATTGATATCGGAAAACTCTAAAGAGTTGTAGTAGTCGGTAATAAAATCTTGTACGTTTATAACACCTAAAGTTCCTCTTGTAAACCCACTAAACGTAAATTTTTGAGTCCCTACATCCCAAGATGTGGTGAATAAGTCGTTTCCATTATTGGATGTATATGTATGTGTTCCGCCATTGGCCATTAAATCATAAAGATTTCTGTTAAGTTTTTCTTTGTTTTTATCAGGTGATTTTGATTCATATACCAATTGACCACATGTTGAATCGGGGTCTAATGTAAAAATATTTAAAAAATCAAATTCTTCGGGACTAAGTTGAATTGAATCGACATTAAATACTGATTTTGAACCACATATCCCATCACCCATAAATAACGCCTCTGAGAGTCTATTAATTGCGATTTCTTTAGCTTGACCTAATGTTAAATTAGCAGCGGAAATTGCATGTCTTTTAATTTTACTTTTAGATGGGTTTTTATCTATATTGATGTCAATACCTCTTCTGTTTGGATTACTAAAAGAAATATTATTTAATTTATCATTAACAGTTTTTTTATTTGTTGTGATAAATTGGTCAACAACTTCAATTAACTCCTTAAACGTATCTTTTTTATTGTCAATTTTACGTTTTTTCTTATCAAAGAGAGAATTTAATTGTTCACCCAAAAATTCATTGGGGTCAGGTATATTTTTTTGAAAAGAGTCACCAACGTTCTCAATTTTTTTTGCGGAATCGTCAATTATCTTTTTTACAGACTCAATTTTAGACTGTAATTTTTTTTTGGTTTCTTTAACTTTACTCATTAGACTTTATAGGTACTGGCCTTAGATTCTGAATCCTCATCATTCATCAATTGTTCTAAGATTACCCTATCTTCTTCTGTTAATTGAAGTTTACCACCAGAATTCACAGAATTAGGTCCATAATTTTGTTTTAATAATGCATTTTGTAATTTAACTAATGATATTTTTTTCTCAGTACAATCATTTAATATCTTTTGTTGTTCTTTGATTACAGGACCAATTACACTCATATCTTCCGAATCTTTCATAAATGTTAACATTTTTTTTGTTATCATTGATGCGGTTGTTTTTTGTTCCATAATATCATTATAAATTTCTTGCATTAAGACAAGAGCGGAATCAGTATCTAAGGATATGATATTTTTATTACGTTTCATATATATAAATAGTAAAAAAATTAATTTATAAACGTAAAGACAACATCGATATACATTTTTTTATATCTTTTTAATGATGTCCTAATTTCTTTTGTTGACAAGGAAGTCATTTCTCTTAAGGAAAGAAGAATTAGATTTTTATTAAACTTGTTACCATTTCCAATTTGAAAAATTTTATCAAAACTGCTGAAAATTTCAATTAGGGCATAACCCAATTTTTGTTCATTTTCAGTCATTTCTTCGTTCTCAATAAACGTTTCTAAATCATTAATAAATTTAATAATTACGTCCCTATAATCAATTTCTGATTCATCCATAACATATGAATGTTCAGAACTCTCTTCTAATTCCGCCGAAACGTCTTCATATGAGATTGTTCGATTTGTTTCTTTTGTGTCTTTTTGTATACTACCCATTAAATAGTTTTTACAAATAGTACCAAAATAAGAATACGCTTTATGATTTTTAGTGTGGTCGAATTTATTTATTTTTGTAATAAGGAAAGACATGGTATCCGAATGTATATCTTCAAATTCCAAATCTTTTCTGTATAATTTATAACGTCGAATAATTGATTCGACCATTATGTTGAGAGGTTCTTTTAAATATTCATTGAATATCTTATTCTTTTCATTTTCGGAATCAGATTGTAAATATCTTACTACCGCTTGTTCTTGTTCCTCCCCAAAATATATTTTTTGGGTTCTTTTACGAGGCATTTCTAATTTTCTACATAATTTATATCTCTTACGTTTTTAAAGAAAAATTCTTTTTTGGCTGTATCTAACCAAAATTTAACTTCATTCGAACTTAACTTATCATTTTCTGAGTTTTTATAATTCCAAAATAAAGAGTCTTCTCTAAAATTAACATGTTGATATCCGACTCTTGGTATTGTCATAATTTTTAGATTATTAAATGTTAATCTTAACAAAAATTCATAACCAAATGTTAATTTGATGTTTTCTTTTAATTTACCATATTCTTTAATTTTTGATGTCCTGTATAGTCCACCAGATATTTGAAAATTTTGATATTCTAAAAGAGCTTCATTATTTAAAAATCCTTGGTTTTCGGTAAAACCATATGCCCAAGTTGATTCGTTTGTATAACTTAAAAAGTTACCTTCAACATTTATATCTTTAACTAGTGAAAGAAAAACATCGACATCGGGATTTTCATTTGAATAATCGTTTACCAGTTTTACCCAATTTTTATTATATTCATCATCAATCTCTAAAATGGAAAACCATTCGGTATCACATTTATCGATACCTAAGTTTATTTGACTACAAAAATCAGTTTTACCCTTATTTTCTATAATTGTATACTCTAAATTTGTTTGGTCAATTTTAATATTTGATGATACATTTTTTGGTGATACTATAAATAATTTCACATCGTTATAAAATCTCTCAACAGATTTAAACGCGTTATCAAACATTATTTTATATTCTTCGTTCCATTTATGAACAGGTAATATGATAGTTATATTTTTCATTGTGTATCTATATTTTCTTCTTTTAGTTTATCAACCGCATTTTTGATATTATCAATTCTTTTATTAATAAACGAATCAAAAATGTTTACAATATTATTTTTAGTGATATCTGTTGAATATGGTAATAAGGTATCTTTCATTTTTTGTTTAACATCATCATTAATTTCAACACCTTCTAACCAAGCGGTAACATATGTACCTAAGATTTCAACAATTTTAGATTCGTCGTAAGTCCACATTCCGTTTTCAGATAACCAATCAGGTTCATTTTTTGGTATTTTCCCAATTATTGGCACTTCACATTTCATAGACTCTAATGGAAACGTCCCAAAAGTTGAATCATCATCGACCCATACGGATACCATACATTCTTTTAATCCATTTGAAAAATCAACATATGACATGTTTATCATGTCTCTAAATGTAACCCATCGTAGGTGTGGATATTTTATATAAAATTCAGATATTATCTTTTTATTTATGGACCTGTCTTTACATAAAATAGCAATTACTGGTTTTGGTAGATTTTCATTTTTAGAAAATTCATCTCCGATAATTGGTGGAATAATATGAACTAAACATTCGTTAAATAAATTATTAATATATTTTTTTGAAAATTCAGTAGTTGTAATTACCCTATCAAATCCATAGTCAGACCATCTACTACCAATTGGTAGTGTTTCAAAAATATATTCTTTTTGTTGAACTAACATAATTTTCACACATCGAATATTCGCCAAAGATTCTAAAACATTTGAATAGTATTCAGGGACAACAATTATATCCTCAATTTTAATTTCAACTCTGTCATCCTTAATTGTTACAACCTCTAAATTTGAGTACCTGTCACCTAGCCACTCAGAAACACCAGTGTAGGTTTTATCTTCTACTAAAATTTTTACATTAAAATTTTCATTTTTTAATGTAGACGCCAAATCATATATGTATTTAACAGATGCTCTTGGGTTATTTTTAGTATCATAAACTAAAAAATAAATGACGTTTGTTTTATTATATAAATTTTCTAGCGAACTAGATAGTTTTTCAATGTTTTCGTTATTTTTATTCATCTTCTGATATTAAGATATCGTATTTTATTAGGGTGTTAAATGCTATTTTAAATGACAATGTTAAATTGTTTTGAGCGAATGGTCCCAACTCATCATCAACTTCTGTAAATTCACTCAAAATTCTTTCAACACAAGATTTTATTATTTCATATTTAAATAAATTTATTTCCAAAGTTGTAGTGCCATCTTCATTTGTGACGTGATTACCTGTTTGGCATTTTTGACTAATTCCATCAACGTCGATAAAATAGTTTTTTCCGAGTATTTCAACCATATATTGTTTATTTCTGATAATTTACCAATTTCTAAGTTAATTTTGTAGTGATTATTGTAATATGTATTAAATTTAATAACTTTTTTGTTTGTTGGACATTTATCGATAATTTCAAAATTTTCAGTTATCCATACATCACATTTTTTCCATAAATTTTCAATTTCCAAGTCATTTGAAAAAATTACTTGGTCCATCATTATTCCGTTTTTTGAAATAAAGAAAAGTGAAGCGGATTTTGCTTTACCTTTTTCATTTAAACCAACCAAAGTAAATCGAGAATTTGGGTGCTCAACAATTAACTTATTTAAGTCAGTCGCTGCTTGATTATAACTCAAACCGGCGTGGCCAAAAATTTCAATAGGAAAATCAAAGTAGAGAAATTTATTAAATTCATCTACCGACTGAAAAGAATACGAATCAATTATTTTTTGAAAAGAAAGTGGTTTAGTTTTTACTTTATATTCAAAAGTTTCGTTTTCTGTTGATTCAGTGTTTAAAAAATAGTCTTTATAATGATAATCAAATTTTTGAATAGTATTACGAAGGACACCATCAATACTTACAAATATTTCCATAACATATAATATAATGTTAAATTATATTTATGTAAAGTTTAATCATATCTCCTTAATATTTCAGTTATTATTGGATTTCTAACAATATCTTTATCATCAAATTCAAAAATACCAACATTTGGTAAATCACCTAATTTAACCTTTGCGTCATATAGACCCGTTTTTGTCTTATCCCTAAATTTATCTGATTGTTCTAAGTCGCCAGAAATAAAAAATTTAGAGTTAAATCCAATCCTTGTTAATAGAAGTTTCATTTGAGAAGGTGTTGTATTTTGTGCTTCTTCAAAAACTAATATTGTATTATCAACGTTCCATCCTCTCATATAGGCCAATGCGGCAATTTCAATAAACCCCTCGTCTTTTAATTTCTCTCTCGCATCTTTACCTATTATTTTATTCAACAAATAATATGAAGGATAGATATATGGGTCTAATTTTTCTTCCAATCCCCCTGGTAATGAACCTAATTTTTCTTCCGCCTCAACCGCGGGCCTAACAATAATTATTTTTTCGTATTTATTTCTATCGTCCCACAATAAATCAATTGCTCTTTTCATTGCAATATACGATTTACCCACACCTGCCGGACCAAAACATAATGTTATTTCATTATTAGTCAATATTTCCCAATACTTTTCTTGGTTTTTTGTTAAAAACTTTTCTTTTGGTTGTTTAATAATATCCCTAATTCTTTGTTTTTTAGGTGTTTGTTTATCTTCTATGTTTACCGGTATTTTTAATACTGACTTTCTCAATTTATTAATATTTTATATTTTAATCATTTATTTTCCTGTACTTCCAAATCCACCATCACCTCGTTCTGATTCCGATAGTTCATCTGACTCAACAAAAGTAACAGAGGGATATGGTATAATCATTATTTGAGCAATTCTGTCTCCAACTTTATAATCCATTTCATCTATTCTAACATCGTTTTTACCAAAAACCTTTTTAAATGTTGCTTGAATTTCACCTCTGTATCCACTATCAATTACACCAACACAATTGGTTAAGGATAAATCGGTTTTTCTTATCGATGACCTTGGAAAAACTAATCCAACATAACCTTTTGGTATTTCCATCGCAATACCCGTTCCATATGTTACATCAAATGTGGTATTCGATATTATCGTAGTTGCAACTAAATCCATTCCAGCATCCCCATCCTTTGCGTACTTGGGAATCACGGCATTTGGATTTAGTTTTTTTACTTTTACTTCAAATTTATTTACGTCTTGTTCTATTTGTGATTTTATGTCTCTACCAAGATTAGATAAAAGGTTATCTAAATCATTCATAAAACTTGAATCAGTTTGTTCTTCTCGCAAAATTTCATTTTCTAAATCTTGCAATTTTTTAATATAATCTTCAATTTGATTTTTGTGCATTTTTTTCTTCTAAAATTGCTAATTCAAATCCGATTCTAACCACATTAGATAAATTAGATGCTCGGTATTTTATTTGTTTATCTTCGGTATCTCTATCTGAATTTAAAATTGTTTGAAACTCTTCTTCAGATAATTGAATGCCAAATCTTAAAATATAATGAACAGACCTTTCATTTGATTTCAACGAAACTTCGCTATCTGTAAATTCATACATTTTACCTAAATTTTTCCTGTGCCACTCACTCGGATTTGGTTTAAACAAAAAACTTTTCCCAATTTGTGATAAAAACACACACTTCAATATTGAAGATGGAGATTGTTTCATGTTATCAGGTAAAATATCATTTGTTTTAATTGCATATTTTGCCGCTTTAAAACATACATTTAATAGTCCACCTGGATAACATCCAAACATGTCTAAAGACATGGAAGATGGGGATAGAAAAAATTCATCACCTAAAAAATCTAATAATTCTTGATTAAAAAGATTATACTTGGCGTTTGTTTCTAAGAATTTCTTCTTATTTGATTCGATTTGTTCTTTGTTCAACATTTTTTTTATTTTTTATAGTATTCGGGAGTATTTTTTTGGTCAATAATACATTCGATTGGCATTTTTACAATCGCCAAACTTTCTGAAGCTCTCATATCACCAGACCTGTATTTAGAAACAACAAGAGTTGCTTCCTCAACAGAATCCGCTTCAACAATATACTTTAGTTTTTGTAATCTTGGATTACCATTTCTGTCTAAATTTTCGGTTTCATAACCGACTGTTACTAAGTAGTGCATTTTTTTGTTTTTTTTTGTTTTAAGTTTAAATAATTGATTTGAAAAATTCTGTTCTGTCTTTACAAACTTTTTGTAAAGAATAGTTGTCTTTTACGGTTTCATAAAGTTTGTTACCTAAATCTTCTATCATGTTTGGATTTTCAATTAACAACTTCATATATTTTGCCCAAAGTTTATGTCCTTTTTTTTGTGGTACAGTTAATGCGTTTCCTTCCTTAACAAAATTACCATCTTTATACGCATTTTTTAAATCAAAAGTATATGGTGCGGTTTCACTTGCAATGATTGGTTTTTTATGGAAACCTGATTCGATTACTTTTAATTGTGATTTATTTGCGTTAAAATCCGACTCTAATACAGGAGCCAAAGAAACATCAAATAAATTGTAGTTATTACCATAAGTGTTAATGGGTTGGGTCCATACCCTTCTATATTTTTTATTTGATGAATCAACTTCAGGTGATTGTATAAAATTCATTAAATACGATTTATATTCATTATCAACACTTCTATAGTTATTTGTAAAAACCTTCTCATATTTAAACCATACAGTTTCCTCTGGTTTAATTGGTCTTGTTCTTTTTTCGCCCGTTTGTTGGTTAAACTCAGTTACATTCCCTCTTAGGTCAAACCCACATAATACGAACTGTACGTTATCGTAGTTGGTTGAAATTATTGATATACCATCATTTAAAAGTTCTATGTCATGTAAGTGACTTGACCCACCCAACCATCCAAATCTGACTCTATTTGATTCTGTTGGTTTAGGTTGAAATTGAGTTTCGTTGGAATCTATTGCGTTTGGGAAAACAAATACATTTTTATTACCTGTTTTAGTTTTTATACTATTTGCGAAAAAATCGGTAGTACAAGTAACGTAATCTGAAATTTTCATTAGTTCCAATTTCTTTTTTGGTAACTGACTTTCTTTAATCGCCAAATACATTGGATGCCTAAAATCAGGAGACCAATAGTCGTCAATGTCCATGACTACTTTTATTCCTTGTGATTTTAAAAATTGAATTCGTTCTATATTTTGTTCATGCGTATTTTGATGTATAAAACTATGAAAAACAACTATATCGTAATTTTTAAAAAAATCGTCACCTTCTGTTACATTAAAAGTAATGTCAATATGAAATTCATCGGAGTAATTATCACCAATAAATTTAAAAGGGTCAAGTATTCTGTATTTACCGACACCATGTGAGTCGGGTGCTACTGCTAATATTCTTACTTTTTTCATTTATATTTCTCTATATGGGAAATATAAGAAAAAAAATCAAAAAAACAAATTATTTTGATTTATTTACCCCTGTAATTTTTCCTTTGAATATCGAATCACCAACCTTTAATACTAAACTCTCATTAATCGATAGTGTTTGTTGTGCGGTAAGTATCTGATTTAATTTTGAATCTAAAATTTCAGTTACGGTTTTTCTAACCACATTTTCAATAATTGGAGTTAGTTGTTTAATTAAATCAGGGTTACTTGTTTGAGTTGATTGTGTTTTACTGGTTTTTGTTGGTATACCTTGTGATTCCATTAATTTTTTTGTTTTTTCGACAAAATTTAAGTCTAAAGAATCGTTTAAACTAATCTGTGGAATTGGGTTTTCAATCATCGCTTTTTTAATTGCATCGGGTAATTTTGATTCTTGAATTTTTTGTAAATTAGGAACGGGTGGATTTGGATTTTGTGACCAAGTTTGTTGTGGTAATTGATTTTTTATTAATTCTTCGGGGTCACTTCTTAAAATATCTTCATTTACAGAACCCTTTTCAAAGTCACCGGTTTCTACTTTTTGCATTACTTTTTTGGCTTGTACTAACCTTTGCATTAAATCGTTTGTACTTATTATACCATTTCCTCTATGTTCCATAACTATAATATAATTATTTTAAAAAAAGATTAAAGTCTTAATTCTTGAAATTTGTTCTTGTAATGGAATTGCGGTTTCGTCTTTTTTTACCTGTATGTTGTTTCTTTTTAAAAGTTGACTTAAATCAAATTCGGATTCTTTTTCAAATTTTCTTCTTGTACCTTCCCCTGGTGTGGTATTTAATCCCAATTCTAATTGTGTCCTTTTCCAATCTTCAATTCTTTTTTTGTATAAATCATCAATTCCCATTTTAAAATCATCCGGTGTTAATATTTTTTCATTATTAACCGTTTTTACTTTTTTTTCTAAATCACTGAAAATTTCATTTTCTCTTTTGAAATCTTGTGTAGGTACTGATGTTGGTTTTTCTTTTGGTTTTGGTTGAGGTAGTTCATCTTTTTGTGGTTCAACAGGTTCTCTTGTTGGTTCGGATGTGGGTTTTTCAATTTTAGGTTGTCTAATTGTCCCCCAATCACTTGTTACATATGTTACCGAAAAACTGCCATCATCACCCTCTTTGTAGTCTGGTCTTTTTGATGAAAATTGTTCATCCTCGTAAACAATTAAAGAACCCGTAGAAATTCTATCAACTAAAAAAGTTCTCCATCCGTGTTTTTGAAAACCTTTTTTAGATGTTGATGGGGGTTGAACCCATCCTCTAACCGCCAAATTTCCCTTTTTTGTTAATCCCGATGCAACTAATTCAACTTTTACTCTTCGACCAGCCAAAACATCTTTGGTCGGACCTCTATAATAAAAAGAAACAGGGAGTCTATTTTTTATTGCGTACTCTAATCTGGCCCTAATACTTGACTTAGGATTTGCTTCTAAAATAGATATTAAGGATATACCATTGTTCATTAAAAATCGGGATATGTTTTTGTCCCTCCGTATTTATTTTTAGATTGTAGACCTATCCTTTCTCCAATATCGGTTCTTGTACCCACACTGGTATTAAGTTCACCCCTACCCTTTTCATCCCCATCTGATAATGCATTTTTATTCACAGAAGAATATTCATTATTTGGCCCATATAAATTTCGAGCCTGTAATGTTTTTCTTTCAGAAATATCGGTTTTAGTACCCACACTTCCGTTATTTTCTCCCCTACCCCTATCATCACCATCCGATAATGCACCGGTATTTGATGAATCATATAAATCACCATAATTATATTCATTTCTGGCCAATAAAATATTTCTTTCTCTATCGCCAATTGTTTCTAATTGTGTTGCCATACTAATAAGTTATTAATTTTTTTATTTTGTCAAGTTCTTCAAATAATTTTAACGAGGATATGCTTGTTTTATTTGAATTACTTTTTATTAAATTTGTTGGTATTCTAAAACTAAATCTTTTTTTGTGTTTACTTAAATGTGAATTTTTTCTTTCGCCATTCATATCAATCATGTCATCTGATTTCATTTTTGAATCTTTTCTATTAGAAATCAAATCTCTTTCTCCTTTTAAAAATTGAATCGCCCATTTTTCCATTAATTCTCCACCACACAAATCATATTTTAATTTATCTTTTATTTTATCAATATTTTTTATATCGTGTATTATTCTTTTTAATTGTCCGTATTTTACTTTTTTATCCGATAAAAGTTTTTTTGCACGTTGAATTCCTCTTACATTTTTTCCATTTAAACCAGTGATGGTATGGTTTATTGTTTTTAAAATGTCTTGAGGAACATCAAAAACCCTATCTTTTAAATCTTTATTCATCGTCTTTGTTTAATAATTTAAGAACATCTTTTACTGAAAGATTATTCTTAACTAAAGTTTTTTTAAGTGCAGACACTTGTTTTTTGATTATTGGTTGTAGTTCGGAATCGACATCTTCTGTTTGGTCTTTTTTAACTAAATCACTATTTTGAGTTCTTTTTGATAAAACACTTTCAACATAGTCCTCAACATATTTTTTAGGGTTTTCAATTAATCTAACTTTATCCCCTTTTAGGTCATCATCATACCCGTATGAAGATAATCTCTCCTCCGTTTCTTTATCGTCTAAACCTAAATTATCTTTAAAATAGTCTTCAGCATTCTCAATATCCGCATCTTGACCTAATGTTTTTTTATATCCTAACGCCTTACTCAAATCGGACTCCGCCCAATATCTTAATGAAGTGTGTGTACCATGAACACCATGTGTTCCCATTTGACCTGCAGATGTTTTAACCGATTGGTCTGTTGTTGTTTTGGATGCACCTTTACTATCTTTGGTTTTTGGTATTTTATTTACACCGATATTCCCTTTTAAATCAACAATTTCTTCAACTTCTTTTTCAACTTCATCTGGTAATTTTTTAAAATCAGTATCACTAGAAAATTCTTTAGCCCATTTTGACCATTTTTTTCTTTCTTTTTTGGGAATAGATTCGTCCGACGCCTTTGCATAAAAATATCTTTGTTGTTTTTTTGATGCAAATTTTTCCTCAATTATTGATTTTATATAGTTATCCATATAATTCTTACTTTAATAATAAATATCAAAAGAAAGGAAAGATATTTATAATATAATGAATACTCAAAATATACTTAAATATTGGGGAACCAAATTAGATATTCAACTTGATTCGTCGGAATATTATGATTATGAATTAGCAAAGACCGAGGTTGATTATGATGAATTAGTTTTAGATTTAGAAAATTCGATACCATACACGTCTTTAATTATTAACACAACAGGTTTAACAAATTCAAATTGTACCAGAGACACAATAACATTGGTTGAATACGATAATACCATCAATGATACTGGATACACATATTCGGCAATTACTTGGACACTATCCTATTCGGCCTTTACCTCTACTTTAGGAAATTCCGATATTATTTTACAAAATGATGTGTATTCTTATGAACTTAATGGTAACACTCACTATTTGAGAAATAATGGGTACAATAATGCAATATCCAACCCATTTTCACTTAGTACTTCAGGATTCACATCGGGTATAACTGGTGCGTCTTATGTGTGTGTTGCCAAATTGGCTGATACAGATAATTGTTGTCCTCAAGATTCGATACCTGAATCAAAACCGTGGGCATATCAAATTAGTCATGGAGGTGGTAATGATAATTGTTCATATAAGGTTAAAAGAAGAACAGAAAAAGGGTGGACAATTGATTTGGTTCTTAATCGTAATGATAACCCATGGTCAAGTGGTAAAACAATTTATTATTTGGGTGTGAGAGGTGAAAGTGGTGTTAAAAATTACGCAGATAATAATTTATCTTTTTCATTTACAAACGATGGTAGAATACAATGGAGAGCAGTAAGATATTCGGGTGTGTGTTTAAGTGATAGTGGATACACCGAATCTTATTATACATCATCAGGACAAACACCGGTTTTATGTACGAGTGGAACATCAGAAGATTTTAACATTACCATTTCATTTGAAAGAGATAAACATTTTATTGATTGTGGATTAGAAAATGATGGAGGTTGGAATGATTTAATCACAGGAAGAACGTTAACAAGTTCAATTAGTGATTGGTTAACAGGAGCAACACCATCTTACGAGGATATTGAGGTTTTAAATAAAAAATGGGCAGAAGAAAAAAGTAGAAGATTGGGAACTTTGAAAATATATTTAAATGGTAAAAAAATATATAAAATAACTAATTGGGAGGAAGTGATACCATCAACAAGAGGTTACCAACCCATGATTCAATCTTGGGGTGGTGGAACAGAATATTCGGGAACTCTACATAATTCAGGTATTTCTTGTTTTATTTTTAAAAGAATCCAATATTACGAGGAACCATTAAATTATGTTAGAGTCAATCACCATTATTTAGTTGATACTAAACCAAACTATAACATTGTAGAATGTAATGAAGAATGTGAAGATTCAACAACAATTATAATATCACCACCAGAGAATGATATACAATACGAATATATATAATAAAATAATAATATAATGCCATCAGGAATAAGAATATCGAGTGTTAACTTAAGTGGTAAAACCGCTAGTGTAACTTTTTTACCATACACAGGTGGAACAATTGATTTAGGTGAAAAAACATTACCATTTGAATATACTTCAAGTTACCCATATGGTATATATGAATTATATTTTGAACTTTATAATGAGACATATGAGGTAAATGCAATTTTTCCTTCACCGTCAATAACACCAACAATAACAAGAACACCTTCTATTACGCCAACAATAACAAGAACTCCTTCTATTACGCCTTCACCCACATCTAGTGCAATTATAGAGGATTTAAATTTTAATGGTTTTGTTAATTCGGGTTCAATTATTATAACATATATTATATCAATACCGACTGCAGTTGATTTCGATGTCACTGTTGATTTTGTTCAAGAACTTCCCATAATAGGTGGCGGAAGACCCTTTTATATAAAAGGCAATGTGATAATACCAAGAGGTTCTACTCAAGTTGGTGCAAAATATTCGTCATCAGAAGAGTGGGCCGATTATAGTAAATTATCGGGTGTTAGTGTTTTAACAACAACGGTGACAACACCAGAAGGGTCGAGACAATACACTGTAAAAGAACTTATAAAATTTGGTAAGGAACCTCCTGATATTGGTTCAATTCCCGACTATGCAATACCTGACCCAAATTCTATTTCAGTTAGTCCAACTCCAAGTAGAACAATAACACCAACACCAACAAGAACAATCACACCAAGTATAACACCAACAAGAACAATAACACCAAGTATAACACCAACACCAAGTCAATTACCTTGTCCGTGTAATGGTCCCGTTGGTATTCCTTTTGCGAATACACCAGGTAACCCGATACCAATAACAATAAGAGAGAGTATCGATGGAAATACAACAGGAATGTATCGATATATACAGGGTTGGTTATCTAATTTAGTCGATGTTTGTGGTTACCCTAATGGAAATATTAGAGAAGTATCTAATTATAGACCAAATACTTTTTCTTCAGGACAAGGTAGTATGTACAGAACTGTAACGGATAGTTTTTATACCAAATCTTATTCGTACATGTTAGCGATAAAAACTGTTCCATTTGTTGCCCCACATCTTACAATTCCTAATTTTAAAATAACCATAGGCACCGGTGTTAAAGGTGATTGTTCTTTTGGGACATATGTTATTAATAACCCATCTCTTAATACTTGGTATGTTATTAGGGTTGATGTAAGAGATGTCACCTTGTATGGTAGCGAAATTTGGGCTCACGTGGTTCAAGAAGGTAATTCAAGTTATTATTTATGTTCAAATCCAGGTGATGATTCATGTTGTTATGTAACCACATCAGGTGCTGATGTTGGTTCAAATGATTTACCATACAATCATCCTTGTCCTTGTTCTGTAACAAGTTGTCTTGATTTAGGTACAGTCCCACCATTTCCAATAAATTTTTGGTGTCCAAATCCTTGGGATACACCAGTGTGTACATTAACACCAACACCAACAAAAACAATTACACCAACAAGAACACCATCAATTACCTCAAGTGTAACACCAACACCATCAATTACCTCAAGTGTAACACCAACATCGTCAATCACACCTTCTGTCACTCCATCTATAACACCAACTAGTTCTCTTACACCATCGGTCACTTCATCTATTACACCAACACCAACACCATCAATTACCTCAAGTGTAACACCAACACCATCTGTCACATCTAGTATTACACCATCATTAACACCAACACCATCTGTCACACCTAGTATTACACCATCATTAACACCAACATCTTCTATTACACCAACACCATCTGTCACACCTAGTATTACACCATCATTAACACCAACATCTT
>Ga0214923_10005071_pt1 | contig 15506 bp, 15 predicted proteins | sample LL1510_MetaG_FD_177993 | JGI IMG/M metagenome (GOLD analysis project Ga0214923, IMG submission 177993) | Freshwater microbial communities from Lake Lanier, Atlanta, Georgia, United States - LL-1510 | ecosystem: Environmental > Aquatic > Freshwater > Lake | place: USA: Georgia | collected...
ATTGCGAATTAACCCACAAAAAATCCGAAGAAATTTTACTCTATTTCTGTGGTGAATTTATTACTTTAGATTTCAAATACGAGCTTGAAAATCAAGGCTTCGAAGTCGAAAAAATTCCATCTTACAAAATTCTTGAAGAAGAAAGTTTTTCAGAAAATTTTTTAGATCGCATTAAAGAATCATCTTTTGATTTTGTTTTGCTTTATTCAAAAAACAGTGCCCGACACTTTTGCGAATTAGTCAAAAAACATAATCTGCTTGAATATTTCCAAGACTCGAAAATATTGTGTCTCAGCGAAAAAATTCTCTCTTCTTTACGCAATTTCGGTTTCAAAAATTCCGCAACTTTCGACGAAATTCCAATCCTTAAAAAATTTTATGACTGAAGAAAAGACTCAACAAATCCCTGAAAATAAAGCGCTTAAGAAAAAGAAATTTTCTTTAAGACGCGTGGCTATTTTGTTTGTGGTTGTTTTTTGCGGCTATTTCGGTTTGCGCCATTTCGAAATCAAACAGACGCAAAAGCTTAATGCTAAAACTGAAGTCGGTAAATTTGATAATATCGAAAGCGAAATTTTTGACTTAGCAGAAGAATATAAAAATGGCGGAAATCACGATCCGCATGCCGACATCGCTTTAAGCGAAATTCAAGAAAAAGGTGCGGAATTTGTTTATAAAATGTTGCTCAAAAATCAGCAGCAAATCAACGAGTTGAAAGAGCAAACTCAAGGTTTGAAAGCCGAATTCACCAAATATAAAAATCAGGAAAAATTAGGCAAAATGATTTTTGCTTATATTGATTTTAGGCAGAAATTACAAGCTGGCGCAGCTTATGAAGATGCTCTTAAAAATTTTGAAATGTTGGCGACATTTGATCCAAATTTGCAGGATAAAATCACGAAATTACACGCTCCATTGAAAAACTTCGCTGATGCTAAAAAAATCAATAAAGATTTCGCCGATTTAATTCCGGAAATTATCGCAACTAAAACCAGCAATGCCGATAAAGGTATATTTGCCAAGGTTCGCCACAATATCGCTAAGTTAGTTGTGATTCGCCGCATTGACGGAAAAAATCCCAACGATGTTGATGGAATTGTCGCTAAAACTGAAAAAGCTTTGCACAATGAAAACTACCAAGAAGCCTTGGAAACTCTGCTTACTTTAGATCAAACCTATCACGAAATTTTGGTGAACTTTTTAAGCGAATTAAGCGCTGATGCAGAAGTAAAACAGATCGATTTTGAAATTTTATCTCACCTCAAAAATCTAAGCTAATATGCTCAAAACTCTGTGGTTTTTATTTATAGCTTCAATCATCGCCGCATCAATCACTTGGATGCTCGATCACAATGGATCAATCACAATTAATTGGTTGGGATATGAAGCTAAAACCGACATTTTAACGGCAATTTTACTGACAATTTTTTTCACATTAGTTGTTTTCGTAATTGCTTATAGCAGCGCCAGAATTCTGGCGATTAGATTTCCCCGCTTTTCTCAATTATTTAAAAAGAAAAAAAATGACGAATAATCTCTCGCAAATCATCGAAAATGCTTTCGAAAACAGAACCGAAATTAACTTAACAACTCAAGGCGAAGTGCGCGATGCAGTCAATCAAACATTGGCTTTGCTTGATCGCGGTGAAATCAGAATTTGCGAAAAGAAAAATGAGATTTGGCAAGTTAATCAATGGATCAAAAAAGCGATTTTATTGTCTTTCCGTTTGAACGATAACTTCTTAACCAAAGGCCAAGCTGTAAGTGGCGATGGTGCAACTTATTTCGATAAAGTTCCGCTAAAATTTGCGAAATGGAATGAAGAAGATTTCCGCAAAGCCGGATTCCGCGCAGTTCCCGGTTCAGTTGTGCGTTACTCAGCTTTTATCGCTAAAAACGTAGTTTTATTGCCATCATTCGTAAATCTGGGCGCTTATGTTGATGAAGGTTCAATGATTGATGCTTGGGCGACAGTTGGTTCTTGCGCACAGATTGGAAAAAATTGTCACATTTCTGGCGGTGCTGGAATTGGTGGGGTTTTAGAACCTCTGCAAGCTAATCCGGTTATTATTGAAGATGATTGTTTTATCGGCGCGCGCGCTGAAATTGCTGAAGGCGTGATCGTTGAAAAAGGTTCGGTAATTTCGATGGGTGTTTATATTGGCGCTTCAACAAAAATTGTTGATCGTGAAACTGGCGAAATTTTTTACGGACGTGTTCCAGCTTACTCAGTTGTGGTTCCTGGTAATATTGCTTCAACCAAAGGCGACAAAAATGTTTCGCTTTACGCTGCTGTAATTGTTAAAAAAGTTGATGAAAAAACTCGCTCCAAGACCTCAATTAACGAGCTGTTAAGAGACTAATCAAATATGATTTTTGACACCAAAATTCTTGTCTCGTTGGTTTTTGTAGTGATTAGCTTTCTGATTATTTTTACAATCAGAACCCGCACCACAGCTGTCACCACATTAATCATCGCTCACTTAGTTTTGGTGCTTTTTTTGAGCCTTTCAATTTCCAACTATAACAGTTTTAAGGAATTGGTATTGGCTTTGGTGGCTTATTCGATGGTGTTGTTATTCTTAATTTCCAATCACAATCCAATCTTTTTTTACGATTCGAAAAAGCTGCAAAAACCGCGCAGCCGATGGTCGCTGCTTTTTATTCCGCTGATAGTTTTAGCGATTCTGTTAATTTTTTCGGCGTTATTTATCGTCACAAAAAATGTCCAAATAATCTCGCAAGCAATCTCTGAGAAAAAAATCGAGAAGCAAAATGAAGTGCTCTTAAACCCAATGATTCTGCCGTCTCATCCTGTTCATATTGCGGTGAGAAAATTTTATCTGGGCAAAAAAATGGAAAGTGATGGCAATGATTGGGTTGATAAAGTGCAGGTTCAATCGGAAATAAATGACAGAAAACAGGCACGATTGAAAGATAAATTAGCTGATAATTTTTTGCTAAAACGTTCGTCTGATGTAATTTTGATTATAGTGGCGATAAGCACGAGTTTGCTGCTTTTAGGCGCCAGAAAAACTGAAGATAATATTGATAATAATACTTAAAAATAATTCATGAGCTTTTACCAAATTTTTCGTCCCGCAATTTTTAAATTAGATCCAGAAATTGCTCATAATTTAGCCATAAATTTTTTGAAATTCTGTCCAAAAACTGCGACACTTTTTTGTCTGGATCGTGAATATAAAAACTTAAATCAAAAGCTGTGGGATATTGATTTTAAAAGCCCAATTGGCATGGCTGCTGGTTTTGATAAAAATGCTGAAGTTGCTCTGACGCTCGAAAAATTCGGTTTTGGATTTGTTGAATGTGGCACGGTGACTCCACTGGCGCAGATTGGCAATCCTCGTCCCAGAATGTTTCGTTTGGAAAAAGATGCCGCGATTGTTAATTGCCTTGGTTTTAACAATTTGGGTGCGGAAGTTTTTGAAAAAAATATTGATACGATTTCATCTAAAATTTCAGTGCCTTTGGGCATAAATATCGGCAAGAATAAAGATACTGAGGATGCGCTTTCTGACTATCTTCCGCTTCTGATGAAATTTTACCAAAAAGCGTCGTACATCACGGTAAATATTTCTTCGCCAAATACCAAAAATCTGCGCGATTTACAAAATGAAAATCAGCTCGATTTATTTTTAAACGCGATTCTTGCGAAGAAAAACGAGTTAAAAATTCTTCACAAAAAAAATACACCGATATTGCTTAAAGTGGCGCCAGATTTGAGTTTGGCAGAGCAAGAAACTATCGCGGAAATTGCTCTAAAAAATCAAATTGATGGTTTGATTATTAGTAACACGACGATTGATCGTGAGCTAAATTTAAAAAGTAATAATATTCCGCAAATTGGCGGATTAAGCGGCGCGCCGTTATTTTTAAAATCCAATGAAGTGCTAAAAAATTTCTACAAATTTACTGGTGGAAAAATTCCTTTGATTGGAGTTGGCGGAATTTCATCGGCGCAAGATGCTTACGAAAAAATCAAATGTGGTGCTTCGATGATCCAAATCTATTCCGCCTTTGTTTATCAAGGTTTTGGTCTGGTTGAAAAAATTAAAAAAGACCTCAGTAAAAAAATTGCGGCAGATGGTTTTAAGAATATTTCGCAGGCGGTTGGAATCGCAGTTAAATAACGCGCAATCCTATATTTATTACTCGATATCTCCACATCGTCATTGCGAGCGAAGCGCGGCAAACCAGTCTCATGTACTGATTTTCCACGCCTATCTCGCGATTGACGGAATATACAATCACGTCATGCCAATCATAACCAAAATCGAAACTGAAAGATTAATTTTACGCTCATGGAAAGACGAAGACGCAGCAGTTTTCGCCGCGATTAATCAAGATCCGCACGTGATTGAATTTTTGCGTGGAGCCATGACTCTTCAAGAAAGTCAGGATTTTATTACCAGAACCAATCAATTCATCGCTAAAAACGGCTTTGGTCTTTGGGCGGCAACAATCAAAGAAAGTGACGAATTAATTGGTTTTGTCGGATTACATATTCCTGATTTTGAAAGTCATTTTACGCCTTGTGTTGAAATTGGCTGGCGACTTGGCTTTAAATATTGGGGAAATGGTTATGCAGTTGAAGCAGCAAAAGCTTCGCTCAAAAGCGGTTTTGAAAATTTTGGCTTAAAAGAAATTGTCGCGATCACGACAGAAAAAAACATTCGTTCAATTTCAGTGATGAAAAAAATTGGCATGAAACGTGATTTAAACGGAGATTTTTCTCACCCAAAATTACCGCTAGATCACGCCAATTCCAAACATGTTTTATACAGAATCTCGGCGCCAAAAAAGTGACGCGGGAAATGAAATTTGACATTGAAAAGAAAAGGCCTACAGTGCCCACAAATCCTGCATCACGCAGCATTTTTACCCAATCAAAAAACAAAAACATGACGACTTTAACGAAATTCAGAGACCTTGGTTTATCTGAAGCGATGATCAACTGCTTGCACAAAAAAGGGTTCGAAGAACCAACTCCAATTCAAGCTAAAACCATCCCCTTCCTTCTTGAAAATAAAAAAGATTTAATCGGCAAAGCCCAAACCGGAACCGGTAAAACCGCTGCCTTCGGGATTCCGATTATCGAAAATATTATTCCAGATTCTAAAAAAATTCAGGCTATTATTTTGGCTCCAACTCGCGAATTAGCGATTCAAGTTGCTGAAGAACTAAGCTCACTTGCCGAAGAACATAAAACTCGTATTTTAGCAGTTTACGGCGGTCAACCAATTGAACGTCAAATCGATCGTTTAAAACGCGGTGTTGATATCGTTGTTGGAACTCCGGGACGTATTCTTGATCACTTAGAACGTAAAACTTTGGATATCTCAAAAGTTTCTTACATCGTTTTGGATGAAGCTGATGAAATGCTTAACATGGGTTTTATCGAAGATATCGAATCAATCTTGAAGGCAGCGCCAAAACAACGTCGTACTGTTCTTTTCTCTGCTACAATGCCTCATCACATTGAGCGTTTAGCAAAGCAATATATGAATGAATATGAAGTTATTGCTGCGGCAAATAACGAAATCACTCGTAACAACATTCAGCAAATTTATTTCGAAGTTGCGCAATCTGATAAATTCGAAGCGCTTTTCAGAATTATTGACGTTGAAGAAAGTTTCTACGGTATGGTTTTCACTCGTACTAAAGTTGATGCCGATGAAATTTCTCACAAACTTTTAAATCGTGGCTGCAGAGCTGAAGCGATTCACGGCGATTTGTCACAAGGACAACGTGAAAAAGTTTTGCAAAAATTCCGTGCCAAAAAAATTACCGTGTTAGTTGCAACTGACGTTGCGGCTCGTGGTATTGACGTCGATAATCTTACTCACGTTATCAACTATTCCCTACCTCAAGATCCTGAAAGCTACGTGCACAGAATCGGTCGTACAGGCAGAGCTGGTAAGACTGGAATCGCTGTGACTCTAATCACGCCTTCAGAATATCGTAAATTGGTTTCAATCCAAAAAGTTGCGAATGCCACAATTACCAAACAAAAAGTTCCAAATGTTTCAGATGTAATTGATAGCAAAAAACAACGTATCAAGAGCTCAATCGCGGCAATTATCGCTGACGGTAAGTTTTCTGATTTAGAAGTGATCGCGGCTGATATTTTGAAAGAAAGTGCTGATCCAACAGTTGCAATCGCTGCTTTGTTGAAATTAGCCTTCAAAGACGAATTAAACGAAAGAAGCTACAGCGAAATCAACGACATCGGTGCGTATAAGAAGAATAAAGACTTCCACTACGATGATCGTGGCATGAGCGGTTACAGACCAATTGGCAACCAAGATAAAAGAGATTACGTTGATCGTAAAGGCACTGCGCGTTTATTCATTGCAAGAGGCCGCAACGATAATATGGATCCAAGAAAATTGGTTGATTTTATCCAAAACGAAACTCGCGTTGATCAACGTCGTATTGACGATGTGAAGATTTTTGATTCTTTCTCATTCTTCGCAGTTCCTTTTGAAGATGCAGAAAAAATTCTGCACGTTTTCCAAAAACAATCTGGTGGTAAAAGATCGATTGTGAGCAGAGCGAAAGATAAGCAATAGTGGGAAAGCCCTCTTTGAAAAAGAGGGTGGCGCGAAAGCGCCGGGTGATTTAGGCGAGTTACGGGTAGTCTCTAAAAGATTACTCTTGGCTAAAGTAAATCCTCCGTCACGCGAAGCGTGACACCTCGTTTTGCAAAGGAGGTTAAAAACAAAAAAGCCGCATTTCTGTTAAAAGAAATGCGGCTTTTTTTAATGGTGAGCACGGTTGGAATCGAACCAACGACAACCTAATTAAAAGTCAGGTGCTCTACCGACTGAGCTACGTGCTCAAATAAAAACTTATTTGATTCGGATTTTTGAAGCGTGATGTAAAACTCCTTCTGGAGCAAAGGAGCGGCGCATTAAAAGCAAGAATCTTAAAAATGCAACAAATTTGTAGAAATCTTTGAGATCGGCATTTATCTAAGCTGCAAACCATCAATAATTTTTTTTATAAAATGAAAAATAAAGTTCTAACCATCATTCCGGTACGTCTTGCGTCAACACGTTTACCAAACAAACCTTTAGCCGATATTTGCGGAAAAAGCATGATCCAAAGAGTTTACGAACAGGCTCTGGCAGCCAATCTGGGCGATGTTGTAATTGCTTGCGATGGTGAAGAAATTGCTGAGGAAGTAAAAAAATTCGGCGGAAAATTTTTAATCACTGATCCCAACTTGCCTTCAGGAACCGACCGCATTTACGCCGCTTATAAAAAATTTCACGGCGATGAATTTGAAGTAATTATTAACTTGCAAGGCGACTTGCCAAATATCGATCCACAAGTTATCCGAGCGGCTGCCAAAGCGGCTTTAGAGCATGATTGTGATATCGCAACTGTTGCTTCAAAAATCAAAAACGAAGAAGAAATTACTAATCCAAACGTCGTAAAAATCGCCATCGCTTTTAGAGAAGAAGACCTCGGCCGCGCTCTTTATTTCTCGCGTTGTCCAATTCCATATTCAAAAAATAATTCCGGAAATTATTACCATCATATTGGAATTTATGCCTACAAAAGTGCTGCTTTAGAAAAATTTGTAAACCTCGCACCATCAATGTTAGAGCATCGCGAAAGTCTTGAACAACTTCGCGCTTTAGAAAACGACTTAAAGATTTTTGTAAAAATTGTTGATGCTCATCCGCTATCAGTTGATACTTTCGAAGACTTGGAAGTTATGAAAAAATTGATTGCGAAAGAATGAAAAAAACAACAAAAACTATTGGTTGGAAAGAGTGGTTTGGCCTTGATTGCCTAAGTCTTCCGGCAATTAAGGGTAAGATTGATACTGGTGCAAAAACTTCATCACTTCATGCTTTCAATATTGAGAGTTTTTACATCGAAGATGTCGAATATGTAAAATTTGATATCCATCCTTTACAAAAAAATAAAAAATTGGTGCGCACTTGTGTGGCGCGAGTTATCGACCAAAGAATGGTTTCAGATTCTGGTGGCAAAAAGGAAAAAAGATTTGTGATTAAATCTGATTTACGGATTGGCGATAAGAAAATCAGAATCGATTTAACCTTGGCTAATCGTGATACTATGACCTTTCGAATGTTGCTTGGACGTGATGCGATCAAGCAAGCCAAAATGTTAGTCGATCCTTCAAAATCTTTTCTGCAAGGTAAGCCGAAAAAACTCGAAATTTTAAAATTTTACCGCGCCACTAATTCCTGCATCGATCCCAGGAAATTATAAAATAAATTATGAAAATTATACTTTTAGCCTCAAATCCCAATCTTTATTCCAACCAACGTATTCTTGAAGCGGCGCAAGCTCGTGGTCATGAAGTGCATTTTGTAAATGTGGGAGGATGCTACATAAAAGTGGCGCCAAATTCTTCTGAAATTTTTTACGACGAAGGAAAAAAACTGGAAAATGCTGATTGTGTAATTCCACGCATCAAGCCGGCTCTTACTTTCTATGGCACTTCAATTGTACGACAATTTGAAGTTTTGGGTGTAAAATGTTTAAACGGTTCGGAAGCAATTACTAAATCCCGTGATAAATTGCACACTTTGCAAATTGCTGCCCAGCATGGTTTGAACGTGCCTGTGACCAGTTTCGCCAATTCATCTTACGATACCAAAGATCTGATTAAATTAGTTGGCAGCGCGCCGTTAGTGGTTAAACTGCTTGAAGGCACCAAAGGAGTTGGTGTAGTTTTGGCCGATACCAACAAAGCCGCCGAAAGCGTAATTAACGCCTTCCGCAGCTTAAAAGCCGACATTTTAGTTCAGCATTATATCAAAGAATCAAAAGGCCAAGACATCAGATGTTTTGTGGTTGGAGGACATGTTGTCGCATCGATGGAACGTATTGCTCAAGAAGGTGAATTTCGTGCTAATATTCATTTAGGCGCTACGGCGCGCGCAATACAAGTTACTGACGAAGAACGTGATTTAGCCATTAAAGCGGCAAAAATTATCGGTTTAGAAGTTGCAGGCGTAGATATGGTACGCTCTAATTCCGGTCCAAAACTTTTAGAAGTAAATTCATCTCCCGGACTTGAAGGAATTGAAAGCGCTACTGGCATCGATATCGCTGCCAAAATGATCGAATATTTAGAAAACAAATAATGAAAAAATTAGATCCCAAAAAAATTTTTAACGGGCAGTGCGAATTTATTTTGGGTGCACATACTTACGCTCAAGCTCCGCAATCTTCCCAGCCTGAGATCGCTTTTATCGGCGCTTCCAATGTTGGAAAATCAAGTTTGATTAATGCCATTGTTGGCAGAAAAATCGCCATCGTTTCAACAACACCAGGGCGAACCCGCCAATTAAATTTCTTCAAAATTGCTGACGGATTTACTCAAAGTTTTTCGCAAGGCTTTGTCTTAGTTGACATGCCCGGTTACGGATTTGCCAAAGCCAAAAGTAAAAATATCGAACATTGGCAAAAAACTGGTTTGGAATATTTGACCAAACGTCCGAATTTAAAGCGTTTATTTTTGCTGATTGATCCGATCAAAGGCTTGAAAGAATCAGATCGTGACATGGTTAATATTTTAAATGCCGTGGCAGTTTCCTTCCAAGTTATCTTGACCAAAACCGACAAACTCAATCGCGAAGAATTAAAAAAATCTCAGGAAAAAATCGAAGCCGAAGTTTTAAAATGGCCGGCAGCTCATCCAAAAATTATTGCCACCAGCAGCTCGAAAGGCTACGGAATTCAAGAGATTCAAGATTCGATCGTTGAAGTTTTATCGCATTTATGAAATTTTTTCTGATAATTATTTTTACAAGTTTGGTGGTGTTGCTACTGGTATTTTTTCTAAATGCCGCTACATATAACGGATCGAAAAACACGTCTAATAAACAAATCTCCAATGACGAAAAATCTTAAAAATTCTGCTCCCGCTGTTTTGCAAAATTCTCACATGGGACTTACTCCTAAACAAATAGTCGAAGAACTTAATCGTTACATTGTTGGTCAAGTTGATGCGAAAAAAGCGATGGCAATTGCACTGCGCAATCGTTATCGCCGTAAGATGGTTGAAAGTCCGCTGCGTGAAGAAATTGTGCCTAAAAATATTTTAATGGCCGGACCAACTGGTGTTGGGAAAACGGAAATTGCTCGCCGACTCGCTAAATTAGCTAACGCGCCATTTATCAAAGTTGAAGCGACAAAATTTACTGAAGTTGGATATGTGGGCCGCGACGTTGATTCTATTATCCGCGATTTAGTTGAGATGGCGATCAAAACTTCGAAAAATGAAAAGAAAAAAGAAGTTTACGAAAAGGCCGAAAAAAACGCCAAAAAGAAAATTTTAAAAAGTTTAGTTGGTGAATCAGCAACTGACGAAACCAAAGAAAAATTCTCGCAGATGCTCGATAAAAACGAGATCAATGATCGCGAAGTTGAAATTGAGGTTGCAGATTCTGGCGGTTCTTTCGCCAGCGGATTTGAAGTTCCGGGTGGCCATGTTGGCATGATTAATATCAGTGAAATGATTGGCAAAGCGATTGGTGGCGATAAGACTAAAAAAGTGCGCATGAGCGTTGAAGATGCTCTTAAAACCTTGATCGACGAAGAATCGGAAAAAATGATTGATGAAGATAAAATCATCAAAAATGCCCTCAAATCTGTTGAGAATGATGGTATCGTTTTCATCGACGAGATCGACAAAATCTGTGCGCGCAATGGCATGAAAGGTTCGGGAACTGATGTCAGTCGTGAAGGCGTTCAGCGCGATTTATTGCCTTTGGTTGAAGGTACAACAATCAGCACCAAATATGGTTTGGTTAAAACTGATCACATTTTATTTGTGGCTTCCGGTGCATTTCATGCGGCCAAACCGTCAGATTTACTTCCAGAATTACAAGGTCGTTTCCCAATTCGTGTGCAATTAAAACCACTCACCGAAGCAGATTTGGTGCGTATTTTGAATGAACCAGAATCAAGCTTAATCAAACAATATATCGCCTTAATTGGTGTGGAAAATGTGTTACTTAATTTCACCGAAGATGGTGTAAATCAAATCGCTAAAATTGCGCATAAAGTTAATGCCGAAGTTGAAAATATCGGCGCACGCCGTTTACACACCATGCTCGAAAAAATTCTCGAAGATATCAGCTTTGACGCCACAGAAATGAAGGCTAAAAGCAAAGTAGTTATCGATGCAAAATATGTTGACGATCACCTTGGTGATTTGATTTCTAGTAAGACTGATCTTTCTAAATTTATTTTATAACTCTGTATGGACCCCGTCATGCGACGGGGTGACAATATGGGATGGGTTTTTGCCTTCACTCTAGCTTGTCACCCCTTCGTATGACGGGGTCTATTAATCAAATTCAATTCTAAAATGATCCTTCGCTATTCACGCCCTGAAATGACCGCAATTTGGTCACAAGAAAATAAATACCAAATCTGGTTCGACATTGAAATCTATGCTCTGGAAGCTTTGGAAATTCTAAAAATCGCTCCCGAAGGCAGCGCTAACCGCATTCGCGAAAATTTCAAAAAAGCTGGTGGAAAATTTGACGCGGCGCGTGTTGATGAAATTGAATCAGTCACCAAACATGACGTCATCGCATTTTTAACTCATTTAGCGGAATTAGTTGGCGAAAATTCTCGCTTCATTCATTTGGGAATGACTAGTTCTGACGTACTTGATACCTGCCTTTCTGCACAACTTGCTCAAGCTTCTGACATCCTAATTAACGATTTAGAAAGACTTTTAGCCGCGATTAAAAAACGTGCTTTCGAACATAAAAACACCGTTTGTGTGGGCAGATCTCACGGAATTCACGCTGAACCTGTGACTTTTGGTTTAAAACTGGCGCGCTTCTACGCTGAGTTCGAAAGAAATCTCGCACGTTTGAAAGTTGCGAAAAAAGAAATTTCAGTTTGTGCAATTTCTGGTGCGGTTGGAACTTTCGCCAATGTTGATCCTTTCGTGCAAAAATATGTCGCGCAGAAATTAGGTTTGGATGAAGAATCAGTTTCTAGCCAAATCATTCCAAGAGATCGCCACGCCGCATTTTTCGCTTGTTTGGGTGTGATTGCCTCTTCAATTGAAAATCTGGCAATTGAGATTCGTCACTTGCAAAGAACTGAAGTTTTAGAAGCGGAAGAATTTTTCTCCAAAGGCCAAAAAGGTTCGTCAGCAATGCCGCACAAGCGTAATCCAGTTTTGAGCGAAAATCTTACCGGATTGGCGCGTATGGTTCGCAGCGCCGTAGTTCCTGCAATGGAAAATGTAGCCAGCTGGCACGAACGCGATATTTCGCACTCTTCAGTTGAAAGAATGATCGCGCCAGATGCTACGGTAACTTTAGATTTCGCGCTTAATCGTTTAGTTGGGTTAATCGACAATTTAGTTGTTCACGATAAAAACATGCAGCGCAATTTAGATAAATTAGGCGGTTTGGTTTTCTCACAACGTGTGCTTTTAACTTTGATCGAAGAAGCCGGAATCAGCCGCGAAGACGCCTACAAAATCGTGCAAACTAACGCCATGAAAATTTGGGCTGGAGAATCTAACAGCTTTTTAGAATTGCTAAAAACCGACAAAGAAGTTTCTTCAAAACTTAGTAACGAAAAACTCGAAGCGATTTTCGACATCACTTATCACACCAAAAATATCGACCATATTTTTGCGCAAGTTTTTAAAAACTAATCATGAAATTTTACGATTGCGTTGTCATTGGCGCTGGCGCTGCAGGATTGATGTGTGCTGGTGTTGCTGGACAACGTGGTCGTAAAGTTTTGTTGGTTGATCATGCCAAAGCAGTTGGTGAAAAAATCAGAATTTCCGGCGGTGGCAGATGCAACTTCACTAATCTTTTTGTTAGTGAAAAAAACTTCATTTCAAAAAATCCGCATTTCTGCGTTTCAGCCTTGAAACGCTTTACCTCGCAAGATTTCATAAATCTGGTAAAAAAACACGAAATCGCTTTTCACGAAAAAACTTTAGGCCAACTTTTTTGCGATATTTCTTCGAAACAAATTATTGAAATGTTGCTAAAAGAATGTGCGCAAGGAGATGTTGAGATTCGTCTTGAGAGTAGTGTTAGTGATATTTCTCGTATTTCTGGTCATCCTGAGCTTGTCGAAGGGTCCACTTTCGAATTAAAAATCGAAAATGAACCAATCCAATGCCAATCTTTAGTGATCGCAACTGGTGGACTTTCAATTCCAAAAATGGGCGCGACTGGCTTTGGCTATGATGTGGCACGACAATTTGGTTTAAAAATTATTCAGCCAATTCCAGCTTTAGTTCCTCTAACTTTTGCTGAAAATCTTTTAAGCGAAACCAAAAATCTTTCCGGCGTTGCCGTTGATGCAATCGTTAGCGTGGGAAAAATAAATTTTCGCGAAGCAATTTTATTTACCCATCGTGGAATCAGCGGGCCAGCTATTCTGCAGATCTCATCTTACTTTCAACATGGTGAAAAAATTACCATAAATTTAGCCCCGGAAATTGATGTTTTTGCGCGATTACAAGAAGAAAAAAAATCTAAACCCAAACAAGAATTGCAAAGTTTTATCGCGCAATTTTTACCAAAAAGTTTGGCGAATTATTTAGCGCTTCAGGCAAATCACAGAGGAAATCTTGCTGATCTTTCCAATCAAAAAATCAAAGAAATTGCCGATTCAATAAACCGCTGGAGTATTGAACCAAATGGCACTGAAGGTTTTGCGAAAGCAGAAGTTACCGCAGGCGGAGTTGATGTGGATGCAATCTCTTCCAAAAATTTTGAAAGCAAAAAAGTGCCAAATTTATTTTTTATTGGTGAAGTTTTAGATGTGACTGGATGGCTTGGCGGCTTTAATTTCCAGTGGGCGTGGGCTTCTGGCAAGGCAGCGGGAGAAAGTGTTTAATACCTCCTTTGAAAAAGGAGGTGGCGCGTAAGCGTCGGAGGATTTACTAAAGTTACGGGTAGTCTAAAAAAAATAAAAATTCCCCGTAACTTTCCTAAATCCTCCGTCACGCCATGCGGCGCGACACCTCCTTTTTTAAAGGAGGTAAACTAAAGATTGATGATTGGCATTTTGCAGTCACAATTGAAAATAATTGTTAAAACAAAAAGTAAAAAACATGACTACAAATGACAAAAAGATTCCAGAATTTAAACCAGTAAAAAAACTTTCTCCATTCGTTGCCGATCCACACAACACAAGAGGCGGTGGCAAAGGTAAAAAAGGTGGAATGACTACTGCTGGAACTGCTGGTGTAAAAAAATCAAAGGCGCAATCAAGCATCAAAAAAGGCGGCAGCGGCGATCGTTAATTTGTTTTTTCATGCCTAAATCATCACCTAAACAAATCTTAAAAAAAGTTTTCGGCTACGATAAATTTCGTGGCAATCAGGAAGAAATTATTGGCGAAGTAATTGCTGGTAAAAGCTGTTTTGTCTTGATGCCAACTGGCGGCGGCAAGTCGCTTTGTTATCAAATTCCGGCGCTATATTTGGATGGTTTGGCGATTGTAATTTCGCCGTTAATTGCCTTGATGCAAGATCAAGTAAGTGCGCTGAATCAAGCTGGAGTAAGTGCCGCAGCGATCAATTCTTCGATGAGCTGGGAGGAAGTTCGCGAAATAAAAAATCTTATTCGCGATGGTCATCTTGATTTGCTCTACGTAGCACCAGAAAGACTGCTGATGCCGGAGTTTTTAGAATCGCTCACGGAAGTTAAGATTTCACTCTTTGCCATTGACGAAGCTCATTGTGTTTCGCAATGGGGACATGATTTTCGTCCGGTTTATACCGAATTAAAAATCCTCGCCCAAAAATTTCCCAAAGTGCCGCGGATAGCTCTAACAGCTACTGCAGATGCTCCAACCAGAAAAGATATTATTGAACGTTTGGCGCTGGAAGAGGCTAAAACTTTTGTTGCTGGTTTTGATCGTCCCAACATCACTTATTCAATTATTGAGCGTCAAAATAGCAAAAAACAGCTGCTCGATTTCATCAAAGAAAATCACCAAAATGACAGCGGAATTGTTTATTGTTTGTCGCGCAAAAGCACCGAAGAAATTGCCGCGTGGCTAAAAGATGAAGGCTACAGCGCCTTTGCTTATCACGGATCGATGACACCAGAAATGCGCCGCAAAAATCAGGAAAAATTCTTGCAGCGTGATGGCGTAATTATGGTAGCGACAATTGCGTTTGGCATGGGAATTGATAAGCCAGATGTGCGTTTTGTGGCACATTTAAATATTCCCAAAAATATCGAATCTTATTACCAAGAAACTGGCAGAGCTGGCCGCGACGGATTGCCAGCAAATGCTTGGATGTCTTACGGATTAGCTGATGTAGCGATGCAGCGAAATTTTATTGAAGAATCCCAAGCGCCAGAAAATCAAAAAAGAATTGAGCGCCAAAAATTAAATTCGCTGCTCGGACTTTGCGAAGCTTCGACTTGCCGCCGTCAAATTTTGCTCGAATATTTTGGCGATGAATCACAGCCCTGTGGCAATTG
>Ga0214923_10005072_pt1 | contig 15504 bp, 15 predicted proteins | sample LL1510_MetaG_FD_177993 | JGI IMG/M metagenome (GOLD analysis project Ga0214923, IMG submission 177993) | Freshwater microbial communities from Lake Lanier, Atlanta, Georgia, United States - LL-1510 | ecosystem: Environmental > Aquatic > Freshwater > Lake | place: USA: Georgia | collected...
CTCATTTTAAGATATTATTTATATAAAATTATCATAAAAAATCATTTTATAACTCACGACTTGTGTTATAGGGCATGGTCTATTATAAAAGTATGAGTATGTGATAGGCTAACTTAGCCTTAAAAATGACATCGATATAAGTATGTGATAGGTGGTGGGTTAGACTTAAAAATTATAGTGTAAGTATATTATAGGCTTAGTTTGGACTTAAAATAATATAACCCGAAGGTTATGTTATTTTTATTTTTTTTTTATTTATTAGTTAACTTTATTCATCAAATTCAATGGTTGCATGTTTTTCTCCAAAGGTAAAGCCGCAGCTCTCAACCCAGTCGATGATTCTGGATGGAATTTCTTCATCCATGTATTCCTCAACTGAGCCAAGGGTAGCCACACCTATAAATTTGAAGGCGCTGTCGTCTTCATTTTTTTCGAACACAATTTTGGTGGTAGGGTGCATGTACCAGTCAGTGCCTGTGATTTTTCTAGAAAGGTCCCAGTACTCCTCGCTCTCGTCTATGACTCTTGGCTCTTCATTTTCAAAGTCAAATTTGATGTCGGAGTACTTTGCAGCCTTAGATGCTGCCTTAGATACTTTTTTCTCAGGTTTTTTTTCTTCTACTTTTTTTTCAACTTTTTTCTCAACTTTTTTCTCAGGTTTTTTTTCTTCTACTTTTTTCTCAGGTTTTTTTTCTTCAACTTTTTTCTCTTCTACTTTTTTTTCAGTTTTTTTCTCTTCAGACTTGGTGTGTTTTGCGCACATACCGCCCTCATCTTTTACAAGGGTGCTGCACTTGATGCCATGCTTATTGACATAGGCGCATGAGTTAAATCCCTTGACTTCTTTTTTCTTGTGGTCTGCGCATAAATATACACCATCTACAGCCTCAGAGCGAACTTGCTTAGAGCAGCCTTCATGTTCGCATTCAGGGAGTGATTTTTTGACTTTTTCGACTTGGTCTTTTTTGACAATACCCTTTTCAGCATTGATGGCTTCAGCTTTGGCATTCCACACATTTTTTTCTTCCTTGGATAGAGAAGACCATTCTGCGCCTGCATATCTGCCCATGTCGGCGAACTCAGTGATGTTGTATTTTTGAGCTATGGTTTCGCGAGTGTCCTTTACAAATAAAGTGTAGCCATTGACACCTCGCTTAGGGGCAGACTCAAGCTTAGGCTTAGAAATTCTGAGGACATTGCCCTTGAAAAAAATATCCATTCTGGTCTTGATGCCTTGTTTGAAGGCGTCACATTCATGGTCTTCCTGTAATAAATCGGAATTCAATTCTTGGACCATTTGAATGATAGAGTCACAGAAAGGGTCGACTTTTTCATTCATGAACTTAGAGGTATGGATGATACCAGAAACGGCGTTGCGGAAAACTTTAGTGAAATCAACATTAACAGATTGGATAGACATCTTTGTAAGGTAAGATATAGGCTACTTATAATTTTAATAAAAAATCAATTTATAACTTTGAACTTAGAATGCTTTTAAAACTTAGAAAACTTTTTAAGAGTGCTTTTAGACGAGTGTGTATGTGAATGCTTTTTTATCTAAAGGATTAGATGATTTTGGTTTGAAAAATTGAAAAAAAATCATTTTATGTTTTAGGCTAAAAATAGGCGCGAAAAATAGTATAGCGTCCTCACAGTAAACGACTTAGAAAATTATAGTTGACTGCTGTTTTTACTCACTGTATGTTGCGTATATCTTTACTCTATAGTATGAACTATAGGGCAAATTTAGCCGTGTTGAAAAACACGATTGCCTGTTTGTATTTTTAAACTTTTTTCATTAAGTTAGTTTGAAATCTTCTCCATTTTTTCTTTCCGTCACTGTCTATGTTATAGGCGGATAACGAATAGTGGTCTAGCCTATCTGTTAGGCTGTTTGGAATCATGCAAAAATACTCGTCTCCATAATAGAACTCTATTTCAGTACCATTTTTGATGGATGCTCGTATCTTATCTAACTCAAGTATTTCATGTTTTAACAGCTTATGCTCTTCAAGGGCTCTATTTTTAGAAAGACGGCTATAATTTTTTTTAGAATCAAGAAAGCTTGACATACCGAGAGAAAAGAACATTTTTTTGTTTGTAGATGTGTATATTAATTGCTTATTTTATCTAGGGTATTAGATGATTTTGATTTGAAAAATTAAAAAAAAATCATTTTACATATAGGCTAAAAATAGGGGTGAGAGCCCTTATATTCTATGAGTCATAAACAACTTAAATAAAAAAAATGGTAAAGGCGAAAGGTGAGACTATTAATTTAAATGTGTTATGTATTTTTTACTCTATAGTGTGAACTATAGGGCAAATTTAGCCGTGTTGAAAAACACGAGTGTCAGCCATTTTTATTTTTTATTTTATTTTTATTTTTTATTTGTGTTTTTTAAAAAGTCAATTACAGTCATAGTTTTGCCTACAAACGCACTTGGAATATAAATTATTTCTTCATTTTCATAGTCTGAATCTGAGTCTGAGTCTGAACTTAAGTCTAACTCAGGAATGTAGCCTGCGCGTCTTATGAAGGAGACGTGTTGAGTAAAAGTTAAGTTAGATAAAGTGCAAGACATCGTATATATAATTTATATTTCCAAGGTTACTTGATATTTTTGAGTTAGAAAATTAAGAAAAAATCACTTTATGAGTTTTGAAGGTAATACTCATATTATTTTGTAACTTAATTGTAAAAAACCAAAATAACATGTAAATGTTGATATAACATGTAGTTTTGCGAACTGGTTTAAACTGGTTTGAACTAGCTTTCTATTCAACTTGTCTGGTTTAAACTGGTTTAAACTGGTTTAAATCAGCTTTCTATTCAACTTGTCTGGTTTGAACTGGTTTAAACTGGTTTGAACTGGTTTGAGCTGGTTTAAAACACCTTTTCTGAATTGGATGGAGGTTTAAACTGGTTTAAACTAGTTTGAACTAGTTTTGAAAGTCAAATGCTTGTTTGAACTGGTTTAAACTGGTTTAAACTGGTAAAAATTGCTTGTAAAAACACATTTATATGTTATTTTCATTTTTTACAACTAAGTCGTAAAAAACAGTATGTGTGTCTCCTTCAAGCTCATAAAATGATTTTTTTTTAATTTTTTAACTCAAAATCATCTAATACCCTAGATAAAATAAACAATTAATATACATACTTACTAACTATAAAAAAAATGTTCTTTTCTCTCGGTCTTTCAAGTATTCTTGACTCTAAAAAAAATAAAGTGCGCGAACAGTCTAAGTTATCAAAACACGAAATGTTTGAGATAAACAAGTTAAAAAAATGTATCGAAAATGGCTCTGAAATAGAGTTTACTTACGGAGATGAATATTTCTGCGTGATTCCAAACAGCCTAACAGATAGGCTAGACCACTACTCATTGTCCGCCTACCACATCGACGACGATGGAAAGAAAAAATGGAGAAGATTTCAAACTAACTTAATGAAAAAAATTTAAAAGTATAAGTAAGGTAATCGTGTTTTTCAACACGGCTAAATTTGCCCTATAGCTCATGCTATAGAGTAAAAAATAAATAATACATTCAAACTAACAGTCGCTCCTTTCGCCTTACTATTTTTTATTCAAGTTATTTATAACGTGTGTAAAGTATAAGGGTTCTGCCGCCTATTTTTAGCCTATATGTAAAATGATTTTTTTTTAATTTTTCAAATCAAAATCATCTAATACCTCAGATAAAAAAAAGTATTTACATATATATTCACTCATTAACTATAAAAAATGGTTGTTGTCGGTTTTTCAAACGGTCGTGCCCCTGATTTCATCAGAAAATTCTTCAAGTCCCTTAGAACTAAGGCACCTAGTAAAAAAGTAGCATCCGGCTATTATGGCGTACTCGCAGATGATTTGAAAGTATCTTTTTTAAATAAATCCTTTACAGCAGCCGAATTAAAGGATGCCATAAAAAAAGGAGACCCGATTGAATTTATATACAGAAATAAAAAACTCGTAAGAGTTATTCCAAGCAATGTCTCGGACAGGTCAGGCGAGTATATACTATCAGCCTACACTATAGACGACAAAGAAAATAAAAAATGGAGAAGATTTATAGTAGAATTCATGGAGAAAGCTGACTTATAGGATTCTTCAGGCAATCGTGTTTTTCAATACGGCTAAATTTGCCCTATAGTTTACACTATAGAGTAAAAATTATATAACACATCCAAAAATGAGAGTCACATTTCACATCCTTCTGTATTTTTATTTAAGTTATGAGTATATTATAAAACTTTTTTCGCGCCTAATTTTAACTTAAATATAAAACGATTTTTTTGAAACTTTTTAACCAACAAATATCAAATACTTTGACAATATTCTATTTTCTGCCTATAACTAAGCCTATAATTAAAATGTGTACTCGCGCTTTTATTTCTACTTTTAAAACTCCTGAAGAACAAGAAATTGCTTCTTCCTTAAAAAAATTTGATTTTTTATACCAAGCCTCAACCGAAGAAAAATACATTTCTAAATGGAACAAAACAGCCAGTGAGATTGAGGATGCCTTACTTAAACTATCCAATGGTAAGGAAGTCTTACTTAAGGTCGCTGAAAAGCGCGGCGGTGAAGTCTATGTGGCTCGCTGCCCTTTAATGTTCCCTAAATTATTCGGCGAAAAAAAAAGAAAAATTGAAGCCCCTGCAAAAACTGAGACCGCTAAAAAAACCAAGACTACCAAAGAAACTGAAACTCCCAAAAAAACAGAAAAAAAAACAGCCGCCCCTAAAACTGAGCCTAAGAAGAAGGCTAAAGTAGCAGTTGAAACATCTGATTCAGAATTTGATTCTGACATCAGCTACCACTCCAGTGACTATGAATCTTGCTCTGAAAGCGAAAGTGAGTGCGATAGTGACTGCAGCTGCTGTAGCGATAGTGGTAGTGATAGTGGTAGTGATAGTGGTAGCGATAGTGGTAGTGATAGTGATAGTGGTAGTGATAGTGAAAGCGATATTGAAATTTACAGCGAACAAGATGTAGAGAGCGATAGTGAAAGCGACAGCGACTGTGAAGAAAATGATTCTGACTGCAGTGTTGAATATGTAAGATATGTAACTGATAGTGACTCTGATAGTGAAAGTGATAGTGAAAGTGAGACCGATATAGAACAAGAAGCCTGGGAGGACTTGGCAAGAATTGAGAGACTCAGACTCAAATGGGAAAAAAGAAAAATCTATGCAAAACAATATAACACATCTCTTAAGGCTATAATTACCCGTCTATCAAAGGTAAAAGATGACATAGAAGAGAAAGATCTAAAAAAAGCAGTTACTAAATATATCAATGCCTATAGAAAAAAATAAAATATACAGCCACGCAAACAAGTTAACTTAAAATATAATACGCCTCCGCGTATTGTATTTTTCTAGTAAAAATGTAAAATGATTTTTAGGGCAAGTTACAGGGCGAAAATATACTTAAAAATGTATTCACACAGCAATTTTAACCGCACCCAAGCTTTTGAAAAGCTAGAACAAAAATCCATCATGATTTCAAACACATACAAATCAAAAATGTGTAACGAGTTCGTAAGGCACGGCTCCTGTAAATTCGGAAACACCTGTCACTATGCCCACTCTGAGGCTGAAAGAAGAAAACCTCCATGTATATTCAAAGACGCCTGTAAAAATAAAAATACAACATGTCAATACGACCACTCCGACAATGTAGTTCTGCCTAAGGTTACCCCAGCTGTAGAGGTCAGACCTGCAGTCCAGTCTTTATCAAAAGAAGTATCTATGCAGCATCACTATAAATCAAAAATGTGTAAAACTTTTATCACTACTGGACGCTGTTCCTATGGCGATAAGTGCTGTTTCGCCCATCTTGAATCAGAACTTAGAAGACCCGTATGTGTTAATGGAAGCAGCTGTCTGTTTAAGGCTACCTGCCCCTACGATCATGTGTCTGAGGCGCCTACTCTTCCAAAGAGGGAAATTGAAAAATTTATAATCGTGTTTGACGAGGAGGAAGAGGAAGAAGACGATGAAGACCTGCCAGACTTTGAATTATGCGAGGATGAGATAGAAAGCCTCAAAATTATGGCTGAAAATATTAAAAAATATGAACCGCATATACAACTAAGGCTAGAAAAGCCCTATGAAATGCAAAATAAATATGAGAGACGCGACACCCGATTGAGAAGAATTATCGGACTGTGTTAAACAGCGAGCGATGAATTCGTCCTATAACATCCTGTTATAGAATGAAAAATATAAAATGAAAAAATAATGATAATGCATTAACAACATAAAAAATGTTTATGTACAGCCTTGACTTAACCTATTTATGTTTTTATGCCTTAGCCGTGAGATTCGTTGTCAAATACTACAAGACGGAGGATAGGCTAAGGGACGCGGAGATTAAAAAAAAATGTGATTAAATAATCTGACATTTTTATAAAATGATTTTTTACGTAAATTATTAACCAAAAATATATAATATATTATAACACACGACTAGCTGTAAAATGTACTCAAACGATTCTTTTAATACTCCTACTAAATCAAGAAAATTTTCCTTTTGCTGCCCTGGAGCGCCTATGAAGAAACCAAGACTATCTGAAAATGAACCACTATTAATAAACGATGTAAATGTAAAATTTTTAGATGATGTCTTTACATTGAACGAACTAAGGGTATACTTAGAAAACAGTTCCGAAATCGAATTTACATATAAAACTGACAAAGTTAGAAAAATGATTCCATACAGACTAACAGACGCGTTTGACTACTACCTATTAACAGCCTATTCTAACGACGAAACAGGAAACAAAACATGGAGAAGATTTAAAGTCCATTTAATGAATAAAATATAAAAAGTTAACTCTAAGGCATAATTTGCCCTATAAATAATCATTTATAGAGTAAAAGGAAAAAGTCCATCTAAAGACTTAAATCACTTATTAAAAAATGGATTCTCAGATTGAATTAGACTGCGCCCTAAGCACGTTAGATCGTTTGACTCAAGTCTCGTCACTTCTTAATAACTTTATTTCAACGTATAATAGGCACTTTACCCCCGTAAGTATGAGCGTCTACAACGAACCCACTCGGGACATTTTATTAAAAAGTTTTTATCAATCTCTAGACATGGTGAAGGAAGCATTTGAGAGAGAAGTTAATATATTGTATTCTGCATCTCTTCCTCACGGAGAACACGTGTCTGAATCATTGTCACAATAGTAGAAAAACAGCCTACGGGGAGTGACGATACTTTGAAACATAAAATGATTTTTTTGATATTTTTCTATAGCCAAATATCTTACTATAAAGTTAAATAAAAGATGCAATTTAATCCATTTTCTCCTGAATATAACTCTTACTATCAATTAGTGAATCTCCTTGAAACAAGTAAGCATATGGGGGTTCCTCTCGTGTTTATCTACAAAACCTGCGACATAAGACAATACTATGTCAGTGACGTCAGGGCTGAATACTTTAAAGGCTACCGCCTAGATGGAAACGGAAATAAAATATGGAAGACTTTTAAACTACAGTTTGTCCAGCCCTTTAATTACCCTATTTCCGACTTTAAATGTCCGTCTTTGTCTAAGTAAGTTAACTTTATTTTTATATTTACCTTCGCGGTAAATATAAAATGTTTTCTCCCGCGAAATAATTAGCCGATTATAAGATGATTGCGTGCGGAAGCGCTTTGAACCCGACAATGATTATGAATACATCGTGTCTACGTTTCCTGACTTTTATCGTTCGAAAGTCTCCCATTTATCAGCTTCACGTACTCTTCGTTCAACTCAATGCCTACAAACGGCAGTCCAAGATTTTTTGAAGCAACACACTCCGAACCTGACCCCGCGAAAGGGACGAGAACATACCCCTCTGTACTTGGCTGTCTACACGAACGAAGTAATTTTTCACAAAGAGCAATAGGCTTCTGAGTAGGGTGTTCTACGCGCTCTTTCATTCCCGCACCTCCGGCAAGGGCTGGTATCTTAATCACATCGCGAGGTAAAGCCCCGTTAGGGTGCGCTGTGTAAGTTGTCGTTTTTTCACCCTTAGAGAAGCGTCCTTTTGTAGCGGTTCGTTCCTTACCCGCTGCACCGTTTAGAAATCCCTCAGTATAAGCCTCCCTGACGTCGTCTCGATGGAATACCTTATCATTTTTCCAAAGAACTAAAATGCTTTCATGCGAGCGTTGCCAGAAATTTAAAGATGCAACGTTCTTATTTGTATAGTGCCATATAATCCAACGACGATTAACATCGTACGGAACTTTTGACAGGATTAAGGCAAGAATTTCACTAAAACCGTATATAAACATAGTACCGTTTGGCTTCAGAACTCTCAGACACTCCCTAATCCATTTCTCAGACCACCTTAGATATTCTTCCATAGGTTGCTTATCACTATCGTTGCCGAAGTCCTTTCCTATGTTATACGGAGGATCTGCAATGATAATTTGTGCAGAGTTATCCTGAAGTGTCGGTAATATTACGAGCATATCTCCATGAATAACATCCTGTCTCAACGGCACAGTTTGACTTACACGCTCCTCACACAATTCAACAGATGTCTCTGCTGAATTTTCGTTCCCCACCTGACCTTCGGTTAATAATTTCACAATATCTTCCTTTTTCTTTCCGCTGTACCCCTTAATTTTCTTATCCTTGCAAATAGCAACTAATTCCTCGCGAGTCTTTGTTAAGTAGTCCATTTGTTTATACTATAAACACGCAAACATCTTTAAACCTTTTTTACATCTTTTCACTCTTTTGTTAAACCTGGAAACTGAAGATAATTATTGATTATTTTAAGTTACAGTTCGTCCGAGCCTTTAATTACCCTATTTCGGACTTTAAATGTCCGTCTTTGTCTAAATAAGTTAATTTATCGGGAACGTTTTCTAGATGAGGCTTTAGAAGCTTTACGATACTTTTTTACCTGTCTTTGTCTAATTTTTTTAAGAGAATTGTATTCTGTCTTTTTCTTACCAGCTATTCTGGCGTGTACTTGTGACAGTTTTTCTGCTCTATCTGCGCGTGCATTTGCAGCATCTCCTCTTTTTTTTAAAGAACGAGTTATACGGCTATTTAGACCATGTGCTCTAGCAGCTTTACGATATAAAGACGCTATTTTACCCAATTTCTTTACTTCACTTTTATAAGATCTAGCGTGAGACCTAGATAAGTCTCTACTCTTAGTGTATTCTTTTCTAGCTCTAGTCATACGTTTTAATGTATCGCTTGCTTGTTTCGCATATCTGCGAGATGATGGAGTTTTTATAGATTTTTTAGGCATTTATTTAATAAAAAAGAAAATATTAATTAATTATTTTTTATTTATCCAGCCATTTAATTACCCTATTTCCGACTTTAAATGTCCGTCTTTGTCTAAGTAAGTTAACTTTATTTTTATATTTACGTACGAGGTAAATATAAAATGATTTTTCCCGCGAATTAATTAGCTGATTATAAAATGGTTTTCATAACAAACTCTGACGGAACAACTACTAAAATAAAGGTCAAGGCAGTGTTTGAGGATGAGGACCTTGAACAAATTGTCCACAGCGATGAACAAATAAAAAATATAATAGAACCTGCTACACGTGCATATGCCTATGCAGAGTACCAACTAGAATCAGAATTTACGGTAGAAAATCCTAAGTCCCGTATCAGTAATAAAAATTTTGAATACTGTAATATTAAGGTAAAGAATATTTCAAAAAAATGTTTGATTACGAAAAAAAATAAGGTGAAAATAAGTATAAAGACTGAGCCTCCTGTAGAAATAGAATCGGAAATGAATAGTGAGTCCGCACATAACGCGCTTATTCGCATCATTCGACGTCAGAAGGAGAAGGAAGATAAACAAGACATTTGGAAAAACAGTCCTTATAGGGATCTGGTAAAACTTCAGAGCAATAACGTGGGAGCAGTAGGAGAAGAATTTATAGACAGCCTGTGCAGGGCGTCTGGTATTGACGCAGACTGCAACGGCATTAAGACAAAGAAAATTGGAGGAGGAGATGGAGATGGAAAAATTATGAATATTTCCGTAGAAATCAAAACCGCACACCAGGGTTCTTCTAATCCGAGTTTCCAGCATGAACTGGGGGAAGTTCCCTGGAAAGGTGCGAAGTACATGATATTCGTCGACATATCTCCAGAATGTATTTATCTAACTATATTCAAAAACTTTGACGAAACAACTTACAAGAGCGGACAAAAACTACCCTGTTTTCCAACAAAGTCGATCACCTGGAGAAAAGAAAAGGGTGCTTTCAAGTTAGATACAAGCGTAAATATAAACGAGGCAAGTATTGAGAACGGTCACGCGATAAAAATTACACCGGCTACTTCAAACGCCACTATCGCATCTTTTATCAGAAAGATTATTGTTTAAACAAATTGAGAAATTATGATAGATGTTCTTAAGTTATACGCAGAGTTTGTTGATAGGAAACTGACTGAAGACCAATCTGTTCTTTCGGCTTTATCCATCATGTCTTGTCTGTCGTCTAAGAATACCACACCATATCCTTTTTTTCCAGGTAGGTCTTCAAACCTACTATAAATTTTCATGTTTTCTTTTCCGAAACATGTCGATGGAAGGTAAATGTCGCATTTACCTATCATATTTTTATTTCGTGTCGTCGCAACTGTTCCCCCATCTGACAGCGAATAAACCTTCATATTTTTTTCAGAATTTTCTTCAATCGCGTATTTTGGGTTTGACGTATTTTTAGACCAAATTTGAAATACACCGTTTACTTTTATCTCTTGATTATCTGGATTATAAAACATAGCCGACAGACCCTCACTATAAATAAGATTATATCCCCTGACTCTCTTACGCGGAGAACCCTTACCATCGCTCTCGAACAGCTGTGGCAAAATAAAACATACATAATCCGCAAAATTATAAGAATGATTTATAAAGTTCAAGGCAAGATGTCCTCTCAACCCAAAAGGTGGATTTCCAAATACAATATACTTCTTAGACGTGTCTGCCGGTTTCCAGTTTAAATAATCTTGTTTTTGAATTCCAACTGAACGAGGTTCAATATCAAGTCCTATAGAACCTGTTGGTAAAATATGTAAGAAACTGCCGTCGCCCGCGGATGGCTCCACAAATACATAGTCTTGAATACTTATTTGTATCTCACGATTGAATGTTTCCCAACATTTTTTTGCTAAATCTTTCGGCGTAAAGAACTGATCTTTTAGGGAAAACGTATACTTACTATAATCAATCTCCATCGAAAGAATTTTATAAATATCAAACGTATATTGAACAGGAACATCCTTTAATTCAATCCACCTTCTAACCGTTCCGGTACATATATTTAATTTATCGGCAACTTCTTTTACAGATAGTTTTTTCAAACATTCTTCGAGTAGAGTAAGATTTGTACTTGCAGTCGCATCAATTTTGCTCTCCTCTATTTCCTGAAGCTTCGTTCCTTTATCTTGAATGAGCTTCAGTATGTCTTCCCTCTTCTTTCCACTATATCCCTTTATACTCTTATCCTTGCAAATTGTAATCAGTTCGCCGCGAGTCTTTGTTAAGTAGTCCATTTGTTTATACTATAAACGTAAAAACATCTTTAAACCTTTTTACATCTTTTCAGTATTAGGGTTAAGACGCTAATTTATCTGTTTCGCGTTAAGGTCGTTATATAACATCTTTATTTTTATACATCCTCGATGTTTCATGTAAATATTTTTTTATAAAAATGGTCGTCCAAAAAAATCGCCACACACACATGTCGAGAAAAATTTAGATTTTTAAAAGTAGTTTACAAAAAAAAATTTATTTTAAATGGTTTTTGAAATGGGGAATGAATAATGATGATAAAACGATGAATACCTGATTTATTGAAATTTATTAAATATTTAATAAATTTAAATTTATTTAAATATAAAATATCTTCCCGTATATATATATACCTGTGAAAATGGTCGAATGTGAATTTTGTAAAAATCAGTATAAGAGCATTTCTAGTCTAAATTTGCACAAGAAGACTACAAAGAAGTGTTTAAAAATTCAGGAGGAACTTCGTTTAGACGTAGAGATAAAAAAATATGAGTGTAAACACTGCAATAAGGAATTTTTGTTGAAGGGTAATTTTGAAGAGCATGAGCGAGTTTGTAAAATTAAAGACGCATTTAAACATGAACAGCTTATAAAAGAACACGAACTGTTGAAGACAGCCGATGAGAAACTTAATATTGATTTTATACTATGTAAACAGAGACTGGCTGACAGAGAGGAAGAGTTAAAAAATGTTAGAGAAGAACTGAATAAAGTTAGAGAAGAACTGAATAAAGTTAAAGACTGTCAGTTAGAAAAGACGAGACAAGACTATAAGGAGTTGATAGATAAAACAGTTAAATCCGGAAAGACCATTAATAATTACAGTATTCGAATTAACCAGGCATTTGAGAAATTAGACGTGCTGTCTTTAGAAAGTATTATTCCAAGAATAACAGAATGTATTACAACATCGGTTGTTAAAGACGGTGAGAGGTCACTCTCTAACGCCGTTAATAAAGTACTGGAGAATAAAATACTAATAACTGATAAATCTAGAGATAAGGCGATATACAAGAATCAAAAGAATGAGATGGAAATAGAGACAGGAGAGAGAGTTGTGAGAAAAGTTTTAAGAATGGGGAGTGACGAGATTCTCGAACAGTGCGACAAGGCAAAGTATGAGATAGACTGCGAAGACGACGTATTTTTTGACTCGCTGAGGTGTAGGCAGAGATCGAATATTTACAAGATACAGCACGCCGTTATAGACTGTAAAAACGACAATAAAAATGAAGTATCAGAGTATATTGCAAAAAATATTCATCATATAGCGTAAAATACATTTTTAAGGAACGGAACAACTACTAAAATAAAGGTCAAGGCAGCGTTTGAGGACGAAGACCTTGAAAAAAAATGTTGTCGGTGCCTGTCAACATCATCTATCACTCGAATGGACACCATTGTAAATACAATAAAGTTAAAATAACTATTTGAATAGTCATTTTAAAAAAAATAATCGTAAACTTTTAAAAATAAATTGTTAAACTTGTTCCATCACCGTCAGATTGATACTTGTTTTTTCGTCTATATTTTTACATAACTCGACTGGTGAAACTTCGTTCATATATATAAACGGAGCCATCTTATTTGATACAACATTAAATTCTAAGTTTGGAGGAAACAATATCTCATATTCCTCAGAAGTTCTAGTAATACATTCCATAAATAAAGCTTTAGTTCCTTTCTTTATCTTAAGCTTTTTAACACAACAACCTCTAGTTGTAAATTCTCCAATAGACAACGGATCAAAAGATGTTGATAAAAACCCTTCATTTTTAAACGTTTTTTTAGCATTCGTGCTAAAAAATAACGTTTTCACTCCTCTATACACCGTGCAATCATCTGGTAGTGGAGGTGCACGATTAATAATATCAAGTAGTTGTTTTGCATATAGACGAGAAGCATCTATCAAACACTGTCTTGGAATTTGTGATTCTTTCTGAAGCTTTTTCACTTTCTCATGCGCTTTTACTAAATTTGGAGAAAGTATTTCACGCTTTAATTCGATATCTATATTGTAATTATTTTCAGACACCACTTGTCTAATTTGAAAAAATATAGGGAAAAAACCCGATTCATATCTTTCTGTATTCTGTATATTCTTCACATAACCATAAATTTCATCGTCATTATTATCTCTTAACACCATATTAGCAATTCTATCTCCATGAAATGTATATGAATATACAGTTAATCGTTCACTCATAGGTAAATTAACCAGATATTGAATGCAATCATTTATCCACACCGTACTAATATCAAAACCTGTAATTGTTTTATATGGATTGTCGTTAAATATGCTCATCGAGCCACCTCTAAAATTGGTGTTAGCAATACTTAATCTAATATAGTCCTGTTCTCGACAAGATTTTTCATTGAATTCTATCTTTGGATCAAAAATTCCATCTCTCACTATTCTATAACAAGGTATGACGATACGAGTTGTAGTTGATACTATTCCCGGTCCGACTTCTTTTTTGCAAAACGATTTAACGACTCCAGTGTAAAAAGATTCATCTGACCGACCCTCAAACACATCTTTTAATAACTCGTATATCAATGCAGTATTTGGATTATCTGTTACTACCTTTTGCTCTGCATACTCTACTTCATCCTTACTACGTCCTATTAATCCTTCTGCAATGAATAGTTGTATGATATCGACTTTAACTTTATCGATCAAAAATTTAATTTGATCTATCTCTAAACCTTTTTTATGCTTGATGTAGATCTCTTCTATATAAGATCGTATAATTTTTTTGTCAAGAGTAGAATATATATCTACATCTTTGTTGATAGATTGTAGTACATATAAAGAATTATAGTACTCCTGTTTAGCTAATAGAACAGCGATCTTTTTTGCTTTTTCTGTATTTGTTTTAATAACGCTTTTTAATGAAACAATTTCATTACGATATTTTATGTCTTGCTGGTAATGTTTTTTCATATCTTTATCCCATACATCTTCATCTACATCTTCATTTTCTAATTTTTTTAAAAGTACATCTAACTTTGCCGACTCAGACATTTTATAGTATCACAAAGAAAATTATTTTTTACTAAAAATAATTTTTATAAATTTACTGCATCTAGCTTAACATTCTCTAAATTTTATAATATTATATTTGTTCCATCACCGTCAGACCGATTTCACTTTTTTTATTCATGTTGACACAAAGCCTCTCCACAAGATTCACACCTGCATCTTTCTCTATTTCCATGTATGAAACAGTCTTATTACGCATCACTTTAAACTCCAAGTCAAGAGAAAACAACGCTACAAACAAGATTTTGGAATAAATGAATTACATATCTGTCTATGCCCTATCTTAAACCTTCCAGAAAACATAAAATTATTTTTAAATTCGTCGCTGTTTAAAAATGATATCACTCTCTCAACACAACACCTAACCTTAGGGATTAGCATAATAAGACCTCCTCCAAAATATTGAACCTCACCCTTAAAAGCAACTCTAGACTGCCTTGTTAAATTATAAATATAGATACACTCCGTCCCCATCTTTTCATTAACTGTCGACATATTTCTAGGAGCTCCCCACTCAAACCAATTTCTCTCACTAAATTTTTTTATCTTTCTCTTCAGTAAATCATCCTTGTACTCAAGTAAATAATCGTTTATCTCTTCGTCCTCACTCGGATATTCCTCTATAAATATATATCTGTCTTTTCTTCCCTCTCCGTTTAACACCTCTATATTTCCCAGCTCGTCATTTTTATATATCTCGTCCCTGCCACTAACCATCCCTACATACACGTCAAACAAATTTTCTATCAAAATTCCTTCAGCATCGTCTCTGTCACTAAAAGTAATTAATCCATAGCTATTTATGATACGCATATCCCTCCCGTTGTACATTGCTCTTTTTTCAAGACTCTCATCTTTACAGTATCTAAATATCATA
>Ga0214923_10005073_pt1 | contig 15502 bp, 15 predicted proteins | sample LL1510_MetaG_FD_177993 | JGI IMG/M metagenome (GOLD analysis project Ga0214923, IMG submission 177993) | Freshwater microbial communities from Lake Lanier, Atlanta, Georgia, United States - LL-1510 | ecosystem: Environmental > Aquatic > Freshwater > Lake | place: USA: Georgia | collected...
TGAATGCCCGTGATAAGTCGCAGACTCTGTCTCTAACGCACGACGCCGCTGTCAATAGTGACAAGTTATATGTGAATTTCGTTTCCGAGGATAAAGTCGCATTCGATAAGCATTTCGAACTCCCACTCATGGATATCGACGAGGAGATGATGGGCATTCCCGAAATCGACTACCAAGCCGAGTTCGCTCTATCGTCGGCGAATTTCGCCAATATGGTGAATCAGATGAAGATGTTCGGCGATTCTATGCAAATTGACTGCTCCGAGGAGAAGATCCAGCTATGGTCGCTTAGCCACGAAGCAGGGAAGATGTCGGTCCTAATCCCGATCGATGACCTGACTTCGTTTTCGATCAACGACGGCGAAACCCTAAATATTTCCTTTAGTTTGAATCACCTGTATAACTTTTGCCTCTACAGTAAGCTTTCCAAGGACGTCGAGATTTCGATTAGCGATAATTATCCGATGCGGGTTTTGTATCGGTTGACCGGGGAGACCGAAGCCAAGATTGTATTTTACTTAGCACCTAAGATGAGCGATGATTAGTGATGTGTTTTAGATTTAGATCCATTATGTTTTGATTTTTTATGCGATCTAGACGCAGTTAGTTCATGAGGTCTAGCCGCATTAGGATTTGGTGCCGTAGGTTCTCGAGATCTGGAATCAGACGCACTTAGTTTATTATAAGTAGGGCTCATAATATACGCTATTAGTTCTTCGTTCGATTTAGCTCCGGTGGGTCTTCGACCAAGACTAAACGCATTGTATTGTCGCATGTAATTTTCCAAGACGGTTTGCTTCGTATTTCCCATTTTAATGGTGTAACCGTCCAATAACGCATTCAGGGATTTCCATAAAGAGATATTATATTTCGTCAAAGAATGGTCTCTGATGGCTTCGGGAGTGCTGTATTTCACCAAATAATGTATGCGCTCCATAATAAGCGATTCTAGTTCCACGTAGACAAACTCGCCGGGAAGGACGTTATCTTTATCCGCGCGATAATCAAATCGGTGAATTCCAAGATTATTATAGAAATAAGGTTCTGGAAGCTTGTAATTAATATCCAAGATGGCAGTTTTTTTATATCCGTGATCTATTGAAAATTTCAATACATGACCAGGTGATTTGTCAGTGTTGTCCAATTTGCTAATGTGCATATGTTCGGTTTTTAACGAATCCGTTGCCAATTCCACAAATGACCCCATTAGTTTGGTCATAAATAACGTTTCTTGGTGCGTATTATCTTTTTTGTTTTTGTTGTATACAATTATTAAAACATCAATATCGTCACTTTCGTAAACTGCCGCCCCCGGAATCTTGGAAAGAGCGAGTTGCACGGCGAGTCCTCCCTTGATGACAATATCGAAATGGGGGTGCTTCGGATTATTTGTTCTGCTATGGGTGTCAAAATACAAATGCTTATGAGCGCTGTTATCGTAATTGTCGTCATAAAAAAACAAATGTCTTCTGAAATAGTAAGAATATAGTCCAATAAGTAATATCATATAACAAACAATAGGTTTATCATCTGGGTCCACAGCATCTGATGTTTTGTAATTCGGAATAAGGGTCTTTATAAAGTCGCATAAGTGTTGGATGTTATCGACACTGGCGGTTTTATAAAATTGGGCAAGGTTAGCATAAACCTTGCTCATTTTAGGGTTCATATTCCCGCCTTTTCGCCGTTTGATGGTTTTATTACTACGACCACCAATTAAACGTCGTGTTCTTGCCATTTATACTATACCGAGATAATGCTTCGTTTATAACATGCTAAAACAATCCCCAAATAATGTAATATGAATTTCCTGATTACATTATTTGTCTTTATTGTGGTACTATTTCTGTACGTCTACGTTATGGATCAATTCAAGACAGGCGACGATTTAGACGTTTATGAGATGGACTATTCAAGTAACGCAAATCTCCAAGAAATGTGCGAAATCCGACAGCCCTTATTGTTTAATTTCAACGTGGTCGAACCCAAGTTTTTCTATGATATGTCTCCAAGATTCATTTTGAAATACGGAGGGTCTTACGATGTGACTATCAAAGACGCCCATGATTATTATAAAGAAACGGGTAACCACGTGGATTCGGTATCTCTTTCCCTGAATAGTACTCACCAGTTATTCGATAATGACAAAGCCTCACATTTCTTCTCCGAAGACAACTCGGAATTCTTGGAAGAGTCGGGGATTGTGAAACCAATCCAAGATTTGGATGAATGGTTCAAACCCGTTTTCAATGTGCATAAAACCTACGATTTATTATTCGGGTCGGCGGGTTCGATAACCCCGCTTCGTTATCATACCTATTATCGCCAGTTCTTTTGTGTTACTTCCGGGTCAATTAAGGTGAAGATGGCGCCTTGGAAATGTGCGAAATATTTGCACCCTATTAATGACTACGAGAACTACGAATTCCGATCGCCGGTGCATCCTCTTTTGCCTCAGCCACAGTATACGAAGGATTTTGATAAGACCAAATTCTTGGAATTTGAAGTTCAAGAAGGCTACGCGTTTTACGTTCCGCCCTATTGGTGGTATTCCGTCCAATATTCTGATGCAAATACTTTTATTACATGTGCATCGTATATCACTGCGATGAACTGCGTTTCGAATTTGCCGAATTTAGGAATTCATTGGCTTCAGCAGCAGAATATTACTAAAAAGATTACCAAGATTCCTGCGAAAAGGGATGATCGGGGGGAATCTCCCCCTATTATTTCCAAGATTGAAGTCGTTCAACCCAGCGGTTCTGAATCGGAAAAGCTAATCGATCTTGGATCAACCCTTGACAATTCGATTTCGAGCGAAACAGAAATTCCTCCTATTCCGGAAGACAAGCCCCCATCGGATATTATATCTCTGAGTATATAAACCAATTATTTCCAAGATGAACGTAGGAAAACAAATCGTATTACCTGCGATTATTTTGTTGGCTCTTGATTTCATTTATCTGAGCGCGAATAAGACTGCGTTTGAAAACCAGGTTATCCAGGTCCAGCGCGTGGCTCTTAACGTCAAACTATGGTCCGCCGCGGTTTGTTACGTGTTATTAATCGCCGGTCTGTATTATTTTATTTTACGCACGCATAGATCGGTTTTAGAAGCGTTTTTCTTCGGCATAGTGGTCTATGGTGTCTACGATTCGACCACTTATGCTTTATTAAAAAAATGGGACTTGAAACTCGCTATTATGGATACCTTATGGGGCGGCGTTCTTATGGCGCTAACAACGATGATCACGTATAATATCTAGATTTTTGATGTCAGTTAGCGATACTCATCGCGTTAATCTCGTCCGTGAGTGAGAACATATCTATCGTGTCCGATCGCGCGCCAAACCGTCGGCAAAACTCTTGTACACTCATTTGGTCGTAATCCATCAAATGAGTGAACCTGTCTTGAACCTCTCTCAGTTGTTCGTCGGGTTCGTATCCATACAAATCGTAAAACTCGTCTTGATTATCATCGTCTGAAAATGTCACTGTTTTATTTGCGTGGTTAATTGTACCCCAATGTTCATTGATCCGAGCCAACCAAATTGGCGAAAACGACGCATAATAAAGCCAATCGTAACACTGCATTCGGTGAATGGTATTGGCGTCAAGACCCTTGTGCGACACGCCGAATACCTTATTGGCAGTCTTTACTGTTTTATAAACGCACGCTTTGGGCAATGTGAATCGCGGACTAACGCCTTCGGGCAATACAATAGACTTGTATTTTTCAATATCGGATTCCGCCAATACTACATAGAATTTATTGTCTTTGATCGGAGGATTGTAGGGCTCTGGCTTCCCGTTTAGAACAAACCAGTCGATTTCGAATTCTCTAGACAATAAGTTCACAATAAGTGTTCCAAGAATGACATCCTTGTGATCCTTGGACCAATCCTCCGTCTGCGATGTCATGAACTTTTCTAGGCGAGGGTTTTTTAGTTGAAACATATCACGATACATGGCGCCCACGAATTCAATTACCTCGCGGTCGAATCCCGAATAGTATAATTCGTAGCCCCAGAATAGCGCCTCATCGCGACGTTTTTCCAAGATTGCGAAAGTTAGGGATACTAAAACCTCTTGTTTAATGTACAAATATCTCGTCAAAATAATCTCTGGATTAACGTCGTCCGATGACGCCGGTCGGTTAATAATCTTGAACTTCTTAGGTGGCATGGTTGGTTGTTGTTGTCCGATCAATAACAACAACAAAATTTCAATTTTTTCTCTGGTTATTATAAACATCGAATGCGATCAAATAAAACCCGATCTTCGAAACGATCAGCACGTAAAACCGCACGTAAAACCTCTCGTTCTCCGAAAAAAAACTACATTGTGCGTAAATTCATGGAGATGATCAACGTAGTGAAATTATATCACTGGAAGACGCATTCTTATGCGGAACATAAAGCCACGGACGAATTACACGAGAGACTCAATGAACACGTGGATAAATTCGTCGAGGTTATGTTGGGAAAAGACGAGTCGCGTATACAGCAATGGGATAAACATATGGAAATCATACAGCCAACTACGCATAAACAATTGAAGGATAAATTGCATGGATATCGTCTGTTTTTAATCGACTTGAATCAGTGCTTGGATCCGCGTAAAGATTCGGATTTATTGAATATTCGCGACGAAATTCTTGGAGATATTAACCAATTTTTATATTTATTCACGTTTCACAAATGAATAGGGGGTTTTGTTATAACAAGTCAATTGACTTATATCCAAAGTATTCAAAATCTTTTTTATAATATTCATTTACCACATTAATAGACTCCGGTGTAAAGTATTGAAAATAATCGACGTCACTATAATCAGTAGTTTGAGTTTTAATATTAAAGTCGTCGCATCCAATTTTATGCATATCTTCCGTTAAAGTATTTTGGTTTAATATTGCCATTTTTTCGGGAATGTTTCCATCTTTGTCTATTAAATAACAATATTGTGGCAACGGATGATTATCGAATCGGTCCGTGTTAACTGGGTCTAAAAAATGATTTATTTTTCCTAATAATTCTTCAGTAGACGTATCACTATTTATCAGGTTGAAATAAAATAAATCCGAAATCAATCTAGAATAAGGATGACGTATCGACGCAAGTATAGTCAAGTTATCATCAAAATTAATTCCGAAATATTCGCGATTATTATAATATTCTTGATAAGTGCAATGTTGTAACGAATGATTATTTATTTTTATATAATCACGATTTGGATATAAACTATGAGAAATCAACGATGATATTGTTTGAGGTTTATTTTTATAAAAATATTTCTCAATGCTCGTTCCACCCGTTTTAGGAATATGGATATATAATAAGTTCAGGTCTTTGAAATAGGGCATTATAATATGTGTCATTATAATAATTTTTAAACATATAAACTTTGAGATGTTGTCACATATTTCAAAATTTTCCCGTCGATTTGCGTCAACTTATGCAATAGATCCATATTCCCCGTTTGTTCCGCAATTGTCGAGAGTTCCTTGGCAATAGTACTGATCTTAATGACCGCCTTGACAAAATCGCCGATGGATATCCCTTTTTCCGAAAGCCGTGTCTGAATAAACCATTTACACTGTTCTTCGTCGGTGCACGTGATCCATTCCATCGCGAAATCGGGAATATCGTAATTCAGTGCGGTCTTATAATCAATACCCGTGTTTAGTCCATGCTCGTCTTCGTATCGTTCATAGAATTCATAGCCGGCAATCAGGCGCTGGAATCTTGTGTTCAGGAACGAGTCTTCGGATTTAAGCTGCCAAGCGCGCGAATCTTCGTCGACTTTGACGTCGGCGAATGCTGCTAAAAATCCTATGATTTGGTCCACTGAAAAATCTTGGAATCCGGTGGTTTGGTCCATGGTTTCTGCGACAATAAGCGGATGAATCTCGGCGATTCCCGAGGCGACGGTTCCCAGATTTGTCAGCTTGATATCACAATTATCGCCTGAAATCTCGATAAAACCGCGATCTCTTAGTAAAATACAAATCTTGGAAATAGACGTATCAATATGCATTTCCAACATGACCAAATAATCCTCGTCGCTCTTTAGTTCGCGTTCTAATCTATAATGGTCTCTCAACAGTAATGCGTCGGACTTAATAAACCGGTTATCAAAGGTTAGGGTTTCCAAGGTGCGTTCTAGTTCCTTGCGCTTTTTATTGACCGCGGTTTTCAGACCATCCTCTGATCGGATAAAATCGTCGATTACTTGACGCGGAGTTTGCAAGTTATTAATCGATGCAAGGGACTTATCATATGAATCGCGCATGGTTGCGACCACATGTTTTTGTCTAGAAATCGCATCTTGTAATTCTTGGAAACTCATGGAATTCTTCACGAAATCTACGAAATCTTGCGCCGACGTCTTTCCATTCTTCAGAAGATTCAAAATAAGACCATAAGACGTGCGGAATTTGGAGACGAGTTCCTGTGGTTTTCCTCCGAGCATTTCGCGATAGTCGGTCTGCGAGGGTAGTCCAAATAAATTATTACAGTGTACAATATGACCAATGGTATCGATGCCGCGCCTCCCGGCGCGCCCCGCCATTTGCGTATATTCATGTGCAATTAGATAACGTTGATTCGAGCCGTCGAATTTAGTGAGTCCCGTAAATACTGCGGTCTTAATGGGACAATCCAAGCCGATGGCGAAAGACTCGGTTGCAAATAATAACTTTATGTAGCGCTTGGAAATCATGAGTTCGACTATTTCGCGTAATACAGGAATCATTCCCGAATGATGGATTCCGATTCCCTTTTCCAAGAGCGCGACCACTTGGTTATACTCGGGGAGTTCCAGGTATTCGTGATAATTCGGGAATTTCCGGATGATTTGTTCGCATTCACGGCGTACTATGTATCCGACTTTACTATCGTCTTCCAATAACGGTATCGTGATTTCTTGTGCGCAGGCTTCGACTTGTTTTCGCGAAAATACAAACGCAATCGCGGGGAGCATTTCTCGGTCTCTTAGATGCAGTGCAAGGTTATTAAGGACGTGTTTACGTTTGACAAACTGTTGCTTTTTATCAAAGAGGTCCGTGAGTCTCTTCAGGGTCTTGTATCCAGATTCCTGGAATTCATTACGGTCGTTTTGCAAAGTAATCAGACCTTGTGTATTCTCGCGGATATCTTTTTCCAAGACCTTGTCCTTCAGACCCTTGATAAACCCCTCGGTAGAAACCAAATAGCCATAATGGGTTAGCGGGACCACGCGTTTGCTAGTCGATGCCAAATATACCTGACGAGACGGATCGTCGCGTTCGCACCACTTGGCGAAACGTTCCGGGGCATCGATGGTCGCCGAAAGCATGACCATCTGAATATGACGGGGTAACATAAGGATTGTTTTTTCCCAGGTTTGACCGCGATCAGCGTCGTTGATATAATGGACCTCGTCAAAAACCACGCACGCAAGTTCGTTTTGGATATCGATGTTAAAGGAGAGATTGGGCGAAGCTGAAGATCCGTTTGATGTGGCGTCTACGGGTTGTAAAAAAAGGGCATTCATAAGAATCTCCGTAGTCATGATCAAGACGTCGGCGTCGGGATTGGTTTTGATATCACCCGTCATTAGTCCAAACGAAATATTCGGATATTTCTGAGTGAATTCGTAATATTTTTGGTTGGAAAGCGCCTTGATAGGGCTCGTGTAAATGATTTTTTTTCCAAGACCTACGAAATACTGAATCGCGAATTCTGCAGGCAACGTTTTCCCAGAACCCGTATGCGCCGTAACGAGAACATGATGCCCCTCGACGATAGCTTCAATTGCGTATTTTTGGAAATCACTTAGGGGATAAGAATACAATTCAAAATGGGATTCATATTTTGAATTGTCGGGATAAGGGTCAGTGCAAAGTTTTACCATTATGTACATGTAATATGATGATAAATCTTTATGTCTTTTTTGCACCGATAAATATTTCTCCAACTTCGTAATGAACTTGTAAAGTTCTCACACCTTGTGTGCGTCTTAATTACACCGACCAAAGAGAAAAATGAGACAAAATTACTACAAAAAATAAATTTATCGGTCATTTCCTCTTTGTTAAATGGTGGTGTAAAAGCACCCCGAAGGGCATTAGACACACTTGACGACATCAAGATTTGATACTTGATGTGGTTGGTCTATTCTTTCTAGTTTGTATTCCCTGCTATATTTTTCAGGACGCTTTCCTGTTTTTTTATAATAGTTGAATACATATTGGATGTTCTTACATCCATTCTTATCACGATTGACACACCCCTTCCTTTTGTTTTCCATTTGATATGTTAGGATAGAGTGGATTTTTCTGTCTTCACCTTTTTTATCTGGTAAATACAGATTTTTACAGATGTCTTTCGTTTTGTAAGATAAACACGAAGTTCTAAACTCGTCTATGTTATATACTTTGAAACGCTCTTTTAATTTTCGTTTTATCGATAAGTTAGGAGTGGATATAAAGTTTCGCATCTGCTTGCCTATACTCCAATCTCCTATGATGATTGTATGATTTTTACTATATTTCTTTTCTATCATATTCAGCATATTGTCTTCGCTTCGTTTCTTGTTTATGAACGCATACCATTTGTATTTACGAAATTGTATATCCTGATATAACGGAACAACTATGTTATTTACTTCTAATTTCTTAACGATGTATTCTTTGAATTTGTCTATATTACAACTTTTAGAATTATAGTTAGTGAGCGTATGTTCTGGTTCTGTTATATTTCGTTTATGTTTGTAATTTGTCAATAAGCGTTGATATTTTAATCGTTTCGTTTCTTTTATACGCATACCATTTGTATAAGAACAAAACTTTCCATTATCATCCATCATAGTAAATAAACTTCGCTTTCCTGGGTCAATAAAAACATGTTTCCCTTTCAGTGCTTCCATTGGTAATTCATCAATATACGGAAAGTCTGGTAATTCCTGTGTTTGTTCTGTTTTCTTTGGAGGATTTTCATTGCGTTGATTTCGTAATATTTTGGTAAGTTCTTTTTGTTTTTCTTTTTTGTCTTCCTTGCGTTTTTCCTTTTCCTCTTTGGTAAGTCCTTGTAATGCTTTTTTACCTTGTTTTTTCTTATCCTTCTTTTCTTGTTCTTCTTCAAGATAATCATTATGAAGAAATCGTAAAGAAGTAGCATATCCATCTGTAATAATGGTATAATCGAACTGATAGTTTTTGCGTATTTGTTTAACATCCCACAAATAATTCCAAATAAAGACTTTGTTTTCCTCCAAACAATTATTTAGATTTCCAGATGTAGCAGATAATACTTTACCATCTTTTACTGGAAACTTACATATTTTCAATAGTTTTTCATCTTGTTTTGTATCTATAAATAATTCTACCATTGCTTTTGTATCAACTTGAATATGTCTTGGGATTGCGTTTGTTTGGATAGGAAAAAACTGAAACGCTTTTGCTTCCAGTCGTTCCAATTCCAAACACATAAAAATCATATGTTTTAGATATTTGTATGGTTCGCAACATACATCATAGTAATAACTCGTATCATACTCGTTAGGCACGATTTTATATCTATTGTCATTTATCCAAGTGTGATATTTTCCATCACATAACATTGTGTTATTCAATATGTCATTTTTTACTATACGCAGTTCTTTGAATAGTTGTTTTTTGAATATCTTATTTGTAATTTCGTCTTTGTAAAATGCCTTGAAGTAAGAATTGATAAACCGATTGACATAATCAAAAAAATGTATTTTTATATTGTTAGTAATAGATGTCAGCATTGTAGTAGCAAAATAGTCTAAAATCGCAGATAGATTTTTACCATCTTCTAATGAAAACTCGTATATAGTTCTAAATTCTTGTAATAAAATACTATTTTCTCCTTTTGGTTTCGGTCCAGATGATGATTTCATAATAGATTTCATCGCCATAGAAATAGTATCCGTCGTGATTTCAGGAATGTCTAAATTGGAATGATATTTATGTAAAACCCATAATCGTAATAACATATATGTTTTTGAAGTGATTTTGTTTGCTCGTAAAATAGCATCGTGTAAAATCGTCATATTCCGTTCGGCAATAGTTGTATCTTTATGTAAAATGTTCGTAATGGGGACTTTTATACATCGATATTTTTCAGGATTGTCCTGATGTTTCTTCTTTTTCACCATTCTATATACTATCAAAAGAAAATAATTCTAAATAGTTTTCCGCATAATTATTCCTAAATAATTATCCGCATAATTATTCCTAAATACTTTCTGTCTTTTTTTGTTCCGCTTTTTCCTTCATTTTTAAATATGCTCTTCTTCGGTATTCTTTAATCTTTTCTGGATTTTCTTCTTTGAGTTTGCTTAAATATTGCGCACCACTTTCCATAATTTTCTCTTTGTTTTTTTCATAATATTTTTTATGATTGTTTCCACTTGTATATTTCTTCAATCGTTCTTCTAATTCAGTTATACGATTTTTTAGAAGTTGATTTTCATTTTTAATTTCGTCGATATTTTCCATTACTGCTAAATATAAATGACATAATTTTAAATATTTTTATGAATAAATATTATGAAGCAACATACAGAAGATTACAAAACAAGCGCGGTTGAATATTATTTGCGAAATAATGAAGATATGCGAAGCACTTGTGAAATATTCAATTGTAATTTTCAATCATTATCGAGATGGGTAAAACGATACAAAAATACAGGAAATGTAGATAGGAAAACACGAAAAAATCACAACCTGAAAATTACACCTGATATTGAAAAGTTTGTTAAAGAATATGTTAAGAAATACAGCACGACGACGCTATGGGAATTATCTAAATTAGTTGATGAAAAATATAATGTTCGTTTGACAGACACAAGCATACATAACATATTACATAAACATAATATTACACGAAAGCGTTTGAGAAGCAAATATTATCCAGAAAAGAAAGAAGGACAAGAAAAACAGGATTTAGTAGATTTCTATAAAAAACTTGAAGGTTATGATTATATACGCACAATATGCTTGGATGAAGCATCAATATATTTGAATATGACCTTATCATATGGACGAAGTAGAAGCGGAACCAGAGTAATCAAGAAAACGAATAAATATCCGTATAAAAGATTTAACTTGTTATGTGCTATTTCAGCAGACAAAGTCGTTGGATGGAAATTGTATCCAGAACGGAAAGGTGGAGTAAAAACCCAAGATATTTTAGATTTCTACGACGAGTTTATAAAGAGTAAGTATAAAAATCATTTAGTAATTATGGATAATGCGGTAATTCACAAATCAAAACTAATACGAGAAAAGATAGAAAACGACGACAATCACTTATTACATTCCGTCCCATATCACCCTGAAACAAATAGCATCGAGGAATTTTTTAGTCAGTTAAAGCATTACATAAAAAAGGAAAGTCCAAATACTTATGATGACATCTATAAACTAATAGATTTTCTAATAAAAACCAAGATTACAAAAACTCATTTATCAAACTATTTGAAACATAGTTATAAAATATACAACTCATAACTGCGTTTTGTCTCATTTTTCTCTTTGGTCGGTGTAATTTATCGGTAACGTTGCCCTTGAAAATCTAGTGGAACGCCCTCAAGCGAAGCAGAGGCGTTCCATTTTCACAAGTTCATTACGAAGTTTGAGAAATCTTCTATAATCATTAACTTTTCACCTTCGATTTGTTCTTCGACGTTTTTTAGTATCTTTATGTCTAAATGTTTTTTTTTTATTTTTTCCACTTGAGAATCCGCCCCAGCCTCCTTGGTGATCGGATCTTGGCAAGAGTTGGGCTAACACTGGAATTGATTTTCCAAGTTTATATAATGTAGCCAATCTATTCAAAATTTTATCAATACTGTCAATAAAAGAATAGTTATCTGGGTCGAGTTTATGTAAATATAACGCAATGGTTGCAAATAGATGTGTATAAATTTTAATTCTTTCAACAGAATTAATAACAAAATTAACACTTAATCTACCGATTCTATTTTTAATTGTTTTTAAAAGAGATTTCATTTGTGCTATTAGTTCTTCATTTGTTGTTGGTTCTGTTTTTTTTGGATTTAACAAGTCTTTTAATGCTATAATGTTCGTTGAAATATAACTATCATCTATATTGCTCTCGTATTCATTATATAGATTTCTAATTTTTATTAAATAATAATATAAATTATTCCGTTCTTGTTGTTTTTGTTGTTGTTGTTGTTGTTCTTGTTGTTGTTGTTTTGCTTGTTCTTGTGCCCTCCATTTTTCTAGTCGGTCTGCCCATTCATTTAGTTCTTTTTCTTGTTGTTGTTGTTGTTGTTGTTGTTGTTCTTGTTGTTGTTGTTTTGCTTGTTCTTGTGCCCTCCATTTTTCTAGTCGGTCTGCCCATTCATTTAGTTCTTTTTTTTCTTGTTTCAGTCTGTCTGCCCATTCATTTAGTTCTTGTTCTGTCATACGTATTTGAGTTGACATTTATATATTTTATTTATATTAAAATATTTCTAAATATTACATCTTTGCTATTACATTTAGAGTAACGCTTATTTTAGTAAGAAACCTCTACATTCTAAGCTAAATTATAATTCATGAATTTTAACAAAATCCCTATGAGCGTTCTAAATGTAAAAAGGTGTTCAAATCAACAAATAGAACCATGCTCCCAAAACGGTTGTAAAATAAGGACATCGACCAAATAATACAATATCAGAAAATTCGCAGTCCAGCACCACATGGAACCCCAGGTTCCGTCTCTCAGATACAAATAATAAATTAAGAAAAACCACAACGTGCATGTACCAGCCCACCGGTAGTCCTTCTCAAAATATAACTTGAAGAAATAGAAAAACACCCAGGCGAATGCAAACAACTGTTCGAATCCGGTTACTTGCAGCCAGTTCCAAGCAAGGTGCCCGTTTTTCGCAACAGTGGTCGTAAATACAAAAGGGTTATGAAAATATTTATAGGCAATAAACAATGCAACGAAGCCGGCATACCATAACAACGCCGTGTTTCTTACCGCGAGGTTATCAATTGCCGACAATGTGGTAACCGGCATCGCAAAAATAATAGCCAATCCCACCTTGGAAATAAGTGAATTCATCGCCGGATTTTTCAGATTCGACCACGCAAAATACTCGAATAGCTGGATAGACGCGAATCCAAGAACGATCAAATATCCGTAAATATCATCGAAAAACGGCGTTTTGTATTTAGTGAATGTATTGGTATACCCAATAAATAACATCCCTAAACAAGCGAACAAAAAAGTATTCAGTGATACGTCTTTGTTCCAACACATTGTTGTGTTGTCTCTAATAAAGCTAGTGATTTTTATTTCATTTTCCGTAATTTTATCGGTGGGTTTCATTCAGCTCTCATCTTCTTTTTCGGGGGCGTACTATCGTCTAGCAACGGTTTATAAACTTCTCGACCTTCTTTTACAGGTCCCAATAATCGAATAAGGTTTTCTAACTGCTTAGTCCTTTCTATCATTTGATCCAGTCCCATTATTATGATCGAGCTCTCGACAGCAAAGTTTTCCCGAAGGTCATCAATGTCATCATCCAGAGACATTACAGGAATGTTTGTAAAGTTTAGATTGATCCCGTCGCATTTCAATTTTCTATGATTACCGAGGTTCTCAATATGCCATTTAGAAACAAACCCCGAAAGTTTTGTATAATGGTATACTATACGAACAATGAACACATCGGATTCAAAAAACAAGATATACGGCATTCCCGAAGGCGTTTCTTATGGTCAAAACGAACGCGTCGATGAACTAAACGACCGCATTGTTTCGAGAAATACGCCCGATTATATGCTACCACCCAATTTCGATCCAAGACCCATGCAGACCCGTTTCACCATGTTTCCGGCGCTAAACACGCGTCGTCCTAACTCAGTGTCCATCGAATCCAACTATGATTATGCAGCGGAAACTAATTTTACGCCACCTGTAGGTGGACGCGGTCCCGTCTCCGGATTTTTGAATCGTGTGGAGACCGAGTCGAACCTAAGAAACCAATTCTTCGCATTACAACGAGGTGCCGATCAAGGTGTTTACATACCTAGTTCCAAGAGTGATCTGTATCGCGTGACGGTTCCGCGCGTCCCGGGAGAACAAACCCATCCATTATTATTTGAACGTACACAGTTCGATTCCAGATTACATCCGAATATTATTAATGCTCCGGCGATAGGCAAAGATATTTTTAATAATTATACGCGCGTGCAATTACGAAACAACGACCAATAATTTTCATATAGTTATACTATAGTATAACTATGTTTTCATTTATTAAATCTATACTTGGTTCACGCGATCCAAGAAAATATTGGTTTCACGCGCTTATTGTTTTAGGAGTGTTTTTATTAATAGTCATGTTTTATAATCGCCAGGATTTATCACCTTATTACGAGGGGTTTACCCAAGACCCACAGTTCGTCTTGAAACAGGGCACCAACATATACGACGATTTTTATGCGAAAATATACGACCGATTAATGTTAACGGATAAACGCGTGGATTTCGAAATCGACCAAATCATAGAAATCACTCAGCCGTCTGTAAAAACCAGCACATTCTTGGATATTGGGAGCGGAACGGGAGATTTAGTGGCAAGATTGCAAAACCGAGGTTATCATGCATTCGGCATCGATAAGTCCGAAAAAATGATACAACAAGCCGAGGCGAAACACGGCGACAAAATACAAGTGAAATGCGCGGACGCGCACGAACCCATGCTTTATGAAAAGGGAACATTTACGCATGTTTTATGCATGGGTCTCACCATTTATCATTTCCAAGATAAACGCGTATTTTTTAAAAACTGCTATAATTGGCTAATGCCGGGTGGATATTTAGTAGTCCATTTAGTTGACCGCAACCGTTTCGATACAATTATACCCGCAGGGAAACCTCCGCTGTTGGATGCTCCGCAAAAATACGCGGATAAAAGAATCACAGATACCTTGATCGACTTTATTGACTTTACCTATAAAGCAGCGTTTCAATTCGACGATTCCAAGAAAACGGTAACTCTAAAGGAGACGTTTACTGACGGAGTTTCCAAGAAGGTTCGCCAAAACGAGTTGGTCTTATACATGGACGATATGGACGCGATCATGAAAATCGCTGCATATTGCGGGTTTTTAGTAAAAGGTCAGGTCAATATGAAGTCATTGAATCACGACGAACATCAATATATTGTAGTATTTGAAAGACCCCAATAAACCGTTTATTTACTCCGCGTTGATTTATTTTTTTTATATACATCTTTACTTCTAAGACGTTTGCGTGTTGTAGTTTTACTCGGAGAATCGCGAGATGTATCATTTGCGTGATGTAATACAAATAATTCGGAATTCACTTGCTCTTTCATTGCAGCCAATTGTTTCTCGGATATTGTTTTTTTAGTTAACATATTATATCGAAAATATAACCAACCATATATGGAAAAATAATTTAATATAGCACCATCGGTTCTTTTCAAATGTTGAAATACACCCAAA
>Ga0214923_10005074_pt1 | contig 15497 bp, 10 predicted proteins | sample LL1510_MetaG_FD_177993 | JGI IMG/M metagenome (GOLD analysis project Ga0214923, IMG submission 177993) | Freshwater microbial communities from Lake Lanier, Atlanta, Georgia, United States - LL-1510 | ecosystem: Environmental > Aquatic > Freshwater > Lake | place: USA: Georgia | collected...
TTATCGAAGGCGATCGTGAACTTGTAGTCGGCGAGGAAGGCCCGCTTGTCGGCCACCTGCCGACCGAGCGTGTTGAACACCCTGCCACCGGAGTCGACCGGCCTGTACCGCGACAGCTTCCGAAAAAAATCATTGCGGACCCGGCACAGGGGGTTCGAGACCACGAACGCACAAAACCTGCTCTTGCGGGCGATGACGGCGGCGGGATCGCCCGCGGGTGACTTGAGGAGCGATTCGGGCGCCGCATAGAACGGCCAATGCGGCAGGCGAAAGTGCCGCGGATGGTCCGAGTGTTCGAACGTGAACGCCCAGTCGCAGGCCTGCCAGTCGGCCCGAAGATTTTCGCCGGTGTAGAAGATCCGCACGCAATCGTAGCGGAGAAATTCCTTCCGTCGCCGGCCCACCGTGGCATAGACGACGTAATCGGGCCGGTCGCAGACCTCGAGCCGGTAACGTTGCGCGAGCACCCGTGTGAAGAAGTTGTCGTGGGGGTCGAAGTTGTCCCAAAACCCGACGAACCCGATGCGGATCGGCGCACGCGGATCGGATGCACGGACGTGCGACATCTGCTACCGGATCGGTACGAGCGGCGGATCGGCGGAGGGGGCCGGGCGGGCGGGAACGAGCGGTTGCAGCGCGGGCGCCGGCGATGCAACCGGCACCGGCGCCGGCACGGGCTGCGCCACCACGGCCTGCGGCACGGCCGACACTCGCGCCGCTGGCTGGGCCGCCTGAACAGAGCGGGCGTTCAAGGTGTCGATCAACTGCTGCACCTCCGGCCGGATGCCGAGGCCCCGATTCTGGAACACGTCGGCCGGCGTGACGCCGAACCGGCCGTAGAGCATCGAGTTGGCATTGTTGTCGACCGAGATGTCGGAGCCGCCGAGCGACACCCCGAGAAAGAGGCCGCGGCTACGGGCATAGGAATAGATCTCGGCGCCGAGGCGGGCGTCGGTGCCGGCATTGGCCTGGCGGCCCACCGGCCCGGCCGCGATCGAGGCATCGGCGCCGAGCGTCACCTTCTGCCCGTTGAGAATGCCCTCGAGGCTGCGGGGCGTGGCGAAGATGAGCACGATGTCGGCCGCCTGCACGCCGGCCTGGAAGCCCAGGCTGCCGCCCCCCATCGTCACGAGCACGGGCGCCGTCCAGGTGCGGTCGGGCCTGCGGACGCTGAGCACGCCCTTCCCGAAGTTGACGCCGAGGATGAAGCCCCCCTTGATCATGTTGGGAAAGATGGCGATCCCTTCCGCCCGCTGGAGCATCGCGGGGGGCAGCGACTCGATCTCGAGCCCGAAGAACTGGTCGAGCGCGTTTCGCGCGCCCACGACCGTCTGGACCTCGGCATCGCCGTAGGCGAGTTGCTGGGCGGCCGCCGCGTTTGCACACACGGCAAGGACAAGACCGGCGATCAAACAGGCACGCATGGCGAATCCTTTCGCTGAGAGAGCCTTTAGATTCTAACGCTTCGGCGGCCTCTGCGCCCAACCCGGCTCGCGGTTGCCCCGTACCATCTCGCCGGACGCTCACTGCGCCCATCCGTGGGCTCCGTTCGCTCGGACCTGCCTGCGCTCCGCCATCCTGGCTGCGCTGGTCAGCTACGCCGGCTCAATGGCAGGGGCAACCCCTCGCCTCCCTCATGCCATGGCTAGGCGAGCCTGGCGTGGGCCTCGAGAAGCAGCTCTTCCGTCTCCTCCCAGCCGATGCAGGCGTCGGTGATCGACACGCCGTAGTCCAGTTTCCGGCGGTCGCCGGTGGCCGGTTGGCTCCCGGGATGGATGTTGCTCTCGAGCATCAGGCCCACGATCGAACGGTCGCCCGCCAGCCGCTGAGACAGCACGTCGCGCCACACGACCGACTGCCGCCGCGGGTCCTTGCCCGAGTTGGCATGGCTGCAGTCGACGATCACCCGCACCGGCAGGCCGGCTTTCTCCAGCTTCGTGCGCGCCTCCTCCATGACCTCGGGCGAATAGTTGGAGCCGCTGCGGCCGCCACGGAGCATGAGCACGCCCCACGGATTGCCCGTGGTGGACACGACGCACGTGCCTCCGTCGTTGTCGATGCCGAGAAAACTGTGCGGTGCCTGGGCCGACTGCATCGCGTCGATCGCCGCCTGCAGCGAACCGTCGGTCGAATTCTTGAAGCCCACTGGCATCGACAGGCCGCTGGCCATCTGGCGGTGGGTGGGGCTCTCCGTGGTGCGGGCGCCGATCGCGCCGAGCACGATCGTGTCGGCGATGTACTGGGGCGTGATCGGTTCCAGAAACTCGGTGGCCGAAAACAGCCCCATCCGCGCCACCTCGATCAGCAGCCCGCGGGCCAGTCTCAGACCCGTCGCGACGTCGAACGAATCGTCGATGTGCGGATCGTTGATCAGCCCCTTCCAGCCCACGGTGGTGCGCGGCTTCTCGAAATACACCCGCATCACCACGAGCAGCCTGTCGGCCACCCGCTCGGCGAGCGTCTTGAGCCGGGCCGCATAATCGCGGGCGGCATCGAGATCGTGAATCGAGCACGGCCCGACGACGGCCAGCAGCCGGGAATCATCCCCGGCAAGCACCCGCTCCACCTCCCGCCGGCCGGCGACGATCGTGTGGGTGGCGGCGTCGTCGAGCGGCAGCAGGGCCATCAGCCGCGCCGGCGGCACGAGCGGCTCGAGGCTCTTGATCCGCAGGTTCGACGTGGCGGGCGCGGCGGCGGAGGCGGCTGGATTCATGCAGCCCACTTTAGTTTCAGCGACACGCGGTTCCTAGGGCTCCCGCGTAGGACGGGCTTCAGCCTGTCATGCCTTAAGTTGGGCGCCCCGGCTCGGGGTTGCCCCGTACCGTCTCGCCGGACGCTCACTGCGCCCATCCTGGGCTCCGCTCGCTCGGATGTGCCTGCGCCGGCGGGAGCGCCTCCGCTTGGCCATCCATGGCTCCGCTGGTCACATACGCCGTCTCAACGGCAGGGGTAACCCCTCGCCTCCTCAACGCGTGGGCGCAAGAAACTTTCGGCGGAGACGGTCGGTGGGCACGCGCAGACGAAGGGAGTGCTTGAGGACGGTTGCACTCTAGGCCTGGAGGGCCGGCTCATCACCAGCCGACGGAGGTCGGCCAAGGAACGGACGGCAGGATGCCGTGCCGTTCCGTGAAGCATCTTTCGAGCATGCCTACCGCCGGCTCCGAATGCGGGTTATTACCGCCTGCCCTGCCAAACTGCAGGGCAAGACAGGCTGAAGCCTGTCCTCCGCGCGGGGATTTGACCGGCGCGGGGTGGGCTGGTTCAATCCGGTTCCGGAACGGCTGCGCATGTGGCCGCAGGATGCGACACCGGCGGACGGGAAGGAGCTCGCTCTCGTGACCAAGCACATCTTCGTGACCGGCGGCGTCGTCAGCTCCCTCGGCAAGGGGCTCACCAGCGCCTCGATCGGCATGCTGCTCGAAGCCCGCGGCCTGCGGGTGAAGATGCAGAAACTCGATCCCTACATCAACGTCGATCCGGGCACCATGAGCCCGTATCAGCATGGCGAGGTGTACGTGCTCGACGACGGCAGCGAGACGGATCTCGACCTCGGCCACTACGAGCGGTTCACGTCGACAAAGCTGACGCGCGCGAGCAATTACACGACCGGCCAGATCTATCTGTCAGTGATCAACAAGGAGCGGCGCGGCGAGTTTCTCGGCAAGACCGTGCAGGTGATCCCCCATATCACCAACGAGATCAAGGAGGTGGTGAAGAACCTCGCCGACCCCGACACCGACGTCGTGATCACCGAGATCGGCGGCACCGTGGGAGATATCGAAAGCCTGCCGTTTCTGGAGGCGATCCGGCAGATCCCGCTCGAGGTGGGCCGCGAGAACTGCATGTTCATCCATCTCACGCTCGTGCCGTATCTCAAGGCGGCCGGCGAACTGAAGACGAAGCCCACGCAGCACTCCGTGGGCATTCTCCGGCAGATCGGCATCCAGCCCGACGTGCTCGTGTGCCGCACGGAGCGGGCCCTCGACCTTTCGGATCGCGAGAAGATCGCGCTCTTCTGCAACGTGCCGCTCGACGCCGTGATCGAGGAGCGCGACAAGGATTTCTCGATCTACGAGGTGCCCCTCTCGCTGCAGTCGAACCGCATCGACGAGATCGTGCTCCGCCGGTTCGGCATTCAGACCGGGCCGGCCGACCTCGAAGACTGGCACGACATTCTCCACCGGCTGCGGAACCCCGAGCACGAGGTGTCGATCGCGCTGGTTGGCAAATACGCCGAACACCGTGACGCCTACAAGAGCATCTACGAGGCCCTCGACCACGGCGGCATCGCCCACAAGACGCAGGTGCGGGTGCAGCCGATCAAGAGCGAGGACATCGAGCGCGAGGGGGCCGAGCGGCTGCTGGCCGGCTTCGACGGGCTGATCGTGCCCGGCGGCTTCGGCGAGCGCGGCATCGAGGGGAAGGTGGAGGCGATCACGTTCGCCCGCGAGCGGCGGCTGCCCTTTCTGGGGATCTGCCTCGGCATGCAGTGCGCGGTGATCGACGTGGCCCGCAACTGCGCGGGGCTCGCCGGGGCCCACTCCACCGAGTTCGCCAGGAATACGCCGCACCCCGTGATCTGCCTGATGGACGAACAGCAGGGCGTCGTGGAGAAGGGGGGCACGATGCGGCTTGGCGCCCAGCCCTGCGTGCTCGGCGAGGGCGCGAAGGCGGCCACCGCCTACGGGGCGACACGGATCTCGGAACGCCACCGCCACCGCTACGAATTCAACCCTCGATATCGCCGCCAGCTCGAAGCGGCCGGCCTGGTGATCGCCGGCACGAGCCCCGACGGCGGGCTGGTGGAGATCGTGGAACTGGCCGACCACCCGTGGTTCGTGGCGGTGCAGTTTCACCCCGAGTTCAAGAGCAAGCCCACGGCCGCCCATCCGCTGTTCGCGGGCCTCGTGGCGGCCGCCGTGGAGCGGCACGCCGGCAGCGCCTGGGTGACGGAGGAAACATGAAAGACACTCCCGACGCCGACCGTGCGGCCGCTCCGCAGGCTCCGCCGGCCACGTTCGAGTTTCTCGTGCACACGCTCTTCACGCAGGCCCTGATGGCCCTCGGCCGGATCCCCAACCCGATCACCCAGCAGTCCCAGCGCAACCCCGCGACGGCGCGGCATTTCATCGACACGCTGGCGATGCTCGAGCAGAAGACGGCCGGCAACCTCACTCCTGAGGAGCGGCACCAGCTCGAAGAGATCCAACATCAGCTGCGGCTGATGTTTCTCGAGCAATCATGACCTCACGAATCCTCGACGGCCGCAGGCTCGCCGGTACGATCGAAGCCTCGCTCCGCGACGAGGTGGCGACGTTCGAGGAGATATTCAAGCGCCGGCCGCGGCTCCTGGTCGTGCTCGCGGGTGAACTGGCCGCGAGCGCATCCTACGTGAAGAGCAAGCAGCAGGCAGCCAGCCGCGTGGGTATCGACTCGGAAGTGATCGGCATGCCGGCCAGGGTGACCACCGCGGAGATGGTGGGCCTCGTGCGGGCGATCGCCGCCGGCGACCGCGGTGCCGCCGACGGGATCCTCGTGCAACTGCCGCTTCCGGAACACGTCGACACCGTCGCCGTGCTCGACGCCGTGCCGCCGCACCTCGACGTCGATGGCTTCCATCCGGAGAACGCCGGGCTTCTCTCGCAGGGCCGGCCGCGCTTCATCCCCTGCACCGCCGCGGGCGTGCAGCGGATGATCCTGGACGCGGGCATCGAAACGGCCGGCCGGCACGCCGTGATCGTGGGCCGCAGCGGCCTCGTGGGCAAACCGCTCGCGCTCTTGCTCGCGGCGAAGGGCCGCGGAGGCGACGCCACCGTCACGCTCTGCCACAGCCGCTCGGCCGACCTCGCCGACCACTGCCGCCGAGCCGACATCCTCGTGGCCGCCGTGGGAAGGCCGCGGCTGATCACGGCCGGGATGGTAAAGCCGGGAGCCGCGGTGATCGACGTGGGCGTCAACCGCATCGACGATGGTGGCAAAGGCCGGCTCGTCGGCGACGTCGACTTCGAGGCTGTGAAGGCGGTCGCCGGATGGCTCTCACCGGTGCCCGGCGGCGTGGGGCCGCTCACCGTGGCGATGCTCCTGGCCAACACGCTCCTGGCTGCGGAACTGGCCGGGAAGCGTTGACCTCAGGGCACGTGGGGCAAGCCTCCCGCCTGCCAGGAGGTGCAAATGCATCGGCAACCGGGACGGTTGCCCCACAGGCGGCCGTTTCCGGCCTTGAGCCGCGGGCGGGGCCGCACTACTCTCCCCACCCGCACGGGATGACCTATCGATCGGCTTTGCGCAGATTCGCGCGCCGCCGGCAGGTTTCCCGGGCCGTCGGAATCCATCCACCCCTGACGCCACCCTCCGCAGATACCGATCTTTTACGGGCCCCACCCCGTTCGAGAGCCAGTTTCATGCACTATTTCCTTCGTGCGATCCGCGACGCCGCCAAACGTTGGCCCTTGCTGCTCGCCGCCTTCCTCTGCTCCGCCGGAGTGGCCTGCCTGTGGGGCGCGAACATAGCCGCCCTGTTTCCGATCATCGAAGTCACGCTCAACGGCGACACGCTCCAGTCGTGGAACGACCGCCGGCTGACCGATGCCCAGAACCGCATCGATGCGGCCCGCACGGCGCGGGCCGACCTCGAGGCCAAACTGTCCGCGGATGATCAGCCCGACCCCGAGGCGACCCGCGCTCGGGCCGGCATCGATGCCCTGGAGGTGCAGATCCGCCGCGATGAGGCCATGGTCTTCGCATCGCAGAGGCTGGCCCCCTGGCTCGACCGCTATCTTCCCAGGGATCCTTTCGTCACCGTCCTCTGGGTGGTGGCGTTCGTCGTCGTGAGCACGTTCGTGAAGCATGCCCTCCTCCTCATGAGCACGCTCATCGTCGCCTGGGTGGCGATGAACATCAGCCGTGACCTCCGCCTGAAAGTCTTCGACAAGGCGCTGGCCCTCGACAGGGCCCAGTTCATGCGCAGCGGGTCGGCCGGCTTCATGGCACAGGTGACGGGCACCTCCGACATGCTCGCCGGCGGCATCACCAGCGTGTTCGGTGGGGCGGTGACCGAGCCCCTCAAGATCATCGCCTGCCTCGGCGGGGCCCTCTGCATCTCGTGGCAGCTGACGCTCGCCTGCCTGACGATGGCCCCGGTCGTGGGCTTCCTGATGGTGTGGCTCAACCGGCGAATTCGCGGGATCTCGCACGGCATTCTCACGCGGTCGCTCGGCTTCCATCACGTGCTGCTCGAGGCCCTCAACAACGTGCTCACCGTGCAGGCCTACACGATGGAAGACTTCGAGCGGCAGCGGTTCCGCTCCTGCACCCGTGACATGATGAAGACGGGGATGTGGCACACCTTCTACTTCGCGCTCGCCAACCCCATCACGGAGGTGCTGGGCATCGGCATGGTGGCCACCTCGATCGCCGTGGGGGCGTGGCTCGTGATCAACCAGGAGACGCAGATCTTCGGGATCACGATGACCGATCGGCCGATGACCGTGCCGGGGATCATGGTGTTCTTCGGGATGCTGATCGGGGCGAGCGATCCGGTGCGGAAACTGTCGGGCGTGTTCACCGGCGTGAACGTGGGAATCGTCGGGGCGCAGGCGCTTTACCCGCTCCTCGACACCCCCTCGAAGCTCCACGAGCCTGAACATCCCCGCTCGGTCGCCAGCCCCCATCGGGAAATCCGCCTGGAAAACGTCTCGTTCAGCTACGACGGCATCGACACGGTGCTCGCGGACGTGAACCTCACGATCCCGTTCGGCGAGCGGGTGGCGATCGTGGGTCCGAACGGCGGCGGCAAGAGCACGCTCGTGAACCTCGTGTGCCGGTTCTACGACCCCACGCATGGGGCGGTCCTGCTCGACGGCGTTCCGCTCACGCAACTGGCCCTGCACGACCTGCGCAGGCGGATCGCGTTGGTCACCCAGCAGACGGAACTTTTCAACGAATCGATCCTCTACAACATCCGCTACGGCCGCTGGGATGCCACCGAGGAGGAGATCGTGGAGGCGGCCCGCAAGGCCCATGCCCACGAGTTCATCTGCGAATTCCCCGAGGGCTACCAGACGATGGTGGGCCCCAACGGGTTCCGCCTGTCCGGCGGCCAGCGGCAGCGAATCTCCCTGGCCCGCGCCTTCCTGCGCAATGCCGAGATCCTCGTGCTCGACGAAGCCACCAGCCAGATCGACGTCGAGAGCGAACGACTGATCCACGAGGCCCTTGCACGTTACGTGGAAAACCGTACCGTCATCATGATCACGCATCGGGCGAGCACGCTGGCGCTGGCGGATGCGATCGTGAAGGTCGAACACGGAGTCGTCACGAAGCGGCCCGCAGCCCAGATGCAGGCCGCTTGACGCAGCGAGTGCCTGAAGCCATCGCCTGCACCTGCGGATATCGCGGACCCGGCGTTTCAATCGCCGGAGGGTCGGTGTGCCCCATCTGTCGCACGCCCGCGGCCGCGGCCTCTGGAGCGGCCCCCGCGCGGTCGTCGGACGCCCCGCTCGCTAGCCCGACCCGGTCCCGTCCGGCAGCCGCCGGCGGCGACCCGCCCGCGCCGCCGAGCACCTACCGCATCCCCTGCCCGCAGGGTCACTTGCTGACCGCGGGCGAACACATGCTCGGGCAGCAGGTCGTGTGCCCGGAGTGCAACGAGTTGTTTTTGCTCCGCAGGGAAGACAGCCTCGAGCACCGCGAGAATCGGGAACGGGCGCGGCGGGCCGAGGAGGAGCGGATGGCGAAGGTCTGGCTGTCGCGGGCGATGCTTGCGGCAGCGTTCATCGTGGCATCGCTCGTGGGCATGATCGCCCTCAGCTTCGGCTTCCGCCCGCCGCTGAAGCCGCGGCCAGCCGAGCCGCCCAGCGGCCCGGCTCCCGCGGCTCGAAGCGGGTGATCTCGAAGCTGTCGCGGACCACCGCCCGCACGCCGCGCAGGTCGACGGATCCACCCCGGGCGAGCAACTGCACGAGCAGATTGCCGATCGCGGTCGCCTCGACCGGCCCCGCGAACACCGGGCGGTCGGTGGCGTCGGCGATCATCTGGCAGAGGAGAGCGTTTTTCACGCCGCCGCCGCCGATGTGGATCCGCGACACCCGGCGGCCGAGGAGGCCGTCGAGTTCCTGGAGCGTGGTCCGCACCGCCGCGGCCACGCTCTCGAGCGCCGTGCGCACGACCGCCGCCGTAGACTCCGGCACCGGCTCGCCCGCGTGCCGGGCGAGCGTGCGGATGGCATCCGGCATGTCGGCCGGCGCCACGAGCGACGGATGATTGGGATCGACGAGCGTGACCAGCGGCGGCGCCTCCGCGGCAAGCGCCGTGAGCTGCTCCCAGGTCCACTCCTTGCCGGTTCGCTGCCAGGCGGCGCGACACTGCTGGACGAGCCACAGGCCGCACACGTTCTTGAGGAGCCGCGTCGTGCCGCCGATGCCGGCTTCGTTGGTGAAGTTGCGGGCCAGGCACTCGGGCGTGACGAGCGGCCTGTCGAGCTCCGCCCCCACGAGGGCCCACGTGCCGAGGCTCACGTAGCACCAGTCGGGCCGCGGGCTCGGCGGCTCGGCGGCCGGCACGGCGGCAACGGCGCTGGCCGTGTCGTGGGTGCCGGGCACGATCACCTCGATTCCCCCGAGCCCCGTCTCGGCCGCGACGTCGGGCCGCAGACCGCCGAGCGACGTGCCCGGCTCGACGAGCGGGCCGAATAACCGCCGCGGCAGGCCGAAGCGGTCGAGCAACCCGAAGGCCCAGTCGCGGGCCTGCGGATCGTAGCACTGCGACGTGGAGGCGTTGGTGTGCTCGTTCGTCGCGTTGCCGGAGAGCAGCCAGTGGAACACATCGGGGATCATGAGCAGCCGGTCGGCGGCGGCGAGCACGCTCGAGTCGCGCCGGCGCAGGGCGAGCAATTGATAGAGCGAGTTGATCTCCATGAACTGCAGCCCCGTGGCGGCGAAGATCTCGCTCCGCGGCACCGTCGCTTCGGCGGCGGCGAGCATCCCGCGGGTGCGGGCGTCGCGGTAGCAGACGGGATTGGCGAGCAGGCCGCCATCGCGGCCGAGGAACGCGAAGTCGACCCCCCAGGTGTCGACACCGACGGTCTTCACCGCAGCGCCATGGCGGGCGGCCGCCTTCCGCAGGCCCGTCGTCACCTCCTGCCAGAGCCGCACGAGATCCCACACCAATTCGCCGGCCAGCGACACCGGCCCGTTTTCGAAGCGGTGGATCTCCTCGAGTTCGAGCAGCCGCCCGTCGAACGCCCCCGACACGATGCGGCCGCCCGATGCTCCCAGATCGACCGCCAGTGCGACGCTTCGCGCCATAGTCACTCTCCCGGATGACCCCGCGGGAATCCGCGGGGTTCGCCAGCGTAGCCGCCACCGGGGCCAGGGTCGATAAATCCCGAAAAACTCCCTATCGTTAGCGTGTCATGCCTGGTGCCGACGGATTCCGTGAGCCCACCCCCGACCTGCTCGCCGAGCTCGCCGCCGCGAGCGCGAGCCTGGAGACGGCCGAGCCGCCGGCGATCATCCGCTGGGCGGCGGAGCGGTTTGGCCCGCGGCTGACGATGGCCACGGCCTTCGGCCCGGAGGGCTGCGCGATCATCCACTGGCTGGCGACGATCGCGCCGCACACGCACGTGTTCAACCTCGAGACGGGTTACCAGTTCAAGGAAACGCTCGATCTTCGCGACCGTCTCGTGAGCCGCTACGGCATCGACGTGAAGCTCGAGGCCCCGGAGACCACCGTGGAGGAATACGAACGGCTCCACGGCGGCCCGCTCTACCGCACCGACTCCACGCGCTGCTGCCATGACCGCAAGATCGTGGTGATCCGGCGGGTGCTCGCGAATTTCGACGCCTGGATGAGCGGCATCCGCCGCGACCAGAGCCCCGACCGCTCCGCATCGCCGATCGTGGGTTGGGACGCGAAGTTCGGTGTGGTCAAGGTGTCGCCCCTGGCGAACTGGACGAAGGCCCGGGTCTGGGACCTGATCGTGAAGGAGAACATTCCCTACAACCCTCTCCACGACCAGGGCTACATGAGCATCGGCTGCTGGCCGTGCACCCGGGCGATCACCGCCGGCGAAGACGAACGAGCCGGCCGCTGGAGCGGCACGGCCAAAACGGAGTGCGGGCTGCATTCGCGGTAGCGAGAGATCACGCGACGGCTCGGCATCCTGCCGACCGTCGCTTGGCGGGCCTGCTATTGCTTGACGATCTCGTCAACAATCGCGCCGATGGCCTCCGCCCTGACGGGCGTGCCACACGTCCTTCGGCGGGCGTCCACCAGAGCCTGCGACACGATCTCTTGCTGCCACGGGCCCACGAGCAGGATCGCCGGCACGGCGGCGAAGAATTGGTCGCTCGACAGCCGATTGAAGGCCTCGAGCGCAGCCTCGCCGAGCGTCTCGGCGCTCACCACGAGGCAGTCGGCCGGGAGCGGCGTCGACGAGAAACGGCCCAAGGCCCGCTCCGGGTTCTCCGTCATCAGCACCCGGTAGCCGAGGCCTGCGAACAGTTGCCGCAACGCCTGCTGCGGCTTCTCGCCAGCCTCCACCACCATCACCGTGCCGCGCGCTGCGGGCTTGTCGACTGCGGCAGCCGAAGGTCGAGCCGAACCGGCGCCGGTCCCGCCCGCAGCACCGCCGTCCGTGGAGTATTTCTCCAGAAGCGGCTCGACAGCCCGCCGCGCGTCGCTCGCCGACTGCCAGCGATTCATCGGATCGAGGACCAACAATCGCGCCACCACGTCGGCCACGTCGCGTGGCACCTTGGGGGCCACGGCTTGCAGTGGCTCGATCGACGTGTAGCGCTTCGGATTCGACCTCTCGGACCGATCACGGCTCTCCTTGAGAGCCGACTTCCCGGCCAAGGCGAGGTAGGCGATCGTGCCGAGAAAGAAGAGATCGCTCCGGACGCTGTCATCTTTCATCCCCGAGAGGTTTTCCAGCGTGGCATAGTCGACCGTGCGGGGCTGCTCGGTCCGCTTGCCGAGCGACTTGTCGCCCGTTTCGGCGTCGACACCGGCCAGGCCGAAATCGGCCAGCTTCGCCTCGCCCGTCGATGACACGAGCACATTGGAGGCCTTGAGATCGCGGTGCGTGAGCCCGCGGCGATGGGCGTATTCGAGGCCGGCAAGCATCTGTGCCAGCAGCTTGACGGCATGCGGCAGGTCGACTGCCCCACGGATTCGCACGAGTTCGCGCAACGTCTGCCCCTCGACGAACTCCATCGTGATGTAGCTCGTGTTGTTCTCCTCCCCCACATCCTCGATGGCCACGATATTGGGGTGCCTGAGCAGCTGCCCCATCTCGCCCTCGCGCCGAAACGCCTTGCACTTCTCCGGATCGGCACTGAACCGACTGCGGAGCACCTTGACGGCCAACGTGGCCCCGGTGTCGATGTGCGTCGCCCGATAGACCCGTCCGAACGAGCCGGCGCCGACTTGGTAGAGAATCTTCGCGGTCCCGTAGAAAAAGCCCTTGCGAACGCCGCGCAGTAGCCGCTCGAGCTGAAACGTGGTCAATAACTCGTGGCGCAGAAGCGCTGCGGCGAACGCCTCGATCGGCACACTGTGACCGCCGAACTCCGCCCACACGGCGTGGAGGTCGCTGGGAGCGAGGAGCTGCAACTCCTCGGCCTGACCCGCAAGTTCCTCGGCCGTCGTCGGGATCATGAGGTGTTCAGGGAGCCGGCGGAAATCGAGATCTGGCGATCGAAAAGGCCGGGTCGGCGTCGGCCGGGAAATCCCGCGGCAGCGGCGGGGCCGGCCTGCGGTCAACCCGGGCGAGACCCATTTTTCTCCTTTACGCCGCCGCCGCAAGGGCTCCTGGAGGTTTGCGACGGCAGGGTGGTCTGGAGCCGACTCCGCATCCGCTGCTACAAGCCCTGCCCGAGGCCACCCCGAAGCAGGAACGAGATGCAGTCTGCATGCCAGGACGGACGCCGATCGGCCGCCCGGCTCGGGCTCTGGCCGTGGTGGTGGATCGCCGCCTGCGTCGCGGCCCCCGTGCCGGCCGCGACCGTCGAAGACTCATACGAGGGGCCCGCGACGAGCTGGGCCGTGGGCGAGTCGGACGTCAATCACCGGCTGGTCTCCCATACCCGCTCGCGGGAAGCCCCGCACCGGGGCGCGGCCTGCGAGCGGTTCGTGATCGAGGCTGCGGCCGGCACGACCCTGCGGCTCACCGCTCCCGTGGGGGGCGCCCGCGTGATCGACGAGTGGAAGGCCGCCGTCTGGGTGCGGGCCAACCGACCCGATATCCGTCTCGCCGCGCGGGTGCTGCTTCCCAACTTCGTCGCCACCAAGACGGGGCGGCCGGTGGAGGTGCTCGTGCCCGGAAGCATCTCGCGGGATGCCGACCGCTGGGAACCGCTGGAGGTGGGCGACGTTCCCGCCGCCCTCAAGCGGCAGCTGCTCGCCCTTCGCGCCGAACACGGCCCCACGGGCGACCTCTCCGGCGCGATCGTCACGCACCTCGTGCTCGAGCTCTACTCGACCCCGGGCCGCTACGACGTGGCGATCGACGACCTGCTGATGGTGGGCCAGATCACGACGCTCGCAGCCGCACCGCCACCGTCCGTGGCGCCGGCGTTACGGCATGAGCGAAGCGATCCGGCCGTTCGGCCGGCGCAATTCACGCCCCGGCTGGCGGCCGCCCCGCCGCCATCCGCCCCTCCTCCCGCGCTGCCGCCGCCGGCCGGTCCGAGCGAACCGGCGAGCGGCATCAATCGCGGCGTCCTCGAGGTGGGCGGGCTCCCCTTCTTTCCACGAGCCCTCGACCACAACGGCGAACCTCTCGAGGCCGTCGCCGCCCTCGGCTTCAACTGCGTGCGGCTGGCGACGCCGGCCTCGAGCGATCAGCTCGCAGAGGCCCGTCGCGCCGGTGTGTGGGTGATCTGCCCGCCACCGCTGTTGCCCGACATCGACATCGGCGACCCGGAATCGGTGCCGGCATTCTCCGCGAACTGGGACCGCGTGCTCCTCTGGGACCTCGGATCGGGCCTCGCGGAGGGGGATGTCGAAACGCTCGCCGAGCGGGCCCGCCGCGTCAGGGCCTGCGACATGCGGGCCGGCCGCGGGCTGATCGCCTCGGCAGACTCGGGGCTGCGGTCGATTTCCCGGCACGTCGACATGCTCGTGGCCCGCCGCACCGTGCTCGGCACGAGCCTCGAACTCGACGACTATCTCGTCTGGCTCAGGGAACGGCCGCGGCTGTCGCGGCCCGGCACGCCGATCATCGCCACGCTCTCGACCGAACTCGACCCGCGCACCGCCCGACAGGCGGCCGCCCTGGCGGGCATCGGCGGCCGGGGGCTCGCGGTCGATTCCGAGAGCCTCACGCTCGCGGCCTTCACGGCCGTGGCCGCCGGCAGCCGGGGGATTCTCTTCGCCTCGTCGCGCCGCATCGACGGCGACGACCGCGAGTCGCTGGCGCGGGCTGCGGCCGCGCGGACGATGAACCTCCGGCTGAAGCTGCTGGAGCCATGGGCTGCGGCCGGCCGCTTCTGCGCCTCGGCCCAGGCGAGCGACGCGGAGGTGAAGGCCGTGGTCATCGAGGCGGCCCGGGCGCGGATGGTGCTCGTGTGGCGGGACGTGCAGGGAGCGCAGGTGGTGGCTCGCCACTATGCGGGCGACCTCCCCGACGACGGTGCCGCGCTCACGCTGCTCGTGCCGGGGGTGCCCGAGGCGCATCAAGCCTGGGAGGTGGTGCCCGGCGGCCTCCGCCCGACCCGCCAACGCCGGGTGAACGGCGGCGTGTCGATCACGCTCGACGGCTTCCGCTCCGCAGGGCTCGTGCTCCTGAGCGGCGAGCCCGCCGTGACAAGCCATGTCCAGGAGCGGGCCCGCGACCTCGCCCCGATCGCCCTCGCCTCGGCCCGGGCCGGAGCCGCGATCGTGCTTGCCGACGCCGCCGCGCTCCTCGGACGCCTGCCGGCGAACGCCATCGGCCGGCTCCCCGCGGCGAAGATGCTCGGCGAGGCCCAGCGGGCCGCCGCGGAAGGAGAGTCGCTCGCGGCCGGCGACCCCGCGGGGGCGCTCGCCCGGTTCGAGCGGGCTACGGCGATCGGCGGCCAGTTCGAGCGGCTCGCCTGGGAACGCGGCATCGTGGCGATCGGCTCGATCGTGGCCAGCCCCCTGGCCACGTCCGATGCGACGCTCGGCGAGCATTGGCGGTTCATCGAGGCGCTCGGGGGCGTGGCGGCCGGCGAGAGCCTGATCCCGACCGGCGGCATGGAGCGGATCGACGAACTCGCCGGCTCCGGTTGGCGGCACTTCGCGCTGCCGCAGGCCGACCTGCGCACCGCGGTCGAAATCTCGCGAAGCGACCCCGCCGGCGGCGGCGGCAGCCTGCGGATGCGGGCGGAGGCCGTCAATCCGGCCTCCGCACCCGACGTCGTGGAAACGCCCCCGGTGTGGATCACGACGCCCCCGATCCAGCCGCCGGCTGGAAAACTGCTCGAGATCGAGGCCCGGGTGTGGGTGCCGCAGCCGGTGAAGGGGAGCGTCGA
>Ga0214923_10005075_pt1 | contig 15496 bp, 10 predicted proteins | sample LL1510_MetaG_FD_177993 | JGI IMG/M metagenome (GOLD analysis project Ga0214923, IMG submission 177993) | Freshwater microbial communities from Lake Lanier, Atlanta, Georgia, United States - LL-1510 | ecosystem: Environmental > Aquatic > Freshwater > Lake | place: USA: Georgia | collected...
TGCTTGTGATTACTTGGGTTTTTGCTTTTGGAAGCCTTTTTCTATGGATGTTTCCCCCGCTTTATGGAGATTTGGCTGCTACCCGCTTAAACCTCATTCCTTACGAAGTTTGGCTAAAAATTGTGTTCGTGATTGTTGGTGTTACCTTTTTAACTTATTTATTCACCGTATTTGGACTTAAGTATGTAAGTTCGACAGTAGCCTCAGTGTTCATTTATGTGCAACCAGTTTTCGTGATTTTGTTTTCTTACTTATTTGCTTTGCTTGGATGGGCAGATGACTATACCCATCAAATTACGGGTACAAAAATGGTATTGATGGCCTTGATTTTTTATGGCGTGCATTTAACCCTTGGAAAACGTAACTTTGGTAAAAAATCGAACCCATGACCTTGAAAATTAGTTTTGTTTCATGCATTTAAGATTTTCATTTTTTCTTATAACTTCTTTTTTCTCGGCCCTTTTTTTCGCGCAAAAGAAGGTTATTGACCACCATGCCTATGCCGGTTGGAAACGAATCGACAAGATCAATCTTTCTAATCAAGGGGATTGGCTAACCTTCGAAGTTGTACCCCTCAAAGGGGATGGATACTTGCATTGGCAACATCTGCCATCAGGAACTAAGGATTCCATGCGTGCGGCGAAAGATTTGCAAATGAACGAATCAGGCTCCTTAATGGCCTGGCGGAGCACAGCTGGTTATGATACCTTGAGAACATGTGAATTGAATAAAATAGATAAAAAGAAGTGGCCTAAAGATACCCTGGTATTATTCCATTCTTATAAGGATTCCATGCAAAAAATTACGCAAGTCAAACGCTTTCAAGTGGCTACTTCTTCCGATTACATGGCCTACCTTAAAGAACAAAACGACAAACCAATCACTAAAAAGGAATCGCACAAAAAAATATGCTGGTTTCGACGAAAGAAAAAAGCGGATGCTGGGAAAAAGGAAATCGAATCGGACGGGACCACCCTCATACTCCAGCGGTTCAATCAAAAGGTATTTGAAGTCAATAATTGCACGGATTTCTTGTTGGCGAAGCAGGGCGTTTTGGCCTACATTACCCATGAAAAAGGAAAACAAGATACCTTTAGGTTATGGGTCATTTCGCCTGACACATTAAAGCCAACTATGGTGGGTAAATCATATTGTAGTATTAAATCACTTCAATGGAATAAAGAAGCAAATAGCTTAGCCTTTCTTTTCGCCACTTACAACAACAAAATTAGACAGTATGAATTGGGAGTTTATTCATTATTGAATGATTCATTGACAACCTTTGGCGACTCCACCACGATAAAATCCTTCGGTTTTAAAGGAATCAATGATAAGGTTCAGCCCGCTTTTTTTGATTATTTACCCTTTGTAAAATTCTCACTGAGCGATCGAGTTGTAGATCAAAAGGACACCCTATTGGAGTCTGAAAAAGTGCGATTAGACCTTTGGTCCACAAGCGATTTGACATTGCAACCCCAGCAACTGCTTGAAGTTAAGAATAGCTATAAATTCAATGATATCGTTGCGCTGGATCTGCGCGATTATTCCGTTAAATTATGGTGCCCAGATACCTTGCGAGGAGTCTTCAATGTGCATCGGCAAAGCTACTTTTCCTTGGTCTTCGATGATCGGCCTTACGCCATTCAATCACAGTGGAAATATCCTAGCCTAAGCGATGTGTATCGCTTGGATCTCAGGACTGGAGAGCGCTTGCTGCTTAAAAAAGCCCTCGCTTACGGAGGCCATTTGTCGAACGATGGAAATGCTTTTACCTATTTCGACCCCAAAAGAAAAAATCATTTTCTAATTATAATAGACCAAAACTTGCTTGAAACCTGTATGAGTTGTGCCGTGAATGAGCCATGGGAAGAAGACTTAAATGGTCAGCCCATGGATCCTGGTCCTGCGGCGACATATGGATTCAATATTGCGGGGGACGCTTATTATTACGCTTCACAAGACAATATTTTCGAATACGACCTTAGATTGAAGAAAAACCGTTGTTTGACCTTTGATGAAGCGAAAAATACCGATTGGGAGTTGGTGAAATGGCATCAAGATTCCACGAATGTGGCTTGGAATAGTGGGTATTTACAAGGAAGAAATCGCACCACAAAAAAAGTTGCCATTTGGGAAGCTTCTCCATCCTTTGTTTTTGACTTGAAGGAACGTGGGGATTTTAAAATACTCTCCTTAACCAAGGCTAAAGATACCGCAGTGTACTTGCTGCGCAGAACGCGCGTAGATCTTTTTCCTGATTTGGAAGTAAAAGTGGCTTCCAGCGATTTTAAAAAGGTTTCTTGCGTCAATCCTCAGCAGCAAGATTTTAACTGGGCGAGTGCAGAACTCGTGAGGTGGAAAAGTTATATGGGGTTCCAGTTAGAAGGAATCCTATACAAACCAGAAAATTATAACCCAAGCAATAAATATCCATTACTTATCTACTTTTATGAATTAAACGGAGATAACTTGCATGCTTATCGTGGACCAGCTCCAACGGCTAGTACCATAAATCCTACAGAATATTCCTCAGCCGGCTATTTGGTATTTATTCCTGATATCCGTTACAAGCCTGGTTTCCCAGCAAAGAGCGCCTACGATTGCATCATGAGTGGAACAGACTATGTGATTAAACACTATGCGGTTGATTCTACCTGTATGGGACTTCAAGGTCAAAGCTGGGGAGGATATCAAACTGCCCAACTCATTACGATGACAAACCGCTACAAGGCAGCCATGGCCGGAGCTCCAGTGTGCAACATGTTCTCCGCCTATGGCGGTATCCGTTGGGGGAGTGGAATAAATCGACAATTTCAGTACGAATCCACCCAAAGTAGAATTGGTGCTACCATATGGGAACGGCCAGATTTGTATATGGAAAATTCACCTATTTTCCATTTGCCAAAAGTAAATACCCCCTTGCTCGTCATGGCCAACGACGCAGACGGTTCGGTACCGTGGTACCAAGGAATAGAACTCTATACAGGCCTCCGAAGATTAGGAAAGCCCTGCTGGATGTTAAACTATAATGGCGATGACCACAATTTAATGAAACTTCCAAACCGGATAGACTTAAGCATCAGAATGCGTCAATTTTTTGATTATTATTTGAACAAGGGCGACCATCCTTTATGGATGAAAGAAGGTATCGAAGCGCGTGAAAAAGGAAAAGTATTGAAATACTAACAAATGATTTACAGGTAATTATGGAATTTTTAAAGAACTTCATTGATGGCGAATATCTTGCACCACTGTCTAGACAATACATGGATAATGTTAATCCGGCAACAGGTGCTGTTTACGCACAAATTCCCCTTTCAGATGTCGCAGACCTCGACTTAGCCATAGAATCCGCAGAGCGTGCTTTTCCCCTTTGGTCCACCATGCGCATTGCAGATCGAAGTGCTATACTGCTTCGTTTGGCCGCGGGCATCGAGGCACGTATGGATGAATTTGTGAAGGCAGAATCTCGGGACAACGGCAAACCCGAAAAATTAGCGGCACATGTCGATATTCCAAGGGCAGTTTCGAATTTTCATTTTTTTGCCACAGCCATCGAACACTTTGCTTCCGAATCGCATTATATGGAGCAGGTTGGAATTAATTTCACTACCCGCCGCCCTATCGGAATTGTTGGGTGTATTTCCCCGTGGAACCTTCCTTTATACTTGTTTTCTTGGAAGATTGCGCCGGCCTTGGCCGCAGGAAATTGCATAATCGCAAAACCCAGTGAAATCACCCCGTACACCGCATATCTTTTAGGGCAAATTGCCAACGATGCAGGATTACCCAAGGGAGTTTTGAATATCTTGCACGGTCTTGGTCCTGAAATTGGTAACGCAATCGTGGCACACCCTAAAATAAAGGCCATTTCATTTACCGGTGGTACCGCTACCGGCCAACACATAGCACGCATTGCATCGCCCATGTTCAAAAAATTAAGCTTGGAATTAGGGGGTAAAAATCCGACTATCGTTTTTCCGGATGTGGATATCGAAGCAACGGTTAAAGAAATTTTTAAATCGTCGTTTTCGAACCAAGGACAGATTTGCCTTTGTGGTTCAAGAATTTTTGTTCACCAAAAGATCTATGATGCTTTCAAACAGGCTTTTGTAGATTGGGTCGCCTCGGCCAAGGTGAGTTATCCTTCCGATCCCAAGGCACAATTAGGCGCTGTCGTTTCCAAAAGTCACATGGAGAAAATCCTGGGGTATATCGATTTAGCCCAAGAAGAAGGCGGTCGAATTTTAACAGGAGGCTCAAGGATCATACTTGAAGCGCCTTACCACGAAGGATATTATGTCCAACCCACCGTCATTGAAGGGCTTACAAATGAATGTCGAACTAACCAAGAAGAAATTTTTGGTCCGGTGGTGACCTTACTTCCTTTTGATGACGAGTCCGAAGTGGTGAAAATGGCCAACGGGACAAAATACGGTTTAGCGGCCTCGGTGTGGACCAAAGACCTCAACGTGGCGCATCGTATGGCAGATCAATTGGACATGGGAATTGTATGGGTCAACTCTTGGTTAATTCGAGATCTTAGAACCCCTTTCGGCGGGATGAAAGATTCGGGTGTCGGACGCGAAGGCGGTTGGGAGGCGCTGCGGTTTTTTACCGAACCCAAGAACATTTTTATTAAGTATGCTTAAGCGATAGATTTAATCCTCTACGGCTACAACGGATCGAACCTCGGGAACGGCTTTTATTATCGTTTCTTCAATGCCCCCTTTTAGCGTGGATTGCTTCATCGAACAATCGCGGCAAGAACCCATCAAGCGAACCTTAACCTCAAACGACTCCGTAACTTCCACTAATTCAACATCTCCCCCGTCCTCATTCAAGAAAGGGCGAATCAGAGCAATGGCAGCGGTAACTTTCGAGGTAATTTCCTCCATGGAAAACATTAAGGTTTCAGGATTTTCATGCGCTGAACAAAATTACGAACTAATTCATCAAACGCCAAGCTCATGGGGGAATCCTCTTGCAACACAGCGGGGCGTCCTACATCTCCAGCTTCTCGGATACTTTGTACCAACGGAATGGCACCCAAAAATGCGATGCCCATGCCTTCCGCCAAATTCTTGGCCCCGTCGCGTCCGAAAATATAGTATTTATGGTCGGGTAATTCTTCGGGTGTAAACCAGGCCATATTCTCCACAATCCCTACAATCGGCACGTTGAGTCCATCTACTTTGAACATGTTGATGCCGCGTCGCGCGTCAGCCAAGGCCACCTCTTGGGGGGTGCTTATGATAATTACGCCATCTAATGGCAATGTTTGCAATAAGGAAAGGTGAATGTCCCCTGTTCCAGGGGGTAAATCAATGAGCAAATAATCCAGCGTTCCCCAGTTCCCTTCGGTGATCATTTGGGTTAATGCCTTAGAGGCCATAGGACCTCTCCAAACGACCGCATTTTCTTGATCCGTAAAAAAACCGATGGATAATAACTTAACTCCATGCCCTGTAACAGGTTCAATGAGCGATTTGCTTTCAACTTCCACCATGCGAGGACGTTCACCGGAAACATCAAACATGATAGGCATACTGGGTCCATAGATATCTGCATCAATGAGGCCAACCTGATATCCCTGCTTGGCTAAACCTACCGCCAAATTGGCTGTAAGCGTCGATTTTCCAACGCCTCCTTTTCCTGAAGCAATGGCTACAATATGCTTTACATCAGGCAGCACTGATCGGCGTACCTTGCGCTCGTTTCCACTAACAGGTTTTATCTCGCAATCAACTTGTACATCATTCCCAAAGGCTTTTTCAATCCGAAATCGTATGGCATCCTCTAAACGTTTTCTAGCATGCAACGCAGGATTAAGACTATGAACAACAAGATGAAGGCGTTGTCCTTCAAAATGAACGCTTTGAACGAGGTTGGCGCTTACAATATCCTGTTTCGAATCTGAATCAGGAATAGTAGACAAGACGCTTAGAATTTCCTCTCTTGTCATCGAGGATTTGCTGATTTGAAAGATTTTATTGATGTAAGCATATGTTTTGCAGTCTCTTCATTATCTCCTTCTTGTTTATTCTGTATTTCGTAATAAATGCCACCAATAGATATCAGGGCATAAACATGGTAAGAAAGATGATTGTCTTCGTTGATTTTATTGAGATCAGCTAATTCCCTCTTGTAAAACAAGGTGTTTTTTGATTGTTCTAAAATGGTACATTTAAAAACTGCATTGTCCATAAGCTGATTTTTAAATTCAGAAAATCGGTTGGCATTTTCGCCCCAATCTTCAATAAACAATTCGAAATTAGGCCCTGCTGAGATTTTCCATTTAAATTCTTCTTCATGCGCCACTGTGGTTTTGAACGATGCACCGATCCCCGCAGTTTCATCAGGTATGTATATGGTGGCGTTTAAGTCGTAATTACTTAAATTTACCGGCTTAAACTGATATAAATCATTTGGCGTATTTAAGTTGGTTTTCTTTTTACCGTCGGTTTTTTTTTCTTGTGAACAGGAAAATACCAAGGCAAGAGAAAGAAGCCACAAAAACACACTTTTATATTCCATTGTGCAACGAAGATATCTAGTTTTAAGAAAAAACAATCATATGAAAAGAAAGTTGACAGTTTTCTCATTGCTTATGCTCGCTTTTTCCATTTCATTGGGTGCTTTTGGTGCCCACGCGCTGAAAGAAATGGTAGATATCAATTCCCAACAATCGTTTGAAACAGCGGTCAAATATCAGTTTTACAGCTTTTTAGTTCTTTTGGTAATATCCTTACAAGAAGAGTTTTCCAAAAAAAAATATCTAGTATGGATTCGTGTTTTTGTTTTTGGGGTTTTCCTTTTCTCGGGATCAATATATGTTCTTGTTTTGGGAAAAGTGGCCCATTTTAATAACCGATTCGCTGGGCCTATCACGCCGATTGGCGGTCTTTGTATGATGGTGGGTCTAATTTCAATTGCCTTACTATTGGCAAGAAATAAGCATAAACAATAGGCCATTTACACCTAAATTGATACTTTTGTAAGCGGAAAAAACGTAAAATTCCAATGGAAAAAATTTCTTATATCGCCAATGCAGAGCCTAAGGCCATCGAAAATCTCTACATTTCCTATAAAAATAATCCGGCCTCGGTCGATTTAAGTTGGCAGAAATTTTTTGAAGGATTTGAATTCGCGCAAACCAATTACGAGGCCTCGGCAGAAATCCCCGATGAAGTGCGCAAAGAGTTTTCGGTGATCAACCTGATCAATGCCTATCGCCAACGCGGTCACCTGTTTACGAAAACAAACCCCGTTAGAGAAAGAAGAAAGTACACCCCAACTTTAGATATTGAAAATTTTGATTTAGAAAGCACAGATTTAGCGAAAACTTTTCAAGCGGGTTCAGAAGTGGGTCTGGGTGCGGTCACTCTTCAGACAATTATTGACCATCTTCAGGCCACGTATTGCCAATCCATTGGCATTGAACATGTATACATGCGGCATCCAAATCGCGTTGCTTGGTTAAGACATCGAATTGAACTTGCCCAACGGCCAAAATTAGATACCGCTCGAAAACTGAGCATCTTTAAAAAACTCACCGAAGCCGTAACTTTTGAAGCTTTCTTAGCCAAAAAGTTCGTAGGTCAAAAACGATTTTCTGTGGAAGGAGGTGAGGCCCTGATTCCTGCCCTAGACGCTTTGGTGCACAAAGGAGCAGAGTTAGGCATTGCATACTTCGTTATGGGAATGGCCCACCGAGGACGGCTCAACACCCTTGCGAATATTTTCAATAAAAAGCCGAGGGATATTTTTTCTGAATTTGAAGGAAAAGAATTCGACTTTGATGCAGCTTTTGATGGTGATGTAAAATACCACCAAGGCTTCACCTCCTACATTACCCTCGAGAATGGAACACAAGTGGGACTTACCCTGTCGCCTAATCCTTCCCACCTGGAAGCGGTCAATACCGTGGTGGAAGGAATTGCGCGTGCTAAAATCGACCATGTGCTGCATGACGAGCGCAAAATATGTCCTGTACTTATTCATGGTGATGCCGCCATAGCAGGGCAAGGCATTGTCTACGAAACAATCCAAATGGCACAATTGGATGGGTATCGTGTAGGTGGAACCTTGCACATCGTGGTCAATAATCAAGTAGGGTTCACCACCAACTACATGGATGGAAGGTCGTCGACGTATTGCACAGATGTGGCCAAGACAACCCTTTCTCCTGTATTTCATGTTAATGGAGACGATGTGGAAGCCGTCGTGCAGTCCATTGAAATCGCCATCGCTTACCGACAAGAATTTAATCGAGACGTATTTATTGATTTACTTTGTTATCGAAAGTACGGCCACAACGAGGGTGATGAACCTAAATTTACGCAGCCTAATCTCTATGATGCGATTCTTAAGCACCCCAATCCAAAGAAAATTTACCAGCAACAGTTGGAAAGTGAAGGTATTTTGACTTCAGATTTGGCGGAAAAACTTGAAAAGGAATATGCTGATTTCCTCAATGAGGAATACGCGTTTGCCTTGAAAAATGAAAAGGCGCAGGTCTTCGACTTCCTAAGCGCTACGTGGGAAGGATACAGGCATGCCACCACGGAAGATTTTCATTCCTCGCCAGAAACAGGTGTTCCCAAAGAAGACCTTCTCAAACTTGGCCGAGCACTTTCTACCTTGCCCGTAGGAAAAAAATACTTCAGGAAAATTTCTAAAATTTACGAGGATAGGCTTTCGGCAATTGAGAGCGATAAGTTAGATTGGGGCTCCGCGGAAATGTTGGCTTATGCTACCTTACTGAATGAGGGACATAGCGTGAGAATTTCCGGACAAGATGTAGAAAGGGGTACCTTTTCCCACCGCCATGCAGTGGTGATTACAGAGGATACCGAAGAAGAGATTTTACCGCTGAATCATCTTTCCGGTACCCAAGCTACATTTTATGCCTACAATTCGTTGCTATCTGAGTATGGGGTGCTTGGTTTTGAGTACGGATATTCTTTGGCACATCCCAAGGGACTAACAATTTGGGAGGCACAATTCGGAGATTTCTTTAACGGTGCACAAATCATGATCGACCAGTTCATCTCGGCAGGCGAAGACAAATGGGCTACCCAATCCGGTTTGGTGATGCTGCTCCCTCATGGGTACGAAGGCCAAGGCGCTGAACACTCGAGTGGACGAATGGAGCGCTTTTTACAACAATGTGCAGATTTGAATATGCAAATAGTCAACACCTCCACACCGGCTAACCATTTTCATGTATTGAGAAGGCAGGTGAAAAGGGAATTCAGAAAACCTTTAGTGGTGTTTTCACCAAAAATGTTGCTTCGCTACCCTGCAGCGACCTCTACGCTTGATGAAATGGCCAAAGGATGTTTCGCCGAAGTATTGGACGACCCAGATACGAATGGTAAACACATCGACACCCTCGTGCTATGTTCTGGCAAATTTTATTACGAAATGAAGGTGAAGGCCGAAGAACTTGGCGTTTCCAACATGGCGTTTGTCCGTGTCGAACAACTTTACCCCTTACCAGAACAACAAATCAAAGACATTGTCAAAAAATACGCCCCAAAAAATATCCTATGGGCACAGGAAGAACCCGCCAACATGGGGGCATGGACCTATATGGCGATGAGTTTAAGGGATTTACCGTTATTTGGAATTCACCGTAATGCCAGCGCCGCTGCAGCTGAAGGCTCTAAAAAATTGCACGAAAAACGCCTCGAAAAATTGTATTCAGATCTTTTTTATTACGCTCAAATAACGATAGAAAAATAAAATTATGGCACTACTTGAAATGAAAGTTCCCTCACCGGGAGAGTCGATTTCGGAGGTTGAAATTGCACAATGGTTGGTCTCAGATGGCGAATACGTAGAAAAAGACGAAGCCATTGCTGAGGTAGATTCTGATAAAGCCACCTTGGAATTGCCTGCAGAACAAAGCGGTATAATCACCCTTAAAGCCCAAGAAGGAGATACCGTAAGAGTAGGTCAAGTGGTTTGTCTCATTGACACCAGTGCCGCGAAACCTGAAGGAACTACACCAGTCGTGACGGAAAAGGTGGCCCCTGTCGAAAAACCGAAAGAAGAAAAGGTCGTTGTGCCCAATCCCAATCCTTCGAATTCCTACGCTGCCGGTACACCATCGCCTGCAGCTTCAAAACTAATGGCCGAAAATAACATCCAAACCCAACAGGTTAAAGCCACTGGAAAAGACGGTAGAATTACAAAAAACGATGTGGTTTCTGCACTTTCTGCTGGGTATTCAGCTGCAAACGCACAAGGGTGGGGAGGAACAAGAGACTCACACCGCGAAAAAATGTCCATGTTGCGCAGAAAAATTGCCGAGCGTTTGGTTTCTGTAAAAAACGAAACGGCCATGCTCACCACCTTCAACGAAGTGGACATGAAACCTGTGATGGACTTGCGGGCTAAATACAAAGAAGCCTTTGCCAAACACCACGAGGTTAATCTAGGATTTATGTCGTTTTTTACCAAGGCCGTAACAGAAGCCCTCAAGTTATTTCCTGCGGTAAACGGCCAAATCGATGGAAATGAAATCGTTTTTCACGATTATGCCGATGTGGGTATCGCCGTTTCTTCACCTAAAGGCCTTATGGTACCTATCCTTAGAAATGCGGAACAAATGAGTTTGGCCAATATCGAACGAGAAATTAAAAGATTGGCTACCAAAGCGCGAGACGGGAAAATTACGCCGGAAGACATGACCGGAGGAACGTTTACGATTACCAACGGAGGTGTTTTTGGCTCCATGCTTTCCACACCAATTATCAACCCGCCGCAATCTGCGATTTTAGGTATGCATAATATTGTTGAACGTCCTGTTGCAGTAAATGGTCAGGTAGAGATTCGTCCGATTATGTATGTTGCCCTTTCCTACGACCACCGAATTATTGATGGAAAGGAGTCGGTAGGATTTCTAGTTAAAGTTAAAGAAATGTTAGAAAAACCCGAACGAATGTTGTTCGGAGCCAAGGACCCGGCTGAAATTTTACTAGGTCTATAATAGAACTTTATTATGGCGAAAATCAGAAAAAATGATGCACTCGAGTACCATGCCTCAGGACGACCAGGTAAGATTGAAGTAATTCCTACCAAACCCTATTCTTCCCAACGTGATTTGTCTTTGGCCTACTCTCCTGGGGTAGCTGAACCCTGCCTCAAGATTGCTGAAAACAAGGACGATGTGTACAAATACACGAGTAAATCGAATTTAGTGGCCGTCATTTCCAACGGAACTGCCGTGCTTGGATTGGGTGATATCGGTCCAGAGGCCTCTAAACCAGTAATGGAAGGTAAGGGGTTATTGTTTAAGATTTTCGCAGATATTGATGTATTTGATATTGAAATCGATGCCAAAGATCCAGAATTGTTTATTCAAACCGTTAAAGCCATTGCACCAACTTTTGGGGGCATTAACTTGGAAGATATTAAAGCGCCGGAGGCGTTCGAAATCGAACGAAGACTCAAAGAAGAATTAGATATTCCGGTCATGCACGACGACCAACACGGAACAGCAATCATCACCTCCGCTGCGTTGCTTAATGCTTTGGAATTGGCAAGAAAACGCACCGATCGTGTAAAAGTGGTTATCTCAGGTGCTGGGGCATCTGCACTATCGTGCGCTAAGCTGTATGTGGCCCTTGGTGTCAAGGTAACCAATATCTTCATGTTCGACTCTAAAGGACTTATTGGCGCTTTTCGAGAGGACCTAGACACTATGAAAGCGTTTTTTGCGATCCACAAGAAGGACATAAGCTTTGACGATGCCTTCAAAGGGGCAGATGTATTTCTAGGGCTTTCAAAAGGAGGTTTGGTTTCGAAAGAAATGGTCAAAAAAATGGCGAAAGACCCTATTGTTTTTGCCTTAGCAAACCCCGACCCTGAAATTTCTTACAAAGATGCCACATCCGTACGCAAAGACATTATTATGGCTACAGGCAGGTCTGACCACCCGAATCAAGTTAATAATGTGCTTGGCTTTCCATTTATTTTCCGGGGGGCGCTGGACGTAAGGGCCACCGCCATCAACGAAGAAATGAAGTTGGCCGCGGTCAAAGCCATTGCCGCTTTGGCAAAAGAAACCATTCCTGAGGAGGTGATCCAAGCCTATGGCGAGAAGAATATTTCTTTTGGTCGCGATCAAATTATTCCCAAACCCTTAGATCCAAGGTTGATTTATTCTGTGGCCCCAGCCGTGGCTCGAGCGGCCATGGAATCAGGTGTGGCAAAGAATCCCATTAAAGATTGGCAGAAATATGAGGCCGAACTTAAGGCACGCCTTGGCCTCGATAATGAATTGCTTCGAAATATCACCACCAAGGCGCAAAGCAATCCCAAAAAAGTTGTTTTTACAGAAGCTGACAATATCAAAATTCTAAAGGCGGCACAAGTAGCCTACGATGAAGGCATAGCTTTTCCGATTCTTCTCGGAGAAAGGAAATTAATTCTTTCCCTCATGGAAGAGTATGGCGTCGAACTGCCAGAAGCTACCATTTTAGATCCCAAGTCCGATGAAGAAGATGACCGAAGAAATGAATTTGGAAAAGAGTATTTTCAACGAAGAAAAAGAAAAGGAATCACCGAATTCGAAGCGATTAAATTGATGCGGGAACGAAACCATTTTGGCGCTATGATGGTGGATATGGGCTTGGCCGACGCCATGATAACGGGATTGACAAGATCCTACCGCTCTTCCGTTAGGCCATTGTTTCAAATCATTGGTATGGAGGAAAATGTGGGAACAGCCTCTGGAATGTATATTTTAAATACAAAACGAGGCCCTTTATTTTTAGCCGATACTACAGTTAATCTAAATCCTACCGCTGAACAAATCGCAGAAATTACGGTTAACGTGGCGAAAACCATCCAAAAACTAAAGGTTAAACCTGTCATTGCCATGCTAAGTTATTCTAACTTCGGCTCCTCACCCGGCCCAGATTCAGAAAAGATGACTGAAGCAGTTAAGATGTTACATAATAATCACCCCTCCTTGGTTGTAGACGGTGAAATTCAGGCAAATTTTGCCCTTAATCCTGAAATGTTGCTGGATAAGTTTCCTTTCTCAAATCTAGCACACAAAGAGGTAAATACCTTAATTTTTCCAAATTTATCCGCTGGAAATATTTCGTATAAATTGTTACAACAAATGACCGATAGCGACTCCATTGGTCCGATACTTATCGGATTGCGTAAATCCATACATGTCGTGCAATTAGGCGCAAGTGTAAGGGAGATCATCAATATGGTGAAAGTTGCGGTCATCGATGCACAAAATAAATAAGCATGATTGCACAATTAAACGGACGATTTATTGAAAAAATGCCTACACTTTTGATTGTGGATTGTGCAGGTATTGGCTATGAGGTAAAAATTTCATTGAACACCTATTCGGCTATAGGTAGCGCAGAATCTGGTATCGTTTACACACGGCTTATTGTGCGCGAAGATGCTCATATATTATATGGATTCCACGCCAAAGAAGAACGGGAAATGTTCAATCACCTTATTAGCGTTTCTGGAATTGGTCCCAATACTGCAATCTTAATGCTCTCCTCTTTGCTTCCAGAAGATATTGCTAAGGCTATTCAAACCGAAGATGTTATAACGATTCAAAAAATCAAAGGAATTGGTACAAAAACAGCGCAACGCGTCATCCTCGATTTAAAGGGAAAGGTGGTGAAATTATCGGAACAAGCACAAAATATTTTTGGAGTGAACAATACAAATCGATTTGATGCGTTAACGGCACTCGTTTCTTTAGGGTTCGATAAAAAATCCGCGGAAAAGGCCCTCGAACGCATTGATACTGGCGCTGATCCCGTGGAGATTTTAATTAAAGAAGCACTAAAAGTATTGTAGTGATTTGGAATAAACGGAAATTTCGGTTTACTGGAGTCTTATTGGTTCTATCTTGGGCCTTTATTCCGTTTTATGCGCAAGTGCAACTTCCCTTTCCTATTCAGCAAAGTTGGAACAGCTACAATAATAACCAGCAATCCTTTGATTTAGGTGATCCAACGCGTATGCAACAAAGCATTGAGTACGACCCACAATCAGGTAGATATGTTTTTAAGCAAACTTTAGGCAAGGATTTATTATTTCGTTTCCCAACGAATATGTCTGTTGAGGACTATCTTAATTATAAAAACAAACAATTTGAGGGTCAGAATTGGGAACAGAAAATTGAAGAAGAATCCATCATTGGCCGCTCTTTTCAATTACCCATAAAGATCAATAGTAAAATATTTCAAAGCATTTTCGGGTCGAATGAAATTGTTATTCGTCCTCAGGGAAATGTAGAAGTGCAATTAGGTGTCAACCATTCTCGGTACGATAATCCGATTCTTCCAATGCGCCAAAGGCGGATAACTCGTTTTGATTTTCAGCAGAACATTAATATGGATATTGTGGGACAAATTGGTACAAGGCTTAAAATTGGCGCCAAATACAACACCCAAGCAGCCTTTGATTTTGAAAACATCTCCAAGCTCGAACACACGGGAGATGAAGATCAAATTCTTCAAAAAATTGCCTTAGGGATGGTCAGTCTCAATCTTCCCACTTCCCTCATTCAAGGATCTCAAACCCTTTTCGGCGCAAAAACACAACTGAAATTTGGTCGGTCTACGTTTGATTTGATCTTGGCACAATCCAAGGGAAAACGCCAAGAAATCAATATCACCGGTAAATCCCAGGTACAAAAATTCGAAATTACAGCCGATAATTACGAGTCGAACCGTCACTATTTCCTTAACCTTTTCTACCACGATGACTACGACTCAGCCATGATGAGCTTGCCCAACGTCAACGCAACACGCTACATTACCCGAATTGAAGTTTGGGTGACCAACCGATCCAACATTACTGATAATACACGCAACATTCTCGCTTTTTCCGATTTGGGCGAAGGAAAACAGAGCAATTGTCAAGGAAACCCTGGAGGCTACACCTCAGGAGTAGAACCCGATAATCAAGCCAACAACCTCTACGATTGGGCTGCCAATCAACCGCTAATCCGCAATTTTTTAACAGCGGTGCCGGCATTGAATAATCAAGTTACTGCACCTGGTCCTTTCAAACAAGCCATTGATTATGAAAAAGTAGAAAACGCTAGAAAACTTTCAGATCAAGAATTTTCCTACAATGCCTTATTAGGATACCTGTCCTTAAATAATCCCCTAAACAACGATGAGGTATTGGCCGTAGCTTACGAATATACCTATCGTGGACAAACCTATCAGGTGGGTGAGTTTTCCACCGATGGTTCCTCAGGACAGGAAGCCCTTATTTTGAAATTATTGAAACCTACGATAACAAGCCCTAAAAATAAAATTTGGGATTTGATGATGAAAAATGTCTATTCGATTGGAGCCTATCAGGTGGATCAATCCGGCTTTAAAGTGGACATCTTTTACAATAACCCAGCTACAAGTGTTCCGCTTCCGGTCTTTCCAATGGCTGGATTGGACGATAAACAATTGGTTACGCTGCTCGAAATGGA
>Ga0214923_10005076_pt1 | contig 15495 bp, 8 predicted proteins | sample LL1510_MetaG_FD_177993 | JGI IMG/M metagenome (GOLD analysis project Ga0214923, IMG submission 177993) | Freshwater microbial communities from Lake Lanier, Atlanta, Georgia, United States - LL-1510 | ecosystem: Environmental > Aquatic > Freshwater > Lake | place: USA: Georgia | collected 2015-10-15
AACCGGATACGGTCAGGATGATACATATCATCATCGTCCCACTGCATAATGTATTCACCTCGGGACTCAGCAACACTGATGTTGCGGAGTTCACCAAGAGTCTTCTTGGGTTCAATAGGAACCTCAATGAATCTAACAGAGTCTGCCTTGACTTTGACCTTTATCTCTTCAATCCATGGATTGTTAGACTCATAGACTACAACCAGCTCTTTTACTGGATGACTCTGGAAAAGAAAACAATCAATGGCCTGGGCCAGAAGTTCAAACTTATTCTGGGTTACACAAAGACAGGATACGAATGGAATTTCTTTGATGACAAGAGTTGGAACATCCATTTAATCAGAACGAAGTTCTGAATCTTTATACTAAGTTGTTCAACATTAATAGAGGATGGAAGTCACTACGATTCCATTATTAAAAAATTTAGAGGGACCATGGTCTTCTCTTCAGATACGGACATCAAACGGTCTTATAAGTCTCGAAGTATATCCATTCCTAAGTGTTACTGACTTGAAACGACTTATATGGATACACTTTGATGGAGAGCCCCGGTGGGCACCCGAGCGTACATTTGTAGGTATACGAGGACCAGAAGGTATGAGATCTATTGAATTCAGTTGGCCAGGTCAAAAGTTTTTGCCGGATCCTCTCACCCATAAAGAACCCAATCCTGCACTCGTTGATGATGCCGGAATTCGAAAACCCGTAATGCCCACTACGACCGGCGCCCACATCCTAGAATCCGTCATGTCACCGAATGAAATTCTCGATGTTATCTCACTAGATGAACTTCGCGTAACAACAATTGATGATCGCCTCTTTGGAGGCTATTATCAACAGTATTTTCCTTGGCTCAAGTCACCGGGCCAAGTCATAGAATCGGATCGCAAGGTCTTGGAAGAGTCCTATGCTGCCTCAGTTCCATATTCCCAGGATAGAACTGGTCGTATTGGATTTGTGAATCGGTGTCTAGCCACTGGTGCAGCCGGTGAATCAACCATCATGGATTCTTTTGTTAGAATCAGTTGGCTTCTTCCTATTCCTACAGTAAAACCGGAATCACTGGAAAAGACATTCTATAGTCTCCAGGCTACGTCTACAATACCATACATGAGATACTATCCCGTCAAAGGATCAGGAGCACCTATACTCAAACTTGGCCTCCATCCTGATGGAAGTCCTATGATAACTGATCCGAAGACTATGTCACAGTATCTGAGTCAACCTGCACCAAATACTAAAGGAGCAGTCGTCGTAGCCCGTTGTCCTCTTGACCAGACGGATACTGCATTTACGATACACTTATTCGAAGATGGTACAAGTGATATCCGACTTGATGTACCTCAACGCGGCATGACGTATGGTTTTCCGGTAGCCGTAGAAGCTGAAAAGGCTCTGAAATCTTTGATGGACCATATGGGTTTTGCACCAGATGCCGAGGCTACTCTGAGTGGTATTCATGCCACTTATAAGTGGATACATCCTAATCCGAAAAAGTCCAAACCGTTGTCGGCGGCACGGCTCCAAAGTCGTGTGTCGGCTCTAACACCATTCTTGGAACAGGTTCCTCAAATAGAAGGTCCGCTATTATCGTGCCAATGGCGGGCCACATCCAATTATGAAAGCGAATCAATACAATTCCAATATATTACTCAACTCATTCTACGCGGACAAAAATCAATGGAAGCATATGTTAATGCCGTAAAGACTCGATTTGGTCTAACAGAAGCTGTGGCTAAGTCCACGATTGAGTCGTGGTTAGAAAAACGGGCAGAATCGCGTAATACGGGTGCTGCAATAGCTATTTATGCAAGTCATCCGGAATATCGTGTAGAAATCCAAGATGTTGCATCGGCCACGGAATTACAACGGATTCTGAGTGTAATTGGTGTAGTCTTGGGTGCATCGGATACGGATCTGGTCTTACCCCAACCGGCACCGGCAATAAAAGCTGTTACTACTTTGATTGAAATAGAAAATGCAACTGTTCCTGCTTTGGAAGAAGGTGAAGGTGAAGACTATGGAGACTTATTAGCAGAACTTGGTTTTGGTTTAGAAGAACCATTAAGTGTTGGTGGTTCTGGATCTGCTCCTGCTCCTGCTCCTGCTCCTGTTACAGAAATACAAGAAGATGAAATAATCTTAGATACTGGTTCAGCACTACCTGATTTAACCGCTGCCATAGCAGCGGTAGAAGATGAATGCGGTCATAATCCCATACCTCCCGGAACAGTTCTTGATATAGCCGATGACTGGTACATGGTCAAACTCAAACGGAATGACAAGACCATGTTCGGTTATCCCGCAGATAAAACGGGTCGTATCAAGACATATAGTAAGTCCTGCCAGCGCCGAGATGATCGCCAACCAAATATTATGACTCTGACCGAGTATGCCCGTGTAAAAAATTGTTATCAAGAACAAGTCCGTTTTGTCGATCTTCCTCCACAGAAACCCAGTGATCTTCCTCAAGATCCCACGTTCAGTGCTAAACGCCGATACCCCGATGAGTATTTTTTGGTCGATCCTGTTACTAAGAAACCCATGTGGACCGTCTATGGATATGAGAACAAGTCCAAGGCCGGCCAATTCCTTTATTTAATCTGTGCCGAGCTCTGGTGCGATTATGATAATCTGCCTCTTCTGCCCAAAGAATTTATGGGAACCGCCGGTCGCGGATTTACCAAGCCTCCTGAGACCTGTCCATTCTGTGGTGGACGTGCTATTCGTCAAATGGACAGTCCTAAAGCCGGCGAATCCGTTATTGTCCGTGAACCAAAAGCCGCAACCGGAAAAATCCACAATTTTATCGGAACAATGACAAGAACACAGCATCCCAATGGTTATGGTCTTCCCTGCTGTGATACTACACCCCGTCTTCTGAAACATTTCATGTCTAAGGGTAAACTAACACCAGTCCAAGAAGAAGAAGAATATGCTGAGCCACCAGAAGAAATTGAAGAAATCGAAGAAAAAGTCACAGATTACCGTGGAATCCTACATTCCATGAATAAACAGTATATTATAGGCAATGATAAGACTCTGGATGCCGGTAAGATAGCGCTTCTCATTCCTAAACTGGATGAATTCTTTGGCCAACAGAGTTCACGTGCTCTTACATCTCAAGGTATCAAGTCCGTATTTGCCGACAATGTCACTCTCTTTGTCCGTGTAGGTGTGGATACACAGGTCCAGCGTGGTCGCCGAGGAATGAATCTGTTTGCCGGTCTGGCTCCTCTCGTAGACATGGAAAATGCCAGCCAAGTCTTACGTCTTTTCTTGGGACAGCGGAATCCGAATCGTTTGCAAGAGGCCGATGATGTTTTGTCAAGACGTCTGGTTCGATCATTCGAGGCAGCAAATTATGGTGCACTTCTTATTGAATTTGCTGCAAAAGACAATGAAATGCCTAGTCAAGGCGTCTTAGAAGGTTTTGCTAGTAGGAATGGCTATGTTCTAGATACCGATAGCCGTGGACACATTATTCGTCTGTATCGTGCATGGACCGCATATCTGCGATATCTTGTAGATCCGAGTCAACCCAAACATATCAGACATATTGAACACATGTTAGCCCAGCCGGGCCCTATAGTACCACGGGGTCTGCATCTCATTGTCTTAGAACAGGAGGAAGACACTGTTAGAATCGTATGTCCCTCGTTTGGGATTCCTTTAGCACCTGTATTTGGCGATGTACCGATATCATTTATCTGGCACGATGTACGCGATGATAGCTGGGAGCCCTTGGTATTGTATAATGGTACAAAGGATGCTGTTAGATTCTTTGGATCATCTACAACGTTACCAAAGCCGGTACAGAGTTCTATAAATCATTTAATTCGTACCTGGCAATCTCTAAAAGGATGTGCACGACCTGCTCCGCCCCCGCATGTATGGACTATAGACCGTGATACATCGGCTCTACCAAGACTGTCGGCTCTGTTATCTAAGAATCCCCAGGCTATTATCCGTGATAGAAGTAATCGTCTTGCCGGTCTAGTATTTCCAAACGGTTGTTTTGTACCATGTTTGGACGATGGATTTTTGGTAGAAGGTCTGGGCCGTCTTTATGAAATACCTATGACACCGTGGTCTGTTTATGAGAAATTCTATATGACTTTGGCTGAATACCGTGGTCTACGCCCAGTAGCTCTTCTAATGAGACAGGCACAGATAGTTGGATTTAAGACAGAGGTGGGTAGTATGGTGCCGACTATGGCAGAAGCTATTCAGTCTCCGAGTTTACCTATTGATCAATTGGATGCATTTCCATGGGAACGGGATGCAATACTGTTAAGAGCACCGGAACATGTAGGTGCAGTTATTTCTCTAGAAGAATCTACGTCATCGGTACAAGAACAGGCCGAAGAGGCATATCAGCTTGTTCGTCTAAGTTTGAGTCGATGGCTCAATCGCGATGCAAAAGGACCTACTATGCGCCGTATTCTTATAGGTATTATTAATGGACCACAACCTCTGTATGAAAAAAGGAAACGTTTGGACTTGATTTTGCAACCCAAGATTCAGGAATGGTTGATACATACTCAGAGTTCAGAACGAGTAACCCTGCCCATTTTGCGCGAAGACTGTCTGTCTATTCCTGAAGAGAAATGTGCTGGATCGTGTAAATGGTCTGGTGACCGGTGTCTCATCCATGTACCAACTGAGAGTTCTAATCCATTAACAATGGTATTTACTGCACGAATCAGTGATGAACTTCTGCGATATGCTCGGCAGAGACATGAAATCATGGACGAGACTGTTAAGACAATTAGAGAGCCAAAAGGAGCGGTGCGCGTAGGTAATGAGCTGTATTTAACATCTCGGACTTCGACTTCAGAAGATATCATGGAACGTCTGGGTATTCTTGGGCCACGGGCCTCTATGTTTCCTGAAGAGATGTTGCAGTTTGAAGGTGCAGAGGATGAAGTTATTGACTTTGTAGAGGAGTCTCTGGGTCCAGAATGGTTACAGAAAGGTTTTTTGATGCCGACTGTTGCAGAAGACTTAGAGGATCCGAGGGGTTTATTATTTGCGGGTGTGACAGGTAAGTCGCTGGAAGAATGGGGGGATCTGTTAAATAAAAAACGGGGATTGGCAAAAGATCTGGATTGGTCATCGGCCGACTGGCAACTTATTGCGGATATCATGCAGAGTAATCTAATATTTGTACGTGGTCAATCTAACATAGAGGCATGGTATTCACCGACTCTTTCTGCTAAAAATCCGTTAGTGTTGTATTCGGTGTTTTGGGGTCCAAAACAGCTATTGCTGTCAAAAGGTAAGAATTATCGTTTCCGTCTATCGGAACTTCCCATGAGTATTTTGACGGCTCTGGATTCTATGGTTGTTCAGCCAAAGGCTGAACAAGTACCTTTGGTTGGACCTGTACCTGTAGCAGAATCAGTAGCAATACCTGTAGTTCAGCCTGTAGTTCAGCCTGTAGTTCAGCCTGTAGTTCAGCCTGTAGTTCAGCCTTTGGCTGAACCAGTACCTGTACCAGTACCTGAACCAGTACCTGAACCAGTACCTGAACCAGTACCTGTAGCTGAAGTTGTTCCTGTAGTTCAGCCTGTAGTTCAGCCTTTGGCTGAACCAGTACCTGAACCAGTACCTGTAGCTGAAGTTGTTCCTGTAGTTCAGCCTGTAGTTCAGCCTTTGGCTGAACCAGTACCTGAACCAGTACCTGTAGCTGAAGTTGTTCCTGTAGATAAACAACCTGTTCAACCAATTGAACTACCAGAACCAGTAGCTATTCAACTTCCTGAACTACCTGAACAATCCGAACAATCCGAACAATCCGAACAAGTACATGTTGAGCCTTCGGCTCAACCACCAGAACAAGTACATGTTGAGCCACCTGAACAAACTGAACAATCCGAACAAGTACATGTTCAGCCACCTGAACTACCAGAACCAGTACATGTTCAGCCAAAGGCTGAACAACCAACACTCTTCGGTGCAGTATCCGATATGCTTTCGGCCCTGGTATCCGAACCCAAGTCAGAGAAAAAAGAATCTGAAGAATCTGAACTAGACTTAGGTTTAAATTCAAATGTAGGTGAAGCTCCAGCCCTAGAAGGTTAATCTTTGTTTTCATACAAATTGTAGCCCACATATATGGAGGGAAATAGGATAACAAGGGGTATGTGATTATAGTTTTTATTTTCTACAGTATATGCTAATGTATATTCATTCTACTATAAGCTAACATTTCCTCCAGAAATTAGAGCGCGTGCTCTTGCAGCCATCATCCCCTCCACTTCTTCTGTCATAATATTCAACTTCAACCGTTTCCACTTAGGATTTGATGGATGTAAGATAATAAGAGCTAATTCTGAGACTACAACACCATAGTATCGTTCTAGAATATACTTGTATACATTGAGTTGAATAGTATAATGCCAATAATTAGTATCCGGCAAATGGGCCAATGGTCCATAACCATGATCCCATCGATTCTCTGTTCGAATTTCCTCGACACGTTTCCAATCATAGATTGCTAACGTGCCATCTGGCTTCTTGTATACCATATCAATTGACCCAGCAATCTTATGGTCAATATCAAAGACTACCCATTCAGTCCTATATGGCTCAAACTGAGAACCAATCTTAGCATGATAATCAAGAAACTGAGTCCACTCGGGACCTTCTTGAGGTATTTCCAATGCCTGATTATAGAAATTTTCAATATCAAGATGCATCCGTGTTCCAGAGGATGAAGTCTGCGTCCATTGTTTTTTTATTTCTTCCGGCGTTTTTCCAAAATACTTGGACTGGGGCCACTTGGGTGACTTCATCATGTTTGAAATAACTTCATCAGGCTTAAATGGTTTGAAGAAATAATGGAGGAATCCGGTACAACTTAGCCAACCTTCTTTGGTTCCATCAATTGTGTATGTATGCGTTTCTTCTTCAAAGTCTATACGGGCATCAAGCGGATGTTTATTAAGAGTAGCCAGCATTGATTAACTTATTTGAATATTTTTGATGTCATATTTTATTGATGTATAATAGAATGGCAGCTCCTCCTAGGCCCGGTCCGCCTAAGCCATATGTACCAGGTTATTTATCTGGAGTTAGAAATTTATTGAATCCTGCTAGAGTGGAGGCTAGGGCTGCGAATCAACAAGCTGCAGAACAGAGGTGGGCGGAGACACAACGTGCTGAAGTAGTAAAAACTGCATTAACAGCTAAATTTACTACTGTATATGGTATTCTTGACCCACCAGGGGGCCCAAGTTATAATAGATTTGTATACAAATTCCCAGTCCCAGACCTACAAAATGGTGATGCACCTGCATTACCAGTTGCATATAACACAAAGGTACCTCAGAATTTAAGAGCTACCATTGAAGCAACAGTATATGCTCGTCTAGATATTGCGCCCCCTGCAGGCCAACCTGATTATAAGGAAGCAACAAAAGAACCATTTGGTCCCACTAAGATACCTTTTATACCAAATATTTTAACTCTAATGTATGAACTTAAGACTCAGGATTGCGATGAAGTCATTGGTGCAGATGGAGAAGTGACAAAAAAATCCAAGTTTAAATATTGGGAATTAAAACCGATTGACATAGTTGTAACAGCAATTTTAGGTCTAATACCAGAAGTGCTTGCGGGTAAACTAGCCATAGATAAGAATAATACTTGTAAAGATTTATATGTTGCATGGGGTCAACAAAATCCTGGCCAGGGTACGGGTGCGGACGGTACAAATGTAGATGGATGGGCTGCATATTTACGGTCATTACCAAATGATGCTGCACGAACTGCAGCACAACAAGCTGCTAGAAACGCGGCAGCTGCGGGGGCGGCGCCCCCTCCTGGTCCCCCTCCTGGTCCCCCTCCTGGTCCTCAGCAGCCTCCGCAGCCAAACCTAAACCCGCCTCTTGGTGGCGGTGCTGGTGGCGGTGCTGGTGGCGGTGCTGGTGGCGGTGCTGGTGGCGGTGCTAATCCTAACCAGAATCCAGAAGCACAAGCACTAGATGATTTTGTTGGGGCTCAAGGATTTTTAAATTGGTATCAAAGCTTAGATCAAAATACACAAGATCAAATTGATAATGCTATAACATTATATCTTGATAATCCTACAGGTGCATCTAAATTAGCAATAAAAAATTTAATAAGAACTAAAAATCCTCCTGGAGATATTGAAGCTTTCTTTAATCGGGCTAACTTTACTCAAGCTGGTGGTCGCAGGACTCGTGCTCGCAAGAATAGACGCAAAGGTAGAGGCAGGACCCGGCACAATTAAAAACATACACATATTCCTATATTCATCTAAAACAGATGAATATAGTAAGGAAATGAATCTGAATGAAGTTAAACAAAAAATTGCAGAAACATTACAAGGATCTTTTGAAAATTTATATTTTGATAAAACACGTGTTGATATAGATCAACTTACTCCTTTAGAAGTCAAAAGAGACTTTATTGATAATTTTATTAGATTTAGATTTAACAAAATTATGACAATCTTAGAAGCTTTGCCTATTGATGTTTCTCAATATTTGATTGATATCAAAATAAAAAAAGAGGATTTTATACACTTAATTTCGGACTTATATTCAACGAATGTATACGAAAGAACACAGATTATTGACGGTAAAAAAACACCTGTGTGTAAACATCGTTGGTTTAGATTATGTATATCTGATGCTGATTGTTATCATAAACAAAGATTTATGGTAAATGTTCCTCCAAATGTAGCTCCATTAGAACCGAGGCCAGAGCCAGTAGTATCTACAAATACTATAGTAAATATTCCTCCAATACAACCAAGGCCCAAACTCCTCAACTCGTCTGAACCAGTCATTTCTACAAATACTATGGTAAATGTTCCTCCATATTTAGCTCCATTAGAACCGAGGCCAGAGCCAGTAATATCTACAAATACTGTAGTAAATATTCCTCCAATACAACCAGAACCAGAATCAAAACTACAACAAAAAATAAAATCCAAAGCTTCTCTTGCAAATATACTACGAGATATTAATGAATTATTACTTAGATTTGATAATCTAGCTCCCGCACAACAACGAATACAAAATAATTATGCTTCTGTTATTAAGACAAATATAGTTAATCTTACAATCGAAGATTTATATAAATTAAAATATATTTTAGATAACGGATTATCAAAAGATGAGTTTAATCATGAATTTAATGAAAATATTACCACTGATATTAAACCTCTTGGTAACAGAACGGAACGTTTTATAAAAATTCTTAAAACATTACCTCAACGTGAAAAAAGAACAGTAACTGAAATATTTAACTTAAACCAAAAAGGTGGGAAAACAAGGAAACGGCAAAAAGTAAGAACTCCGACAAAATTCTATTACTAAAGTAGATATGGCTCAAGTAGGAGATACTCAAATGAGTAGAATTAAAGATGCGTTTAATCGTATATATGTGGGGCCTTTAATGGCCGAACTTGATCAGACAATTGTTGAATTTTATGGTACCCTTCAAGAAGCAACCGCCCGACGTGATCAGGGAGTTAATGCTGTAACTGATATGGTAGAAAATGTTGCTAGTAAATTAACTAAATACAAACAAGTCCGTAATGTATTTAAAACTACACCATTAACTGTAGATAATCGTAATTTACAAGAAAATGCAATGCCATTTGGAGACGACGAAGCTGGTAATAATAGATTTAAACAATTAGTTGTATGTTGTTATGACATTCCTACAGTAAAAGATTGTTCTCTTTACCAAGCTAAGTCTGGATATTATGCTGTATATGAAAAGAAAAACCCTGAAAATGCTTGTATTGAAGCAATTATTACTGACATTATTAGAAGTTTTCCTGTTCCTCAAGATCCTAAATGTGCTGAATATGCGGATTTATTAGCAGCACAACAAGCACAGGTACAAGCAGGCGGTCGCAGGGCCAGGATAAGAACAAGGCGCAGAAAGAATCAGCGTAGATAAGAACAAAAACTTTCTTAGTACTAAATAAGGGACTATGTTAAGACATATAGTCGAAGCCCGTAAAATTCTCGTTGCACATAAATTTAATAAATTAGTGTACAAAGAAAAACCAGGTGTATCTCATACATTAGGGGACCTTATTTCAGAAAATAAACTAGAACGATTAATACAATCTATTCCTCTTACATTAGATTCCGATCTTCTTAACAAACTGGCCAACTTAAAAAATCGTTTACTAGACTCAGGAGGATATAGCTATACTCGAACACTATTAAATTCTTGTGAAGTGTTAGAAGAAAAATATAGAGAGTCTATCCTAGGAACACATAAGACATTACTATTTCGGTTATATGATACAACAATACATCAAAACCCTGGACATAGATGCCCATATCGATGGTTTGAATTTAAGGTATCACAGCCGTGCATGAATGCAGAAAAAGCAAGTAAAACATTGGATGAATTAAATATGTTTTACAATCAATCTATTCAGTTAGACATATCAGATGACTGTACAAATAATGCGTATGCATTATTAGATTATATCAAACTGGTTCCTTTGCCTTTTCCTTTGCAGCAGCAACAGCAGCAGCAGTCACAATCTTTAGATAATTTAGCTGTTTTTGTAGAATCACTCGCAAGTGTTATATCTATTGCTAAGAATACTTCAGTATATACTGGTATAGAGTATAAACAAAAAGAATTAGTAAATCTTGTTAAACGATTTAATATACTAACTCCTTATGATGCATATATATTAAATACTAAAAATACAAATTTTCGGTTCCCACCTGGAACATATCCCGAATTAAAAGGAGTTTATAATTTAGATACAATATGGACTAATATTAACAAAGTCAATAATAATATGAGAGAAAGGAATCCTGCACAGAAATGGATTGCAAATGATGGAAATGGTCGCATATATTTAGATTTTAATGCATTTTATCAAAAAATTAATGCGAGAGGTGGAACACGAAAAAGAAAAAGAAAGTCTAAACTGAATTAGCAACAAGATTTTTATATCCATAATACCGAAAAACTTCTAATGCATCATATGGTTCTCTATCATCATCTTCTTCCCCATTCCAACTACTTTCATCTTCTAAACAAAAATATTCCGGTTGATAATGACCGCTCTGATTTGTTATATAAAGAGTAAATCCTCCTTGTTTCTCGGCAACAAAGGTCCCTGCACACTTGACATCCATGCCCAATGCAACCTGGCTATGTTTTATAAAGTCTGTAGAACTCCCGTCTGGTGAAAAATAATTTTCTTCGCCAGGCTCTAGATCACCAGGATTTGGATCAGTATAATAAATTACCCAGGGCTCTTCAGTTGTAATAACCCAGATATATTCTCGTCCAAGATCTAACTTACCACGTTGCGCATAATTTGGCAGTTCATCTATGTTTTCCAGGTCATACTCATTCCCATCTTCGTCTGTCCATGTAATGGGAAGACTGGTATCTTCTTCGGGATATCTATTTTCATAATGACACTCTTCGCGAAATCCTCCGCGCTGGCCCTTTTTTGCCTTTAGTCTTCGGCTCTTGGCTTTTGACCTTAACTTTTTGTGCACCCGTTTTCGTGTTTTTGCCATCTATTATGGCTTTATTTTTTAAGATTCAGCAGCCAATTCCATAAACCACTTTCCTACCTTGTTATCACCTCCTACAACCACACCATCCTTGTATCCAACACCCAGCTCATTATATTCAGTCCCATTGACTAACATGAGCTCAGGATGAACAACCCCGTCAGCCGACACAAATGGATTCTCTTTAGCAAGTTTCGTCACACGGTCCACGATTTCTCGGAATCGCTCATCTACCATGTATCGGTCTGCTAAATAGACTCGATAGACCCGTTCTTTCTCCGTATCCCACATTGCCTTGTCCCAGACAGCCTTGAAACCCTTCATCTTAGCGGGACCAGAAAGTGTCCTAGTTTGTCCTACCTGATCATCTACTGTCTTCTTGAGACCAGCATCGTTTCCGCGCAGACGTTCGCGTTCGGTCTCGAATTTCTGATGAAGCTGACCTTCTATTCTGAATATCTGGGGACCAAGCTCGGATTTATCTGTTGCTACCTGATACTTGGCAGAAGCAATCGCTGCCTCTACACTCGGATAAACGGTACGCGGACCATCCTGTATAGGAGCAACACCGCCTCCAACAGATCCAGCGGACTTAATTATTTTATCAAAGATTCCCTTGGGAACCAGTGTTCCAAGTGTGAGATATCTGGGCCAGTCCATGAATTCGGGACCCAGACGATCATCGGACATGTTAGGATCAATGAGAAATGGTTTTGCTACCTCAATCTCCGTAACTTCTATCTTTGGTACGTCGGACTCGACCTCGACCTTTGGACCGTCGACCTCGACCTTTGGACCGTCAGATCTGCTAGTTAAGACCGGTGGTCTCGCCTGGGCCTCGTAGCTCAGAGGAGCCGGCCTCTTTGCATCTATGCGCTTGAAAATGTACCACCGATTCAAGAATGAATACTGTTTGAGTGCATCAGTCATGTCATAGCGTTTCCCAGCAGTCTCAAGAGCATCCTTGAATAACTGTGTCGATGCAGTCAGACCCATAGAAGCCTGCTCTTCAGGTGTCAGAAGTTCAAGACCAATCTCTTTTAGTCGCTCTTGCAAATAGGGCCAGGATACCAGAAACTCTTGGTGTGTCTCACCAATACTGATAAAGTCCACATCTATTGCAAGACCAGTGTTTTGACCAGTACTCGGATACCGTTTCGTAATAGTCCAGATATCTGTGTCACCATCGCGCCCAGTAACAGAATCCTTGTCGGCCAGAAGAGACATTACTAGATCACCGTCAAAACCGCATCCTACAAAGTAACCGCCCACCTTGACAGTGTCGGCCAGATTAGTAATGAATCCGTGCAAGGTAACCTCATCACGGAACATGTAATGAAGTGCAAACATGCAGGACACCACGTCATAACCATTTGTAGTAGCAAACTCCTGTTGGAGAATAGTCTTGTCCTCGGCTGTAACACCGGCCGAACCATCTTTCAATAGAACGGCGGCATCGGCCTGGACAAAGACCATGTCCAGACGCTTACCGAGCTCAATATTCTTGGTCAAGAGACGGGCATAAGCACCATCCTGAGGATCATTGATATTGTTGGCGGCGTAGTCACAACCAAAGACGTGAGATGCACCGAGGGCCACCCATTTATGAAGGTCACCTGCCTTGCCCATAGCAAGATCACACAGAGTCCCGCCGGCCATAAGAGTCTTCTTGAGAAGGATGTCGCGCTTAATGTAGTCATTGTGGAAGTTGCGTAGACACTGGGTCTTCATGAGATCCCGCTTGGGTGCCTTTCGGTTATAATATACAGTGGACGTAGGTCCACTGCCTGTCGGAATACACTCCTGGATCACACCCGTTTTGACCATATCTTCCGTGACTGGATTATGCAGAGAAGACCAGATAGAATTTGCAACCCAGTCTGCATTCATTGTGCCTCCAATACCGCGTTGCAGACGCTCCGTCTTGTCATGCCGAACACGCATGGGAACCCAGCGCCAGCCCGGCTCCCGTTCTGGATGATAGGCCATCTCGACGATCATGTTAGAATCAACAAGATCTCCCGAGTCGCACACAATAGTATCGTCCCCCCCTATCGCCACATAACAGATAGCGGCCATCGGATCACGTGGCTCGGAGGGTCTAAACTCAACAGCGCGGTATTCACCGCCATCTAGAGATGTAGGCAGAGGTTCTCCACTCGTCAGAGTCTTACGCGGATCGGCAAACGCCGCATCTCGCTTGGACCCTACAAAGAGGCGCAATGCCTTTGTTCGTTTTGTGTCACGAATCGTAATCAAATCGACCGGCAACGGAGAACCATCGGCTCCCCGCTCCTTGTCTACAATGACCAGAAAGTCAATAGTGTTATGACTCGCGGGCTTCCACTTAAGCTGGGCAGACCATGATCCACGACCGAGAGGTAGCGGGGCCTCGTTTGGTGTAAAGATCAGACCATCCGTAGTATACGGAGTAGACTTTGCATCATCGAGAACTATCGCGGCGGCGTCACGGAAGATGTTAGGAGCCGTGCGGAATGCCTTGATACCAATCTGGAGCTCATGGTTGGCCGGAACTTTTACGACTTGTCTTGCTGTGCCAAGACCAGTAATTGCCGTGGCGAGTGTGGCATGTCTCGTTGGAGCCTTTGAACCAGGAATCATGAATGGCAAAGATGCTACTCCCGTGTCACCCTTGAGAGCCATGATGTCGAATGCATAGTAGTGCGATACAACGGAACCCTTCCGATCTTTCCGAATCCACTCGCCGTCCAAACAGAGTCCTTCGAGAGAACGGTCGGCCTCCTTTCCAGTAGAGTAGACTCGCCCACCGCCATCAATAAGAAAGATACGGCCTTTCTCAGCTACAAAGAGGAGACACCGGAGTCCATCGGCCTTGTCAGTCACATTGTAGCCGGACCGCAAATTAGGCACACCGGGCTCGGGCTCTTCCATATTCCGGCGCTCGAGAGTGGCCGGCTGAGGACCGGGATACCTGAATCCACGTGTCTTGAAGATTGTGGCCAGACTTTCTTGGACAAATCGGCTCAGGCCAGTCGTAGTCAAGACATAAGAACGCTGGAGACCCTGAAGCATCCAACTGGTACCACGAATCATGAGAGATGTGGCGGCTTCGGGACTCATGGAATCACGACTGGCTACAAGTTCCACTTCGGCCTCGTACGTGGACAGTGCAGAATTTACACGGGCCTCTTGAAATGTACGTGCACCGCCAGATCGTACAATTGAGATATCAAACCGGATACCGAGATTGTCGGGAGCAACAAATTCAAACCGCTGGATAACACGGAAATACTTGTTAAGCGATGCCCATCGACTCAGAAGACCGGTGATCACTGCATCATCTACAGCTAGAGGCGTCTCCCGCTTGAGCTTGGCCCGGATACTATAGAACGGAATTTCGAGAGGGCGGGCACCCTCAATTGTCTCTTTCCGCATAGCAATGAAGGGTTTATTGCTCATGTTGTTGTCTTCACAGTATGCCTGGATAATTCCGGCTCCTTCCAGAGTAAACCGGACATTGTTATCGACAGTTACCGTCATTTTCACAATCTGGGATGTCTCGCGCATCCCAAGGGCCCGGAGGCCCTGAATAATATCTTGCCACCCCGTCAGGTCAAGAGTCTTTACTGCAGTTTCAAGCTCGACATCTGGTGTCTTCTTCCAGACTTTTGCCAGCGCCAAGAGGTCGTCGAAGTCCTTTCGACGAAAATCCATCCTGTTTACTTAGGGTCGATAATACACGGCCGTCAACTTTTAACAAGTTAAAACTTGAATCAAGAAAGCTACTAGGAATAAAGTAGAATGCCTAAACCATTACAGTGGTTTGAACTGAACGAGGCTATCCAGGCAAATCCAAATCGTTTTCAAAAGGTTGGCGGTGGACCGGCTACAGCATCTATTACAGCTAAACCGGATGATACCGTGGTATCGTGGCTTCCTGGATGGACGGAGGATCCTGACACTATGT
>Ga0214923_10005077_pt1 | contig 15494 bp, 15 predicted proteins | sample LL1510_MetaG_FD_177993 | JGI IMG/M metagenome (GOLD analysis project Ga0214923, IMG submission 177993) | Freshwater microbial communities from Lake Lanier, Atlanta, Georgia, United States - LL-1510 | ecosystem: Environmental > Aquatic > Freshwater > Lake | place: USA: Georgia | collected...
GACCGCACAAAGTACAACGCCCTAGATTTACCCGTGGCTGCAAAAACGCCAGAGCATAAATTTTTACATTGCGCCCAATGAAGCAAGCTTGAAGGTCTGGCTAAACGGGGTTCCACTTGTGCAGTTAAAGAGGACAGTGTCGCAAGCTATCGCGCCTTGCGTGGATGCTCCAATCGTTGTCACTCGTTTGAAGTTCGAAAGAACGTTGTTCCCCTGGTAATCGAGAAGGTTAATGGTTCCGTCGGAATTTGTAGTGACACCATAAATTCTCTGCCAGCCTATCAAGTAAGTTTTGGTATTCGCTGTTGGAATGGTTGCCGTGCTCACACCATAAATGCTTTTTTGCGGATCGCTGCTCAATGAATAAAATTCGACACGCAGTGATGCTGTGCCATTCCCACCGGGCAGCGTGTATGTTCCCAAATAACTTTCACGCACAACATTCGGATCCTGGCCCGCAGTGGATGTTGGCGTTGCGGCGACAATCGAACCTGCAGAAGTCTTATAAAAAATGCCTGCAAACTGTGCGCCCACCAGCGTCATTGTGTTGCCCAAATTATAACCGTTGTTCACCGTTGCATCTGTCATGGGAGGAAAGTTTGTTGCTCCGCCTGATGTCACGCCCTGGACAAGCGAATCTGGATTGAATGCGAGAGTGAGTGAGTAATTCTGCCGATTGTTTATATCTTCCTCTGTGATGTTGAAAGGCTGTTGGAACTTGGTCACCATCGCACCACCGCCTGCGCCATTGAAAATAGCTTCCTCAGCTGGCGCATTTGTCATGGCACTTGTTGCAACCGCACAGCTATAAGCCTGCTGGTTGTTGACCGCACAGTCTCCGGGTGCCGTTGCTTTAGTGTAAAGAACGGGAGTTGTGCCGTCGTTGGGATCAACCATAATAGCTTTCACTTTTACGGGACCACTGACATTCATGATCCCATAATTGTATGCGCCAATATTTTCTTGAGTGATCGCAACAGACTGATTCAGGGCTTGCAGTGACGCAGGGTTCATCAAATCAATAAACCCGGTGTCGCCCTCGCCAGCGGCCCTGAGAGCCTCTTTTATATTCGCAGTGTCGCTTAACCTTTGGTTCTCGGGCGCCCGATACAATGTGATGCAGCCGCTTGCTCGAGACATCGCTGTTCCATTCAAAGTGATGTCTTTGCAGATCTGAATGTCATTGATGTGAAGTTTCAAACTTTTCAGATTGGTTCCAGAAGCCGGAACACTTGAAAGTTGGGGGAGGGCGAGCGCAGGAGAGGTCAATGCCGAGATTTCGCGCAGGGAATTCGAGGATGTCTGTGCGATTGCCAAAGTCATGGTCAACTGCCCACTCTTTGAATCGTCGCCCGAATTAGACTTCGACTTTCTGCAGCCGCCGCCCACCATAACGACAAGAAACACGGTAGCTATAGCCAAATTGAGACGCATAAGTTTCTCCCCAAAAGAATATTACCTTCTAAATAAGCGGATCTCTGCAATCGATAACTTGAATTTTAAGAGATTAATGATTTTTTGTTCCCAGTTCAACCGAAGCAGCTCATCTTCCCCGCGACATCTGTGAGATTCACTCAAACCCGCCCCGGTTTTCAAAAAAAGCTCGCGCCCGATGCTCTTTCAGCTGAAGATTGGTTTCGTTTTCACGGTCGGTATGCAAACGGCGAAAAAATCTTTTGACGTTGCATTGCCATAATTGACTCAAATTCGTTTTATTCTGTTAGGAATAAACGAGTCAGAGGACTTTATGGCACGAGCGCTTTATTGGTTTCGCAACGATTTGCGCCTACAAGACAATCCGGTGCTCAATTCTGCATTGCAAAACACACAGAGCATCGCATTCATTTACGTGCATGATCCAAGACTGTGGCAGAAAAGCTCGGCAGGCATTCCCCGTTTGGGGTGGCATCGCCGGCGTTTTCTCAAGGAAACTCTGCAATCCCTTGCTGATTCCATCCGAGAAAAGGGTTTTTTTCTTTACGAATTCTGGGGAATTCCTGAAATAATTATTCCCGAACTGATATCCGAAAATCGGCTCGATACACTCTATTTTTCAAGCGAATGTGCACCTGAAGAAAGATCGATTGAGGGCTCTTTATTTATAAGTGCCAAAACAAACGGTTTTCGCATTGAGCATGGGTGGTCGCAATTTCTTCTCGAACCTCGCCTATTGCAATTTCCTCTCTCTCAAATCCCAGATAAATTTACCGACTTCCGGAATAAGATTGAGTCTACTGAATTAGAAAAATATGTGCCGAGAATCGGCTCTGTGGAAGACGACATTGGACACGTTGAACCTATTTTGTTGGGGCGTTCATCGGGATTCGACTTTTCGCAATTTCAGAAGATTTCCGTGACTGCCTTTGGCGCTGACACCACCTCATGGACTCAGCCTCTCGCCTGCGAGACTCAACTCTTAGAGAGAGTGTTCAAGCCTAATGCACCCGACGAAAAACAGAGAATTCTTTGCGGTGGCGCAGCTGCGGGCAAGAAAAGGATCGACGCGTATATTTTTCAAACGGCCGCGGTACGCGATTACTATTCAACCCGCAATGGCCTTTTGAATTCATCAGATTCAACATTGTTTTCCGCTTGGCTGGCAAACGGAAGCCTCTCTGCTCGGGAAATTTTCTGGGCGGTGCGGGAATTTGAAGGTTACCATGGGGCAAACAAAAGCACATACTGGGTGATCTTTGAGCTTCTCTGGCGTGAATTCTTTAAACTTCATTTGCTCCGCTCAGGGCCTGCTTTTTTTCAACCGCACGGTCTTTTCCGCGTAGAGGGTCCAGAAACAGCATCGAGTGACGAGGTCAAAGGGCGGATTGCTGATATTTTGTTTTGTGAAACTCAATCGCAATTCATAAACGCAAATATGCGCGAGCTAATTCAGACTGGTTTTATGTCGAATCGGGGTCGCCAGAACGTCGCAAGTTATATGATTTATGATCTGGCGATTCCGTGGACTCTAGTCGCATCGCTTTTTGAATCATTACTCATCGACTACGATGTTGCATCGAACTGGGGAAATTGTGCTTACATTGCGGGAGTCAGTTTTGATCCACGCGGGGGCCGACGATTCAACATCGAAAAGCAAGAGCAAACCTACGACCCGCAAGGAACCTATGTGTCTGCGTGGTCGAAATAACTCTTGATTCTGAAGATCCAACATTTCTGATCAAACCTAAAATGCTCCCCGAATCCCCAGACCATCACTTTCGTGAGCCGTGAGTTCTTTGCTTTTAAAACAAGTGTTTATCAGAACGTCTGATTCCGCAGAGCGTTGTTGAGAAAATTCAGCGCGAATTTTAAATCCCAGACTCGTCCTGTCCCTGTTTGATGTTCCTTGACTCAAGTTCAATGGCTCAAAACTTATTTCCATAGGGGTAGAACATGAAGTCTTTTTATAGTGTTTTGTCGCTCGCGACTGCAGGATTTTTCGCTGCACAATCTGCAAACGCAGCCGACATCAACTTTAATTTCTTGGTCAATAGTTCGGGCTCTGATCTTTACGCCTGCGATGCCGGAATCTTTGATCCGGCTTTTCTTTTGCCTGTGGGAGTGCGCGGCTCAGCAGCTCAGAGCAATATTCAAGCGAGCGTTGCTGCCTACAATAATGGTAATCCAATTCCACTTGCGAGCTGGACAGATAAAACCATTCAAAGCAACGTGGTTCTTCCTCCGCTGGCGCAATTTCACACTGTTGCCTATCCAAGCGGATACCCAGGCTTTTTAACGCCTGTGATCGACCGTTTGAACACAGTGATTTCCAACTCCGAGTCAGATACCGACTATACCAAGCTGACTTTCAACTTGGCATCCGACAATTACGGTGCACGCTACTTTGTGGACTTCTGCTTCCGTGGTTCACAACTTCCGTATCCTGCAGGCCAATATGAATACCATGTCCGCGACGTCGTCTCTGCAGCGGATATTGACTCAGGGACGTATCTTACAGATGCAGATCTTGACGTTCAGGGCAAGCTCGTTTGCCAAAGCCGCTCAAGCTCGACAGGCGAAGATTGGTCAACAACAACAATCAACGATGTTTTCCTCCTAGGACTTCTTGGCTTGGACGGTGTTCCACTGTCACAAACCCACACAACATCGGCAAACGCCTTCTCCGGCACGGCACAGAACGTGTTTGGCTCGATTCTCTCCCCACATGATGTGACTCTGAATGCTCCTGCGAAATACTGCGTCATCCGCTATATCTTCCGCGAAAGATCATCAGCGCCCCGCAAATGGGACCTCAACAGCGCGAATTTCAGTATCGACCTTCACGTAAACAACATTTCTTACACGCCAGTGGCACTTTAATTGAGAGAGGGGATTGGGCGCATATGAAGATCTTGAATTTTTGCCGAGTGAATCTGCTATTTGCCTTTCTATTACCAGCATCTGGAAAGGCAGATATTTTGCGCTCAATTCCCAAGTTTATTCATTTACACGTCTCGCCAAATCGTGGCGGCTCGGGAAGTGTGGGAACACTTCCCCCTGTTGCGACATTTGCCGGCTTCTCTAACGATGATGTTGGGCGTTGGCTGACGCTGGCGAATGGGCCTGAATTTGTAAACCTTTTAGGCGGACATTCGGCTGCCTTCACCGGGCGCCTTAATCCAGACAGCTGCTCCGTAGGCGACGTTCCCTTTCCCATGGCTTTGCAAACCTGGGACAACAAACTTGATTTTTTCCAGCTGCAGACCCGACAACTCAATGAGTGTGTCCAGTTTAGAATTCGAGACGCTGCGGGTATAGCTGCATCGCCGGAACAACCAGCATGCAATGTCACTGCTATCAACCAATATGAGGCGATAGCAAAAGGTGGCTTGTGCTATTTTAGAATCAATCCAAACTCTGCTTTTTCTGTGCAATATGAGTTAAATCCTGAGTGCACAAACGCACAAAATTTCCAAAAACTGGAACTCAAACCTCTCGACATTTTCGCTTATAGCGGATTCTACATTTCGGGAGATGCAAGCGGTCGAAGTACGTTGCTCAAGCCGCTTGGTTCTGGTGCCTTGCGATTTTCGATTGAGGCATCTGCAGAACAAATTCCGCTTTCAGTTGATATGGGCGAAGGTTCACCACGCTGGCCCGTGCAGGCCTTTCCGGACGTTCATATGGCGGAGATGGATATTCAAAGCAAGGGTCGCGAATCGCGGCTGCTTACGCGTCTCTTCTTGAGAAATTCGTGCAATGCCGAAAACGATATTGCCTGCCGATTCTCTTTGCCCATCGGTGTCCAGTACACCGTCAAAGAGATTCTTCCCACAGGTGCGGAGCGCATGATCGACCAGTGGTATGCAGGCGGTGTATCACCAGCATTTTGGGAAGGATTCTTTCCCTCCCAGCGTGACGTCACAAATTTTGAATTCAAACCGGGAAGACGTTATCGACTTGAAGCAGACCTCACATACCTTTCGCTGTATCACCGGCTTTTCCGCGATGGATTTAAGAGCTTCCTGATACAAAGAGGTCTTTGGGACATCGACCCCAATTCTCCTCTGATTCCGCTGCGGCCTGTTGCACGCATGCCCGGCCTCGACGCCTTAAAGCCGAATGACGCTCTTCCAGTTGTGAGTCCGCTTGCTCCTGGTGGAGGAAACGACTTTCAACTTGAGTTGAATCAGATGCGTGCGCTTCTAACAGGAATCGATTGGCCTCCCTACTTTGAGGAAATGTGTGGCCCAGAGAAATGTGCAAAGGCGCAAACGGGGCAAGCAAAGCTTAAAGTGGGTGTTGAATTCACTTTGGAAGGATTTGTCGACGGGGTCGCAAAAACCAAAGACTATCGTGTGTGGCGTGAATCTTCCTATTCTCCAGAATACAACAATAATTCTCAAACAATTATCAGGGCAGTTTGCCAATGAAATTGAATACAATAAAATCTAAAAAAACACATCTCACTTGTCTGCTTTCTTCGGCAATAAGCATTGTGTCTGTAAAGGCTGAAGCGGTGAACATTATCGTCAACAAAGGCTGGCCTTGCAATGTCTTTTTAAAGCAACCCGGGGTGGCCGATGCGGTTGGAAACTTTGCAGATTTCAACGCAAAAAACACCCCCGCAGCCACCACTCTCAGCTACAAATTTATTGCCGGAGAAAGCGCAGATTATTTGACCTCTCTTGCTTTAAATTTCAATTCGCTGGTCGCAAATTTGCCGTTTTTGGAGCCGTTAGGTTTCAATTTGAAGTCTTCAAATTTTGGCGCGAAATTTGGGGTCGATGTTTGTATTCCTCCGGTCAATGAAACCCGCAATGACACCATTGATTGGGACGTGAAGGTCACCGGCTTGGGGGCTCTGATGCCCCCCGCTGAAGGCGACTGGTTTGCAAAGAGCAATCCGAAGATTTCGATGGAGCTATTGGCAACAAATTGCAATGGTGCCGTTGGCTCTGTGATGTCAACAAGCAACCCTGTCAAAGCAGGGGAATGCTACATCTCTTCAACTCCACTGCCAGGCTCTGATGGGCTTTCAGTGGGCGGACCAGCCGTTGATTTTGGTTTCCGACTCACTGCAAGTCGGCAAGCAGCTCTGCGATTCACCGTTGAAGAGCAAAGCACAGCTCTGCGAAAAAACCTATGGAACGCGGGCATCATTCAGCTCGAATTTACAGACCCACCTTTGCCGCCATTGCTGGTCGGTGATCTTCTTGGAAAGCAACTCTTCTATGCGCCTGATGATGATCTCACGCAGTGGCCTGGTTGTGCAAACTTTAAAACCAAATCAGGAATGGCGTTCGATGATATGAATCTGCAAGGCCCCAATTCAAGCCTGAACCTGCGCTGGACAGGCAAAGACACCGACTGCAGTTCGAGTGGAACATGCTCGGATGGCAATAAACGCAGCAATGGTTTCACTTTCCCTGTGAGCGTTTATTTAGAAGATGGTTCACTCGCACCGCCAACAGCTAGTCCGAATAGTAAAGTCAAAAGTTTTATTGGTCTCTATAACGATGCTTCAGCAAGTGGAGAATCGGTGTTCCCATCCGATGGACGAATTACCTTCGATACAACGCTGGATGAAGTCTATCGAAACGCTTCGAAGGCCTTCTTTTCGACAACAGTCTCACGCCTGGTTGGCGCAGGGCAATGGCGACAGTGTCGTGTGTGGTTCAAACGCGATAACGGATTCGACTGCTTGTCTTTGCCAACAGCAAAGCTCAGAAATCTTTGCACACAGATGAGTTAACGCATGTGTGACAACCCGTCGGGTCGATACTTTAGCGATTTCGTGGAAGGAAGAAAACCGCCTGAACACGCAGCCAAAGTGCTCCACGTGATTGCCGGTTCAAAAGCTGAAGTGATTGCCAAGTTTCTTGATTTCTAATCCTAGATTCGGAAATCAAGAAACCCATTCTATTCCTTACTTTCACCCACCCCGACGCGAATTTTCCGACTTGCAGTCCAGGCAAAGATTAATGGAATGGACACAGCTGAAAGTGTCCACCAAAAAAGCCAAATCAAATCCCCATGCGTTTGCCGAAGTGCCATGTGTGAGGTGTGCATTCCCTCATGGCGCAACGATTCAGGAACAATCGACATCAGCAAGCAACTTGCAATCGTTGTCGCCACTGGCAGCCACCAGAACCTTACGGTCAGATGCCGACGCTGAAAGCGATCCAAAAACAAAAATAAACATCCAACTGGCAAGATTGCAAAAACAAATCCACAAACAATTGGACAAAGAGGATCGGGCAGCTGATGGAGAAGTGCAGCGAAAGAAACAGAAAAACTCGTCAGCGCAACGGAATTCTGCGAACACAAAGACAAAGAGCAAAAATATCCGACGATAGAAAATATGCAGTAAGAGGCAAAAAATCTCTTCCGCGAGTCATTCAACTCATTCGTGATTCTTTTTTCGGTCTGCTGAAGCTCTGCTTCAATAGCCGCTGGCAAGACCCCCTCTGCACTCTCAAATTCTTTCAATTCGTCTGCCTTTTTCATTGGCCGTCCTCCTTGTCATCGAGCGCTGCAAACCACCGACGAATCTTTTCAATCCCACGGCTGTAGACCTTGCGCAGTGCGACCTCATTTTTGCCAGACTCATGCGAAATCTGCCGAAAGCTTTTTCCTTGCATAATCCGCTGTTCCAGCAATGACCTTTGTTCCAAAGAAAGTTGATCCAACGAGTGCCCCAGAGCGCTGAGTACATCAGCCTCTTGAGCAGCTGAAGCATCGGGCGCCGCGGCGATTTGCTCAGCAGAATAATCCGTCGAATGCATAACCTGAGTAGCCTTCGCCCATCTTCTTGCCTCATCCACGCAGGCATTATGAACAATTGTAAAAAACCACGAGAGTGCTGGCTCGCCGCTGCGATATTGATGAATTTTGGCGTGAAGCTTAAGAAAGACATCTTGCACTATTTCAGACGCAACTTCGGGACGCTGGAGTTTTTTAAGAGCATAGTGATAGACACGCCCACGGTGCCGAACGAAGAAGAGTTCGAATGCCTGGGCGTCGCCTTGTGCATAGCGCTCAAGCAGCTGTTCATCTGTCTCTTCAAAATTCAACACTGCGCACCAGCCATTTTAAGAAAAATCAACAATCACAGAGTCTTAATCTTAAACAATGCTCCCATGTCACATTCACTTCGGCTCATTCGTATACATTTACGAAGCATAGCAAAGGATGTGACTCATGACTGACAGCCGGGAAAAAAAATATCTGCAATCACCTCATTCACCTCTATCGGTTGCAATATTTTTGGGGCTCCTGAACCCAATTTCTGCGCTGGCACATCCGGTTGTCTTTGCCAACGGAACGGCGGTGATGGGACACCACCAAGGCGAGATGGCAGAACTCGAAATTGTTCATTCACCAACACCGAAGCTTGGCCTTGGTCTTAGTTTCGATCGGATGCCACAGGAGCTGAGTGTGCTTGGCAAAGCCAGTGCACTCCTTTGGCGCGGCAATTACCCTGATTATCAATCTAATATTTATCTCAGTCTCGCTGCGGGCAGGCGCTGGGCCGCGGGCAGACCAGAATCAGAAGGCCATTCATCAAGCAACACAAAGGGAAATGCTTCGTCTCCGCTGTATCAGTGGAGCGCAGGGTGGGATGGCGAAGACAGGCTGATTTATTCAATGCTCAAATACGCGCAAAATTATTCAAACGATGGTTTAAGTAAACAACAAGGTACGCTTCGTCTTGGTTTTGCTCCCTACAAAGCTCAAAATGACGAACTGACCGTTTGGGGAATCATGGAATGGTTGCCGGAGAAATCTGAAAACCAGATGCAATGGACACACAATGTCACGCCTCTTGTGCGACTTTTTTACAAGAATGCATTGCTCGAGATAGGCAGCAGCTTCAGCGGCAAGGTGACCTTCAACTACATGTTTCACTTTTTCAATTAAGCAGAGGAGATTTTGACATGCTAAAAACTAACAAATTTGTAATTTCAGCTTTTGTTTTTCTCGGAGGAATTATGAGTTTACATGCACATGCAGATGTTGTGAAGGTGAGCGTTAATGGAATGGTTTGTGGATTTTGTGCACAGGGAATCACCAAGAAGCTCAACAACACCCAAGCGGTAGAAAAAGTGAACGTTGATCTTGAAAAGAAAATCGTCTCATTCGAAACATTGGCCGGTAAACCATTCGACGACGAAGCTATCAAGAAATTAATCACCGAAGCAGGTTATGCGGTGGTGAAAATTGAAAGGACAAAACAGTGAGCAAGTTTTGGGGAACCCTCGCCCTGCTTGGTAGCTCCGCAACCCTGGTCTGTTGCGTTATTCCAGCGCTCATGGTTGCACTTGGTTTTGGCGCTGCAGTTGCGGGCACAATAGCAGCTGTCCCTCAACTCACGGTTCTCAGTGAACACAAAGGGATTGTTTTTCTCATAGCTGGCCTTATTTTAGCGGGCGCTAGCTATGCAAGGAATCGACCCGAAGCGCAAACCTGCCCGAGCGATCCTGTGTTGGCCAAGGCGTGCATGCGTTCGAAAAAATTGGGAGGCGTCTTATTTAAAATCGGGGTCCTTTTTTACTTTGCCTCATTGCTCTTTGTTTTTGTTCTTCCAAAACTCATGAGCTGATTTTATTCTAGAACGTTTTTCCAAGCGCAATTTGCAGCGCAAAGAAGGCAAAGAGCAGCGCAGCGAGAACACGAAAAGCCTGCATCGGCACCCGCTTCAAAAGGGTTGGACCAAGCCCAACTGCTAAGCCATCGGCAATCATCATTCCAAGTGTCGTTCCAGCTGTCACCAAAAACAATTGGTCTTTATGGGCGGCACCCAAACTCACCGTCGCCAACTGAGTTTTGTCTCCCATTTCAGCAATAAAAAATGTAATCAACGTTGTCATAAAGGCGTTGCCCTTGTTGCTTGTTTCTTCGTCGGAGTCTTTGTCGGGAACAAGCACCCAAGCTGCGAATCCCAAATACAGAACAACAAGAGTCCAGCGCAGCACATTCGCAGACACGAACTGAGCCGCGGTTGAGCCCACAGCAGCAGCAAGAAAGTGATTGGCAATTGTGGCAAGCAAAATTCCGAGCATGATCTGCACGGGAGCCTTGAATCGGGCAATCAGGGCAAGGGCAAGAAGTTGGGTTTTGTCGCCCATCTCAGACAGAGTCACCATCGATACAGAATTTAGAAATGCTTCATTCATCTACACATCCCATCGGCATGCCTATTCAGAGGCTCAATTGAAACATTGAATTCAGAGGAATTTCCACCTATTTCTATAAATATGGCATGAAAATCTTATCTTGTCATTTCAAACCAGAATTCGAATAAAAAAAATGCAAAAATCACTCTCTAGATGACACAATTGCGAGATAAAATAGAGTCAATCTTCATCAAAAAGCGTTTTGGCTTCTCTCACTTTTTTTACGTTCTTGCGTTTCCTCGATTGTGGCCGGCTCCGACTCCCCAATTTTTCCTGCACCAACTTCGCTTCTGCGCGCACATCAGCCGCTTTAAACCGATTGAACAATTCCTGCCGGGCATGTGCCATTGCAGTTTTAAGCTCAACAAGAGGCGCGGGATAATTTGCCGGAAGCCCCACTCCCGCATGAATGACCCCGGGCTCGACGGCGCGGAGCTCAGGAATCCAATGCTTGATAAAGCGCGCGTCTTTATCATTTTCCTCGGATTGCTTTAACGGGTTATAGATTCGAATTTGGTTATTTCCCGTGACCGCAGACTGCATATGCACCTGAGAAAAGTGAATTCCAGGCTCAAAATCAAGAAAAGAACTCGCGAGATCCCATGCAGGTGTGCGCCAATCGCGCCACATCAAATGTGTTGAAAAACTCATCAGCATGGCACGCATCCGAAAATTCAAGAACCCGGTTTGGTGCACGCTCCGCAAACACGCATCAACGAGAGGGAATCCGGTCAGGCCGTGAAGCCAACGTTCCTGCTCCTCAGCACTCATCTCGGGCCTGAGCTCGGCCAACGCAGGGTTTTGTTCGCGCGTTTCCATGTCAGGAAAATTTTCCAGCTTTTGAATAAAATGACAGCGCCAAGCAAGGCGGCTTCGGAATGCTGAAAGCGAGCGAGAATCTATTTGATTGGATGAATTATCTAATGCCGAAAAGATCTGCCGCGATGTAAGACACCCAAACGCAAGGTAGGGCGAAAGTCGCGAACTGAAGAATTGCGCATCGTGCGGCTTTGCCAGACTAAAAAGATATTTACCGTGAATTTCGGGCGACATGAATCGCCGCAATAAACCATGAGCAACAGCTTCTCCACCTCTTTGCTGATTCTTTGGAGCCAAGCGCGCTTCTGCAAACAATAAAGAATCGCCTCGCTCTTCCCAGCGAAGAAAGCGTGCTTTATCTCTTCCCTCGCGCGCCTGAAAACTGTTGTCAGAAAGATGGAACGGATGCGGATTTACAGGTCGAGAAATCAGAGGTTGAGCCAACCGCGCTTGAAAGGTACCTTGCCAAAGCGCACGGTCTTTCAATCCCCGAACAACTCCATTTGTCGGGAATTCACTCCACATCACTCCTTTGGATTTAAAGAATTTTTTCAATTCGATATCACGGCTGAAAGTCCAAAGAACTCCCGTCTCTTCATGTGAAAAGACTTGAATCAATCCACGCTCAGATAGAATTCTGAAGATGTGAAGCGCCGAACCTTCCGCTATCCACAAACAGACATTTAGCCTTCGCAACTCCGGCTCGAGATCTGCCAAACACTCAAGAACAAATCTTTCACGACGCGGATGATATTCGGGCGCCGCGTATGCTTCCGGTTCCGTGATCCATAACGCAATCAGTGGACACTGCATTTCCGCAGCGCGGTTCATAGCTGCCTGTAAAGCCTGATTGTCTGCGAGGCGGAGATCTCTTTTGAGCCACCAGACCACAACTTTTTGCATGCACTCTCCCTCAGTCACAACGGCCAAAGCCAAGAGCAAAGACCACCCTGCTGAACCGCAGTTCGCAGGAGAGTTTGTCGACGATGCAATCTTCCTCTAATTGAACATCACGTCACAGTGATATCAAAATTTGAATCAATTATCGCTCCACAAAAAAAGGCCCATCCAGGCGATACCTTCGCTCTCGGATGGGCACATTGAACTCGAAAAACGACTTAAGAAGAATCACTACGAGGATTCATAACGCCCCCGCTCCTTTTGGCCACAGACACCCGAAGAACCCGTTTCTCGTGCCATGTCTGCAAGCTCCATTGGACGAGAGAGCAAGACTCAAAGAACCTTCTTCGCTCTCCCTAACAAGGGGTTCGGGAGTCTTTTTCCAAAACCTGAGCGCTTCGAAAGAGAATTGGATTTTTATATGCATTTTCAGGCAATTAAGCGTTGTCTCTGCGACCTAAAAAAAGCCGGAAAATTTTGAAAGAGGTGGTTTTTAATCTAGAGTCGCCGTGTTGATTTTTACATCATGCCGGTCACAAATTGCGACGCAAGCGCGGCGCTGCTTCTGTCACGAGAGAAAGGCTTCCACATGTGGGATGAAAGATACTCTGATCCAGATTATTTCTACGGAAAGGAACCGAACGACTTTCTCAAAGAGAGCGTCCACCTTCTGAGGGCTCACAACAAAATTCTGTGCCTGGCCGAAGGCGAAGGAAGAAATGCGGTTTTCCTTGCCGGACTTGGACTCAATTTGGATGTCACAGCACTTGATGCTTCGCGCGTAGGTCTGAATAAAACGCTCGCCCTCGCTCAAGAGCGCTCGGTTTCGGTTCAAACAATTCATGCTGATCTTGCAGACTATGAACTGGGAGAGAATTGTTGGGATGTTATTGTTTCCGTGTGGTGCCATCTCCCCTCAAATTTGCGCAGAAAAGTGCACACAGGAATCGTGCAAGCACTGAAGCCCGGTGGAAGACTTATTCTTGAAGCCTACACTCCTGCTCAACTGAAATTCCAATCAGGCGGTCCGAAATCCGTCGACATGCTCATGCAACTTGACGATTTGAAAAATGAATTGAGCGGGCTGAAAATATTAGTTGGACAAGAATGCGAGCGAACGATTCACGAGGGTCTCGGACACAATGGCCTGAGTGCAGTTGTTCAATTGACCGCAATAAAAGAACAGTAAAAAAAGGCTTCATGAAAAAATGAAGCCCTTTAGCCTCTTCAGCGTGGCTTTGCAGCCACCCTGCGCTGATCCTGGCTGTGCTTTTCGCTCTTTGGTTTTAGTTTCTGCGCATGCCCTTGCTGTTGAGGCCGTTTGCCACGCGCTTGCTGAGGCCTACCCTGAGTGGGTCGCTCTGCACCTGAAACTTTTTGCTGCTCAACGGCTGTTGAATGGTAGGGCTGCTGAGAATCAATGGCGATGCTCTTCTTGATGACTTTTTCGATTTGCTTCAAATAAACTTTTTCTTCAGCATCACAAAAGGAAATTGCAATGCCTGATGCTCCTGCTCGTGCCGTTCGGCCAATCCGGTGCACGTAGGTTTCTGGTTCGTTAGGCAACTCAAAATTGATGACGTGCGAGATGTTGTCCACGTCAATTCCACGCGCAGCGATGTCTGTGGCAATCAGCGCACGAAGCCGACCATCTTTGAATTCATTGAGCGCGCTCTGCCGCGCTGATTGAGATTTGTTGCCATGGATAGCTCTGGAAGCAACTCCGGATTTCGCAAGAAACTCAGCAACTTTATTGGCCCCATGTTTCGTGCGGGTAAAAACAATCACACGCTGAAAGCTTTTACCTTGCATGAGATGTGCGAGCAGCTCACGTTTATTCCCTTTGTCGACAAACATCACACTTTGGTCGATGAGCTCGGCCGTTGAAGAAGGTGGATTCACTGCGACCCGGATGGGATTCACGAGAATCGAGTGAGCAAGCTTTTCCATTTCAGGTGGCATGCTGGCTGAAAACAGCAAATTGTGACGCTTCTTGGGAAGCACTGAGAGAATTTTGCGGATGTCGTTGATAAAACCCATATCGAGCATGCGATCGGCTTCATCCAACACGAACGCTTCAACGCCATCGAGACTGACCAGTCTTTGATTCAGAAGATCGAGGAGTCGGCCTGGAGTTGCAACCAAGACATCAGCACCACCACTCAGGCTGTGTACCTGAGGCACCTGACTCACACCGCCAAACGCAATTGCGATTTTCAGCTCGAGAGATTTACCGTAGGTTTGGAAGCTGTCGCGCACCTGAATTGCGAGTTCACGCGTGGGAGTTAGAACCAAGACGCGTGCCTGCTTCGCGACTTTGCGTTTTCGATTCAACGCAAGAGACTGCAAAAGCGGAAGGGAAAATGCGGCTGTTTTTCCGGTACCGGTTTGTGCCAAACCGAGCAGGTCTTTCCCCTCCAAAAGATGAGGAATAACCTGTGCTTGGATAGGTGTTGGATGGGTGTATCCACTCAATTCAATGGACTTGAGGATAGGCTCAATGAGCTTCAGCTCCGCAAATGTAACATGCTTATTCAATGGGGAATCCTTGTTTAGCGGGCGAATTGAGCAGGCTGACCATACATCAAAACCACTGTGGTGAAAGGTAAAAAGCGTTGGATAAACTCTCTTTGCTGAGGATTCGACCCACCAAACCGACAATCAAGACTTAAGTCTGTCAAATAAAGCTCCGAGACCAAAGCCTCAACGATTAAATGGCTTGCGTGGTGCTGCCAGTGCTTGCGCTTCGGTTGCCTTAATGGCCATGTTTTTGATCTTGCGATTGGAGAGAACGCTCATGACTCGCTTGGCATGAACCTGTGCAATTTCGACATGGGTGAAATGATCAAAAATGAATATTCCACCCACATCATCACGCGTCAGGCCAAGATCTTTTGTAAGTGCTCCAAGAATATCACCAGGGCGAATCTTGCTCGACTTGCCGCGATTGAGGTGAATCTTTTGGAATGACTGCGAGGATTTGAATTGAATCTTTTCAACACTTGCTGAATTCACTTCATTTAAGGTGTCGTTCAGCGACAACTGCTGCGTTTCGGCAGCAACAAAAGGACACAGCTTAATCTCTGAATCTTTGAGGATCCCTTGGAGGAATTCACGCGACTGACGTGTGCAAAGGCTGATTGTCCAACCTGGCTTTCC
>Ga0214923_10005078_pt1 | contig 15490 bp, 16 predicted proteins | sample LL1510_MetaG_FD_177993 | JGI IMG/M metagenome (GOLD analysis project Ga0214923, IMG submission 177993) | Freshwater microbial communities from Lake Lanier, Atlanta, Georgia, United States - LL-1510 | ecosystem: Environmental > Aquatic > Freshwater > Lake | place: USA: Georgia | collected...
ACACCTACTCATTCTTCCACAGATAGCCATCCAATATCCTTCGATCAGACACCTTCTCAGAGTGAACCAACGAACACGCAAGAACCGGTGCAAGGACACTTGGGAGGAGTACCCATTCAATCTGTTAGCCCCAATCAATCTCTTGCTAGTTATCTTCCCCGTCCTATTCCTCATCAGGAAAGGACATCGAACCTAGATTACTTCATAGGATTAATAGCCAATCCGGTGCGCACATGGGAAGCAGCGATAGGATCTCTTTCCGGAGCAACTATTCATAGCACTTCGGTATTACTTCCCGATGATGTCGCAGAACAACGCAATGCACTCTCCAACGTGAACGACGCACTCATGCAGGTTGCAAGTGCACTTGATAGCCCTCGTATCAATCGCACACTGCCAGAATATGAGACATACAAAACAGCGTTCATCCAAGCAGCTCAATCATTCAGTCGTGCCTGGAATATTTTAAACAGTGACTTGGACAGCCACTCCAACACAGTGGCAGCTTTTGAAACTGCATTCGATCAAGCCTCCGAAGACTATAATACACTCACAACTGCTTCTCGTGATTTTAGCGATGCCGAGCACCGCCAGTCCTTAGAAACTCCTAAGGGAGCATATCACATTTCTGCTGAAGAAGCCGCTTCACAGGGACATTATGATCCACATAATAATAGAGTTCGCATTGCCACACCTCATGCAACTCCCGTAGCCTATGCGACTCCAGCTGATTCAAAGATCAGTGCAGAATTAGAACAATCCGATAACCATCCCCATGGCTCCAGAGTTTTTGAAGCAGAGGCGGCATGGCCGGATGATCAAAGGCCTTTAATTGAGGCTATAAGCCTATTGACCCATGAAGAAAGAGCAGCACTGATGGAGGAAAGAAAGCAAGACGATGAGACACCTAAGGAAAAAGTCCCATAATCTCGATCGATCTATTCTTATACCTTTGTTGGAAGAATTCATGATTCCTACAAAGGACCTAATACCTCTAAAAAATTTCTTGCACCTACCAAAAAATCATGTAGTCTGACGCGCTTGCGCAAACTTATATTAAGAAAAATTTGCCGTTGGTCCTTAAGTCATGATCTTAACCGTCATTACGCAATGCGCTAAGGGAAACCCGGTAAACAACTAATACTATCCTATGCCTATTCGTCTTGGTCGTTTTGAAATGCCACAAGCTCTCGTAAAGGAAGAGTCTTCTGCTACCGACACCTACGCAAAATTCATTGCAGAACCCTTTGAGGCAGGATATGGCCACACCATTGGAAACTCATTGCGCCGCACCTTGCTCTCTTCCTTAGAGGGGGCTGCGATCACTTCGGTCCGCATTGAAGGTGCTGCTCATGAATTCACAAGCTTGCCTGGCATTGTGGAGGATGTCGTAGAAATTATCCTGAACTTAAAAAAAGTGAAATTTAAAGCGCATGATCATGAAGTGCGCATGCTCACGCTTTCAGTTAATAAAGAAGGAGCCGTCACCGCAGGTGACATCACCTCAACTGCTCAGTGCGAAGTGCTCAACCCAGATCAACACATCTGCACGCTGGACAAAAAAATGAAATTTGAAGCCGAACTTGAAATCAAAGTCGGCCGTGGTTTTGCCACTGGTGATGAAAATAAATATCCTGACATGGCCGTTGGTGTCATCGCCATTGATTCAATTTTCTCTCCAGTAACACGGGTCAAATATGCTGTTGAAAATACGCGTGTAGGACAACGCACCGACTACGATAAGCTCATCCTCGAAATCTGGACCGATGGTCGCCTCACCCCAGAGGAAGCGATTCTCCAGTCTTCTGCCATCTTGCGTCATCATCTCGATGTCTTTGTCAACTTTGACGACACACAAGTGGAATTTGACGAAACCCCAACAGAAGTGAGCCAGGAAAACAGCCGCCTCAAAAAACTCCTCGCTATGAGCGTCAATGAAATTGAACTCTCCGTACGTGCCGCTAATTGCCTGAACAATGCGAATATCACCACCGTTGGCCAGCTAGCCACCAAATCAGAGCCAGATATGCTAAAATATCGTAACTTCGGTAAAAAATCACTCAATGAAATCAAAGATAAATTAGTACAACTCGGTCTAGGACTTGGCATGAAATTCGAAGCCGGTCTCATCGAACAAACCTCGATTGTGACCACTATTTTAGAGTAATCTTCAACAATATTTAGCACTATGCGTCACCGCAGAAAAACTATTAAACTGGGCCGCTCCACGGCTCATCGCGATTCTCTCCTAGCCAATCAAGTGTGTAGCTTGATTGAACATCATCGCATCAAAACAACACTTGCCAAAGCAAAGGCCACACGGCCACTCGCAGAGCGCATGGTAACCCTGGGTAAACGCGGTGATCTTCACGCACGTAGAACGGCTATTTCCTATCTTAAGCACAAAGATATCGTCAAAATTCTTTTTGAAAAAATAGCTCCTGCAGCAGCTACTCGCGAGGGAGGCTATACAAGAATCACAAAATTAGGACCACGCCAAAGTGATAGCGCTCCGATGGCCTACCTTGAGTGGGTTGATTCTGCTCCTATTACTGAAGCAAAAATAGAAATAGAATCTATATCCTCAGAGAAATAAAACTCCCCAGAAAAGGTGAAGTTAGGCTCCCCCCTATGACTTCATAACAAAAATCACAATGACCCCGTTTGTCTCGTACATTCGGGGTCGTTTGTTATAGGGGGCTTATATGGACCTTGGCTTATCTGGGCCTTTTTAGGGACACGTTACCCATTTCACTTTCTTGAGATGTCTTGAGATGTGTTCTATTGAGCAAGCGCTGGACCACGTAGCATCATAAGATAGAGAACGCTCGCTGTTAATCCAAGAGCAAATAAAAGAATACTCCAACCAATCAAGCAGCGTGTTGTTTTTGACATAATCAGTGTTAAATATTTGGGTTAGCCCGAATATTTCATACTGAATCGTAATGAGGCGCTGTGCAAAGCTTGTTAGTACAAGGCGGGTGAAGGATTGTGATGCCGGGCTGTATGCGTACATATTGACTCGCTCGCACCTGCTCGGCTCGCCCTTACGGGCTGCCCCTAACCTAACGGTTACGGCAGTCTACCCCAGGCTCTCCCGAGCACTGGTGTTGCCCAAGTCACCATTCGAGACCAACGCAGTAGCCATAGAGCTTTCCACAAGCCGTAATAGATTTAGTGTGAAATATTCGGGCTAGAAATAGGTAGTATATTGAATTCATTTTTATCATGAAAACACTCGATGAAATCCGTGCAGAAGTTGATTGCATTGATCAACTCATTATTGAGCAGCTTGGTCGTCGCAAGTTGCTTTCCTTAGCAATTGGACGTCTCAAGCGTGAAGGGAAATATCCCATTTATGACACCGCTCGTGAGGAATCATTAAAAACAGCCCACGCATCCTTAGCGAAAACATACAATCTCGACCCATTGTTTGTCGCACGTCTCTTTCGAATCATTTTAAAACATTCAAAAACATTACAAAAACGCTCTCAAAACCACCTTTGATCAGCGAAACCAATACGGCTTTCCAGTGCCAGAGGCCAAGCTGTCTTGCTTCTGCAAGCAGAGGCTTTAAAAGATCGTAGTGCCGGCGCCAGAGAGCTTCATTGATGGCTGATGTGACAATTTTCTGATCACTGGGCATCCAATCAGTAGGAATTTCTCTCTCTTCGGCCCATTGCTTTAAGGCACGCTGTGCTATCTGACCACACAAGATCCGCTTTTTTTCTTGCGATCCATGTGAGGCTGGCTGCCAGATTTTGTCTAAAACTACTGTGTCACAAAATGCAATTGGCTCTAATAAACCACACTTTATCCAATAATCACGATCTTCCATGGGTTCATATCCTGTGATAAAGCCACCAGTCTTTGTATGCAGTGTTGCTCGGACAATCGCAGAGCCAGGAGTGATAATGGCATTGCGCCAAAAAATTTGCTGAGATCCAGATGGGGGATGGCCAGCTGCATAATCGAAGCCATTGAGACGTGCTTGTGCTGGATGTTGTTGCCGTTCTAAGACCATGCCATAGGCAACAGCAGCCTGTTCTTCTAAAGCTGTTTTGAGTAATGCCTCGAGCGCATGTGGCAACAGTAGATCATCTGCATCAAGAAATAGAAACCATGTTCCCTTTGCCTGTAAAGCCCCATAGTTCCGAGCGTGGGAGACGCCTTGATTATCGATATAATAATAACGAGTTGTCTCATGAAACAATGCTGCAACACGATCGGTTTCATCATGACTTCCATCATTGATGATAATAATTTCAAGAGGTGCAAGTGTTTGATGAAGGCAGGATAGAATCGTTTTTCTTAACGTAGTAGAGGCATTATAAGCTGGAATGATGATGCTAATGGACTCCATGAGAGGTGTGAGAATATTTCATTGCTTGAGAAAATTGCTTGCAAAGGTACGATAATTTTTTTCAAAGATGCCTCGTGTATGGTGCGTGCGTGCATGTTCATAGGAGGCTCTAGCCCGCTCTTCAACTTGCTTAGCAGAGAGTAGAGAAAACTGACGTGCTGCCTCCATGACTCCTTCTACAGAACCTTCCTTAATAAGAATGCCAAAATCATCGAGGTCCACCGAAGCCTCTTTTGTGCAAATCGGGATCAGACCGGCATGCATACAATGAATAACACATCCAGCTCCACCTTCTGCACATGAAGGATAGATCATAGCCGCATGAGTCCTTGCAATGTTGCTAAATGCTTCCGAAGCCATATCAATCCATCCGTGAAAATGAATATTTGGAGTATATAGTAACTCTTTTTTATAAAGACGAAAGAAATCTTCCTCTTTTTGAGCGCTTCCACATACAGTAAGTGATAGTTCTGGCATTTTTGCAAATGCTTCCAGCACTAAATCAAGTCCCTTGTGCACCATGCCAAGGCTTCCGAGCCACAGGAAATTTTTCTTCGTCAAAGAGACATTACGTTCTTTAGGATAATTGAATTCGTAAGCTGAGGAGAGGGGAATGCGGGTGATGGGTTTATTCGTAAATTGAAAGCTTCCCATTGTATACTCGTTACCTAAAACAACAATGTGATCTGCATAAGAAGCACTATGAGATGGGGTGGTCTGCCTTTGAGGTAAGAGAACTACTCCCTTGCGATCTCGAATGGCAGCAAGACGGCTTAATTCTGCATGATTGCTTAACAACCAATGTGGTCCTGTTGCATGCAAAATACGCTGACATGCTTTTGGTAACAACGTGTCCCATTTTTCAAGTTGGCCATGAAGATCAATAGCAAGATGACAATCCGAGGAAGGCTTATAATGTTTATCATTGTAGTCAATAATGTTCACGTGATACCCAAGTTCTTGATAAATTTTAGCCATCGTAATCACTTCAAAAGCATTGGTGTGTCCACGAGCTCTCGGTGCATTATAACCTTCTTGAAATGGCCATGTGATATAGGCAATGACGACGCTGCCTTGAGATTTTCTCTTGTTGTGAAGAGAAAGTGGAGGAAGAGAAATGATGGGGCTTTTTATTTTACATCGAAGTAACTGTTGAAGAAAAAAATACATAGAGTGAATTTGGGTGGTTCTCTTAAAAAGCTAATTCAGATGTTTCATACTGATCGCGATGATGAGGTGGCGAAGCGGCATGAGATAATGTAGGCCAGGTATTTTAACGTTCCGGCTTTGGCAAGAATCACGAGGGCTCTATGTGTCGATATAATCGGAGTCAAATTTGAGTCTCGTGCAGGATTTATAGAAACTTCCGAACTTTAGCAGTAAAGCAGTATAAAATATCTCGGGTAGAATAGATAAATGCATCACGTGCATGACAGATAAGTGGAGCTTAGCTGTAAGTATTGACTCTTCTCAAATCAAATTTTATGAAATATTTCTCGTATTGTCTCAGGGGTCTATTTTTGGTTTACAACTTATTTGAATATTTCATACTCATAGGATGAAAGGCCCTTTGCAGTCGGCTGTGGAAAATATATTATATGCTTCATGTCCATAACGACTTTATGACCTACATATCACTCACAAAGTAGTTGTTTGAGACTAAGCTCATACCATTCATCAAATCCAAGCAGCATTAGCATGATGTATTCAGGCTAATCATCCCCTGCAAAAACCATGTTCAACGCCGCTTTCACCAAATTATATCGTAATCTTGTTTTAGAAACACTCCATCGTGGACGCCGCGGCACCCTTCGTGTGATCATGCCAGGAGGATCCTCGAGAATGTTTGGAGGGCTAGATAAGGAATTACAGGCAGAAATCAAAATCAAGAATGATGCCTTTTATCGTCGTTGGGTTCTCTATGGTGCTGTTGGTCTTGCAGAGTCATATATTCATCATGAATGGGAGACTAATCATCTGACGGAAGTCATTGCCTGGTTTTTTTTGAATAATAAATTTCTTGCTGGAGAAAAAGTCAAAGAGCACGGTCTCGAAAAACACAATATACTTGGTATTATTAATCAAGTTCAGCATTTCTTGCGTAGTCGTTATCCAAAAAATGAAGATGCTATTTTTTATGATCAAAACTATGCCAATGCCTCTTTTTTCAAGCATTGGCTAGATCCCTCGATGGCCTACTCAGCCGCTTATTTCAGGACCTCTAGCGATAGTCTAGCAGTAGCTCAGGAGGCTAAGTGGGAGAGAATTTGTCAAAAACTGCAGTTATCATCTCATGATTATCTTTTGGATATTGGATGTGGATGGGGAGGGCTTTCTATTTATGCCGCAAAAAAATATGGATGCCGTATTCAAGCAACAACAATTTCCGAGGAAGAATTCCGGCAAACTGCTATTCATGTCGAAGAGGCCGGTGTTGCTCATCTTGTTGAAATTGTTTTTTGCGACTATGAGCATTTAGCGGGACGTTTTGATAAAATTGCTTGTGTGGAAATCATGGATCTGGTGGAGGACCGTGATTTAGAGCCTTTTTTTGCAAAAATAGAAAACCTTCTTGCTCCTAATGGATTATTTGCACTTCAATTAACGATTTGTCCTGATAATCAGTATCCATTATTACGCAATCATGTTGATTTTATTCAAAAATATATTACCCCTAGAACACTCACACCTTCATTGCGACGATTAACAGAAGCAATGAATGAAACAGGGAATCTGAATCTTTTAGATTGTGAAGATATCACGCCTTCTGCTGCACGTACGATGGCCGCATGGCGTGCCGCTTTTACAACAGCTTTGCCTAAATTACAAAAACAAGGATGCTCGTCCATTTTTTTATGCAAATGGTTTTACTATCTTTGCTACGCTGAGGCAGCCTTGGCTACCCGTTCTAAAACCACTCTCCAAGCTCTCTATTCACGACCTACAAATCTTGCATTGAAGTCACCTATTTACATGCTCATTGCAGATGAAAAATAAGAAGAGGGAAGAAAATCTTATCTTTTTAGGCTCCTTCAGGTTTTGTATGTGCATTGTTTTTTTATGAAAAAAGTTCTTATTTTAACCTCAGCTTTTGGGGATGGTCATAACACGGCAGCATACAATATTAGTGAAGCTTTGCAGGAAACAGGTCAGGCAGCAGTCTTTGTAAGAGATATTTATCTTCATGCTACTCCGAAGTTAACATATGCTTTACAGGCAGGGTATCGACTTGCAATTAATAAATTTCCAATCATTTGGGGGGCGATTTTTCACTTTTTGAATCATCCTAGCACGCTTGAGAAAACGCTCTTTATGATGAAACCTCTCAAGCGTGCTCTTGAAGAAACTATTGAAATAATCAAACCAGATATTATTGTTTCTACTTATCCTCTCTATGCCTTTTTAATCCGTGAACTTCGTCGTGAAGGACATACAGCAAGTATGGTTCCTTTTATCACGATGATTACGGATTCTACTGCAATTAATATATCGTGGTATCAGGCAGAGAGTGACGCTTTTATTGTTGTTGATCAAGAAACGGCAACTGTTTTAAGTCCCAAAATCGACCAAGAAAAAATTCATATTTTAGGATTTCCTGTGGCTCCACGCCTTGCCACGCTAACTCATTCTACGATTACAACCGCATCACCTTGGAAAATTCTTTACCTCCCTTCCTCTAGAAGCGAACACACAGAACAAGTTTTAAAAGCGTTGCAATCTATTCCCAATCTTCAAATCACGGTGGTTACTGGACGACTGCGGGGAATACATGCCAGTCTTGAAAAATCCAATCTTTTCGATAACGTTCAATTTAAATTAATCGGTTGGACAGACCAAATTCCTGAACTCCTAACCTCCCATCACCTCTATATTGGAAAAGCTGGAGGTGCCATTGTTCATGAGTCGATGGCAGCACAGTGCCCTCTGCTTATTAGTCATATTGTTCCTGGTCAAGAAGAGGGAAATATTGAGCTTATCGAACGACATGATATCGGGCGCCTAGCAGCTCATTATCCAGAAAATATTGCAGCTTCTGTAGCAGAAATCTTTTCCCATGAGGGAGCAACCTGGAAACGTTGGAAGAAAAATTTAATGCTTATGGCTACTGGCTCGGCCAGTCAGAAAATTGGAGAACTTATTTTAAACTATCCAGGTCTGTCCAAAAAATAACACCTCTCAAAAAAAGGCCTCCTCTCCTTGCCTTTCATCTCCTTTAGTGTAATGTTACTGCATGATTTATTCGAAACCATCTTTGCTTAATAAAATAATTCTTCTTTTGGTCGTTTGGATCCCTCTTCTTGCAACGATTTTGGGTATTTGTTTCCTTTGGAATCATATGGTCAACATGAGTTCTCTTCTTGTTATGCTCATGATGTTCATTTTAGGAGGTTTTGGCATTACGATTGGCTATCACCGTATGTTAACACATAAAAGTTTTCAAGCACCTGACTGGATTCGTGCTTTTTTCCTAATTACCGGCTCCATGACTCTTCAAGGACCTGCTCTTAATTGGGCAGCCACTCATATCCAACATCATGCCAACTCTGATATGGACGATGATCCACACAGTCCATTAAAAAGTTTTTTTCATGGACACGTTGGATGGATCTTAGATGACTTTCAGCCAGATATTGCCAAATATGCTAAGCCGCTTCTCAAAGATCCGCTAATTGTCTTCATTAGTAAGACATTTTTAGTCTGGGTTGCTCTTGGTTTTCTTATTCCAACTCTTATTTGTGGAGTGATTGAGTATCAAGGTGGGGGAGGCTGGCACGGTTTTCAAATAGGAGCTCTTCAAGGATTTTTCTGGGGCGGGCTTGTGCGTGTTTTTCTTAATCACCATGTCACTTGGTCCGTAAACTCTATCTGTCATACATTTGGTGGCCGTGATTTTGAAACCACTGACGTGAGTCGTAATAATTTTATTTTTGGAATTTTAGCCATGGGGGAAGGTTGGCATAATAATCATCATGCTTTTCCAAGATCTGCTTTTCATGGAATGAAATGGTGGCAAATTGACCCTTCCGCATATCTTATTCGTATTATGGAAAAATGTGGACTGGCTAGTGATGTTGTTCGTATTTCTCAGGAGCGTCAAGAAAAACGGCGTAAGCACGGGGTAGGTACTACTGAAGGTGATTTACTCCCAGGACTCTTGCTTGCACCTGAAACAGCGACAGCTGTTGCTGCAGCAACAACCGTAGCAACTGCTGTAGCTCAAGCCACCTCGAGTAGTCCATCGTTTTAGAAACGTATTTTAGTTTTATGATGGCAGAGGTACATCTTAGCCCAAATGAATATTAGAATTCTTGGATGCTGGAATTTTTAGAGCAAACAAGGCCGAAGAGCACTTTGTACCTCATCATAGAAATATTCTCATGAATGGATGCGTTGTTTCTCAATGTGCACGACTATTAGCAAAGGATCAACGGATCATGTCTAGGGTCGTCTTGGTTTTTTTTCTAACAATCACTATCGTGCTCTCTGCGTGTGCTCATCAACTTCCAGCTTATCAAAAGCCACTCGCACGCACTTCTGTGCAAAAAGTTCGTACAACAGCCTACACTCACTCAGAAATTCGTCACCATCGTTATGGAGCGTGCTCAGCGCTTGGTACACATTTAAAATATGGAGAGCTCAATAGTGCTGCTGCTGACTGGGCGCGTTGGCCAGCAGGTACACGCTTTCGTATTAGAGCAACAGGTGAAAAATTTATCATTGATGATTATGGATTTGCACTTGCCGGAACCAATACCATTGATCTGTACAAACCAACACGTGCTGCTATGGATGCATGGGGAGTCCGACGTGTGACCATTGACATTTTAGAATGGGGTGATCCTTGGCGTAGCTATATGCTTCTTATGAAAGTTAAAGGCTACAGGCATATTCATCGTATGCTTCATGAAATAAGAACATTCTTTCCTCATCAAAAATTGAAGTCTGCCTAGCCCGGATATTTCACACTAAATCTATTACGGCTTGTGGAAAGCTCATGATTACTGCGTTGGTCTCGAATTGTGATTTGGAGAGGGCTACACATATATCCTGCATATTTCCCATTTTCACTCACGTTTTTAGGATGAAATATCTGGACTAGCTACCTGTTGAAAAAGAGTATGTTAAGCAGCAATAAAAGAGACTCTACAATAGTTCGATCTACAAACAAACCCTTTGTATTCTATCGAACGCGTTATGTGATGCCAATGAGCACACCAATCATTGAAAATGGAGCAGTCGTTGTTCGTGATGGAGTTGTTATTGCTTTTGGAAAATATGGTGATTTAAAAAATCATTATTCTTCAGCTTCGCATCACGATTGTGGTGAGGTCATTCTCATGCCGGGTCTTATTAATGCTCACGCTCATCTTGATTATTCAATGATGAGGGGTCAATTCACACCAGGCATGAACTTTACACATTGGGTGCAAGCACTTAATGCGATAAAAAAAACACTTTCTTCACAAGATATCTTGAAAGCAATTGAAGAAGGTGCCCGTGAGTTATTTTCCTGGGGGTGCACATCACTTTACAATGTCGAATCTTTTGCGGATTTAATAGGGAATATTCCTCCTCTTCCCATGCGTCTGTGGCAGTTTATCGAGGTGATGGATATTCGTGGGCGAGAACAAGGTATCCAAGGGCTAGCGAGTATTGAGGGTTTATTAAAAAAGAAAGAATTAATGTCCTGTAATTTTGGTGTTTCTCCACATGCTCCACAAACAAGTTCTCAAGGGCTTTACCGTGCTGCTGGTTTGCTTGCCAAAAAATATCAACTCCCCTTGTGTACTCACCTAGCAGAATCTGAAGAAGAGGTAGAAATGTTTACTCAAGGAGAGGGAGTCCTATTTCATTTTATAAAAAACTATGGACGCGATATGAGTGATTGTGGTTTTCAAACACCTATACAAGCACTTCTAAAAAATGATTTGCTACCAGAGGGCGCTATGCTCGTACATATGAATTTTCTCAATAGGGAAGACCGTCTTATGCTAAGAGAACGTGGTAATGATTTTTATATTATTCACTGTCCTAAGACGCATCATTTTTTTAAGCGCCCTCCTTTTGATTGGAAGTTTTTTTATAAAAATGGATATCGTATCTTGCTTGGTACTGATAGCCTGGCAAGTAATAATTCACTGAATCTTTTTGAAGAGATGCAATGCATGGCGGCTTCTGCTCCTGAGTTACCACCTGAGGAAATTTTAAAAATGGTTACACTTCACCCTGCTCTCTCTGCTGGTATGCAAGGCTACTTAGGAGAAATAAGTCGTGGTGCTTTTGCCGATATGATTGCGATTCCTTTTGCAGGCAAATTTGCAAAAATCACTCAAGCAGTCATTGAAAATAAAATATTTCCTAAAGTCATTTAATGGGTATCTTTTTCTATCAATGCATAACACCAATTCATTACTTAATGCAGATATTTCATACTCATCTACTGTGGAAAACGGGAAGTGAGAGTGATTCTGCGTTAGACTCACATTTTGACTTGGAGAGGGCTGTACACATACAGCCCTGCTTCCAAATGTTCATCTGCGTTGATTCCCTCGTTTCCCACCACCGGTATTATCCCGTCCTAATCAGTATGAAATATCCGGGTTAACTTGCTTTTTTCAATCGGCGTGCGCACCATCCAGGTGCGCTACACGCTTAAAAAACAACAACCTGAGATCAAGTCTTGAGGCCATATTTCCCATTTTCATTCACGTTTTTAGGATGAAATATCCGAGCTAAAGGCCTCATGCAGGGATCATCACCCCAAAATAATAAAAAATGACAATGCCACTATGCCGATTTAATAAACGATTACCCAATACTCTAAGAGACATTATTATTAAGAAAGATATTGCACCGCGAGCGATGGGTTCTGTGTTAATTTCTTTTGGAAATACGCAAGTCATTTGTGCTGCTAATATAGAAAATGGAGTACCTCGTTGGATGAAAGAGCAGGGTATGACAGGCGGTTGGTTAACAGCAGAATATTCCATGCTGCCATATTCTACGCTTCCACGGAAAAGCCGTGATTCCCTGCGAGGAAAAATAGATGGGCGTTCTATGGAAATTCAACGATTGATTGGACGTTCGTTAAGGGCTGCAATTGATTTGGAATTACTCGGGGCACGTACGGTTTGTATTGACTGTGATGTGCTTCAGGCTGATGGAGGAACACGGACGGCAGCCATTACTGGAGCCAGTATTGCTATGGCTTTAGCATGTGAATATCTTGTTCAAAAACAAGAACTCTTGACGAGCCCTATCAAACAATTAGTAGCCGCTGTAAGCGTAGGAATAGTTGCTTCGCAAGCGCTGCTCGATCTAGATTATCGAGAAGATAAAGATGCTGAGGTTGATTTAAATCTCGTGATGAATGAGTCTTTAGAGTTCATTGAACTCCAAGCCTCGGGTGAAGAGAATGTTTTTAATAATGATCAGCTTGCAATCATGCTCGATTATGGAAAGCAGGGCATTAGTCAATTAATCAAACACCAGCATCAGGCATTAGGAGAAACATCATAGGCCTCTTGTATCATTTCACTATACTGTGCACTGCCAAGTTTGCCTGGTTTGAGACTCCTTATATATCCTTAGGACTAGCAAATTTTGCAAAAATTCTCATATTTTTTAAGAAAAGTTCTTGACTAACCTGATGGAAAAAATCCACTATCTGCACACATCTTATGTCTTGTAAATGTTCCATTACCAAATCTGTTCCCGTCCGCGGTTCTAAAATTCATCGCCGAGGTCTCGCAAAGAAAAAAGGAGGGATAGGTATGCATATCACTGCAGTAACCGCCCGATACTTTACTCCAAATTTAAAAACAAAACGCATTTGGGTTTCTGAACTCAATAAATTTGTGACTCTGAAAATAACAGCTCGTGCTTTAAAAACAATTTCTAAACGTGGCGCCTATACCACGCTTTTGAAAGCGGGGATTATTTCATCTAAATAATTTGCACTCTACACCAAGAAAGGAAAAAACATTATGTCATTTAGCGCTGTTAGTAACAAAAGTGGAAAAACATATTTTTTGCATTCACGTCTCCAGGAACTTAAAGGTGGACAAAAAGTAACTCTTTATTACTTTGCTGGTGTTGCTGGGCCAGAAGCTATTGACAATCTTCCGGAAGGTTACGAAGTATCTGAAAATATTCGTACAGGTCTTCCTCTTCTCAAGAAGAAAAAGTAAACATAGGCTATCTCATTGATTTGGTCACGAATCATCCTCTCTAAAAAACCATTTCTCGTGATTAGACTGAATCTTTTGAAGAAATCAGCTTAGATTATCCTAATTATTAGCCGATTTTATTTAGTCTATGGCTCTTGATTTTAATTATGCTCACCCTGAAGCTCTCGTTTCAACTCAGTGGGTAGTAGAACATTTAGACGATCCCTCTCTTTGTATTGTTGAAAGCAATGAGGATATTCTTCTTTATGATACAGGACATCTACAAGGTGCTCTCCATATTGATTGGCGACGAGATTTGCAAGATCCAGTAGTTAGAGACTATATACAACCTAAAGATTTTGCAGCTCTCTGTTCCAGTCATGGAATTACTCCCGAGACGACGGTTGTATTTTATGGTGATAAATCCAATTGGTGGGCCTGTTATGCGCTTTGGGTGTTTCGTCTCTTTGGTCATACAAAAGTAAAAATCATGAATGGAGGTCGTGATAAGTGGATTTTAGAAGGACGGCCTCTTGTTCGTGATCTACCGGAAAGAGAACCAGCTCATTACCCTGTTCCTCTTGTGCGCCTTGATGATGAGATTAGAGCCTTTTATGAAGATGCTTGGTCACAGAGTCAGAAAAAGCAACCCTTGATCGATGTTCGTTCTCCTGGAGAATTTTCTGGCGAAATTACCCATATGCCAGAATATCCACAAGAAGGGGTCTTGCGTGGTGGTCATATTCCTGGCGCCCATAGTCTGCCATGGAAACTTGCTGTGAATCCGGATGGTACGTTTAAATCAGCCCAGGAACTTCATCATATCTATCAACAATCCTTAGGTCTTAAGCCAAATGATCCACTGATTGCCTATTGTCGTATTGGAGAGCGTTCGAGTCACACATGGTTTGTCCTAACATATCTTCTTGGATTTTTACATGTTCGTAATTATGACGGATCTTGGACTGAGTGGGGCAATCGTGTCAGAGCACCTATTGAGCGATTGTAATGCGGTGGTGTGTTTCACGAGTGTTATTGTAAAGTTATTTTGTCTTCCTCTTCTGTGAGTGATTATCCTCAAAAATTATCTAGTATCATTTTCCTCTTTGAAGGCTTATCTGATCTAGAGCGTAGAGAGACCCTTATTGCATATGCCGATCAGGCAAAAACCCATGAACCCAAAGAAGGTCAGGTTTTTGACTTTGAAGATGTTCGTAAAGATGAGGAGTGTACTGATTCGGTTGGTATTTATTTAATAAGAGATAAGCACCAAAGATTACATTTTAAGGTGAAATTAGGGCCTCATGTGCAGACTTTAACGCGAGCCATGACCTCTATTTTATGTAAAGGTCTTGACGGTATTACCAATGAAGACCTCGAAAAAATTCCTCAGGACTTCGTTCCAAAAATTGTAGGTGCGGAGTTAATTCGAGCTCGAAGTCAGACTGTCTATTATCTACTGACACGTATAAAGACAGCTGCTAGGGTATGGGAACGGAGAAACACCCATTAGAAAGATTATCTTCGTTCATTTCCCTGGCCAATTTATCTGCAAGGAGGTTTGCCTCGTGAGAGCCCCGGCGCTCTAGCCCGCATATTTCATACTGAGACAGAAAATGGGATTTTGAATAGAGTTTAAAGATTGTGACGAGTTTTTGAGCTAATTTTTGAGATTTTAGAGCTTCAAAATGTGATAAGGGCACAGTGCTCCCATCCCCCATTGCTTATAGTGCCGGGGACAGCACCAATAATTTCAGCTTGAATTCAAACAAGAGAAGAGATGCCCGAGCAGGTGCGAGCGAGTCAATATGTATTCAGACAGCTTTCGTTAGACGTAACCGTTCAGAGGAGCGGCCAAGTTGAATAAGAAAAAGCGTGACAAGTTGGAACCAAGCAAGTAAGTGAGAGAGGTTTTTTTAAAGAAGATGACACTTTCAGTTACAGAACTTATTAATCG
>Ga0214923_10005079_pt1 | contig 15490 bp, 10 predicted proteins | sample LL1510_MetaG_FD_177993 | JGI IMG/M metagenome (GOLD analysis project Ga0214923, IMG submission 177993) | Freshwater microbial communities from Lake Lanier, Atlanta, Georgia, United States - LL-1510 | ecosystem: Environmental > Aquatic > Freshwater > Lake | place: USA: Georgia | collected...
ACCGTCACCGTACTCGTACATTCTCTTTCAATTGATTTAAAAACATACCCTGTATGAATATCTAAAATCATTTAAAGAAATGGGTTATTTATTTTTCAGTAAATCATTTTAGAGATTCGTACATGCTGTGAAAGATGTCGTGTTTCATTACGACAATCATAAAACTTGAATAGTCATTTAAAAAATTATCATATCTCTTTATATATGAAAGTATGCTTTAAAGGGGGTTACAACATGATGACACGATACAGAATCGTACATTTTTTTTTTTTACCATAAATAGTGATGTGTATCCATTCGCGTGATGTTGTCATTGATCAGATGGAAAACTGTGTTGCATTGAGCATCTATTATCTCCATTATGGGATGGAAGAGATCCGTGTACGACGGAAACACATGAGTGCATGTCGTCTCATAAAGTGTCTCCATTCTTTCGGATTCCAGAGTGTACAAGAAGTTTCACAGAACGTCCGAAATTATAATGTCGAAATCCAGATCTATATCATCATATGCATGAGTCATCACTTGTACGACGGCTCTTCACCGTATGAACACAAGAACAAGAACTCTAGACAATTCTATGCACGTGCAATCGGAATTCGATTCAGAGATGTCATTGAACGACAGATTACACTAGACACACTTCGATCCGTTTATAGCATCATTGTCTGATTTTTTTTTTTAAATCATCATTTGTATAAATACCACAGCCTGTTCGACTATTTCAAATCATTTGAAATAGTCGAACAGGCTGTGATAAATACGTTAAGGGAAAGCTTTCAAGCACAATTTCGGTTTCGGTGAGAAATGATCTTCAATTAGATGATTGAACAAAATTGGTACCTCGGGTACGATTTCTGGGATATAATCTTCGAACAACTCATGTTCTAATAATCCAAATATGGATCTTCTCTTTTTTTCTACAAATTGCGATAATTTAGCAATTTCTTCACGATACCTTTCGAGGCGATCTGTGAGACGGGGGTGTAATTTATTGTGTTCTTCAGCATTTAGTCGGAGGATACCAGTTCCTTTTGCGGTAATATATTTCGTATATCGAGTTTGCTCTGTTCGAACAGTTCTATATTTTGGTTTTTGTCTATCAAGAGCACTACCAGTACACATACCAGTAACGAAATGTGCACCATAGCCACCGAAATCATCATCTTGATCTCTGGTCGTCGGACCACCACCACCTGTTCTCGGTATTTCCTCTCGATAGGAATCATATGAAGTGTATGACTTAGTCTTGGAAGAAATTTTCAAGGACTCTTTTTCGACTCGGAGGAGATTGTATCTTCTCGAATAATGACGCTTTTTTCGTTCATCTGTCAAGTCGATGATATGACTTAAATCATACTTTCCCTCCTGTTTTAACTGACTGATGTAGTACTCAGATTTTCGTAGTGAAATACGTTCAGAGGGACTACCGAGATCATAGAATTCTTCATGTATAATCGGAACTCTGACAGTAAATAAATTTTCATCTTCATGTACAAAAAAAGGTCTTGTTTGGGGAGCTTCTTCAATACGTTGTATTAATTTATTTCTGAATTTTATCAAATGATGAAAATCAGTTTGTTCTGATTTTTCTAATTTTTCTAAAATTTCTTTCTCAGGTTGAATCCTCTTCATGAGGTCATCAATTGTACGTAGGTAAGATCTTAGTGGCTCTATGTACAAATCATTTCGCAGTGATACATCCGAGGGAGTACGGGAAGATCGTGTTACAGCAGCACCTCCGAAAGACATTTTTTTTTTTTTATTGATGTAATTAAATGAAAACGTTTTGACGATTTTCATTTTGCAAGTTTTCTGAAGGATTGATTGCATGTGTAAATAAAACACATCGGACACGATGGTGTACAAAAACACAAGATCTCGTGAATCAAAAAATCCAATCGTAAATTTCCATCTTGTATTCGGTTGAACTTACGAAACCATTTAAACCGTCGGACATTTTTAAAACGCCAATTTTATTTCCTTAAATGATTTCAGTTTAAAGAATACTTTCTTTGAGGTGAAATGTGAGAGTGGTGGTGACATTGAATGAAACAGCCTGTACAAATAATTACTTAAAGATAGGCGATTTCTTTAAATATTTTACAGTATTTTATTTACATCCATCACGGATTGCTCAAAAGTGTCATTATCGTTTTTTGATTAGATGAGTCCGTTTACAACGAGTTTGATTTCGTAGTGCAGAACGGAAAAGCGGTGACCATTGATGAACACCATCAATTCTGAACATTTCTATGGATTCAACGAATGTACTCATGACAAAATCATTACAAAAACAAGTAATCCGATTGCATTTCTGTTTCGAAAGTCGTACGAACCATTTCTGAATAGTATCCATCCATGTATGTATGTTCTGATTATTTATTTATTTCAACATCTCATTTTTTGTCTTGGTTAATGTACGAGCATTTGTTAGATTTGTAAAAGGTGGTGTGATCGATATATTCTGACCAGTTAAAAGATCACTGGATACAGCATCAATAAGAACATCAGGCGCTGTCGTTGCACCATTATACTGCAGATTGCTCAACAAAATGACACTGGAGACTTCAGGAGGAACTCGGACGATCGGTGCTTTATCGCCGGTAGTTATAGTGCAATTTGATATGTTGACCCATTGATTGTATAAATTTCTAAGTATAAAACAATATTTATTGAAGCCACTTCTTAAAGTAGTTACGAGCCTTATATGATGATTTTATGGTTGTAACCGCTTTAATGCTTTTTCCCGAAATTTATTTAAAGATTTATGTGATTTCTTTAAATAGGTTTATGGTTACAAGTCTGACAATCATAAAGGGAAAGAAGGGAGCGAGCGATTTACTTACGATCATGATGTAGCTATAAGTACTTGTAAAAATCAGAGCGGAAATACACGAATACTCTCCAATCAATCATGAAATTACTCCATGAACACGCATTCATGACATGGCGGAATCGATCCGATCGCAGACACGTCATGATCTGTTCACCGTCGTCATCTTCTCCAATCGGTATCGCCATTGCGTGTTCCGTCATTCCGTACTTCCCCTCTTTATCAATAAACCCGTTATGATAACCCGTCTGTCCAAAAATAACTTTTGGTATACCAAACATCCCTCGATCCCGAACACTGCTGTACATGAAACGCACACCGTTTTTTGATGTTGTCGTGTGAACACACGGATACCGGAAATGATCATCCTGTTTTTTGGAAACATGTTTCCTATCCGATCCGTACGCGTTCCTGCTGTATATGATTGGACATTTTTGATGATTATGACATGCAAACCAATCTCTGATTTCATTGAATGCATAATTTGGTAACCAGTCCCATTTTTCCAGATCCATCATGATCTCATTCCCATGTTCATCTCGCACCATCGTCTTTTTCCCCTTACTCGGAATCCTCTCCAAGATATACCAATCATAGCGTGTCCCACTCTTGAATGTTTTGTATCCATCTTTTATCCCATGAATCGATAATCGTATCACATAATTCCGTTTCACCATCTCATCAAACAAACCCGTGAATCGACATTTCGATGTGCTCGGCTTCCGCCATCCACACGGATGAACCATGACAACGTACTTTCCATATCCCGTGAGTGTCCAATCCCGTAAAGCTTTCTTGATAAAATGCTGCCATATCGTGTTCCCAGTACCGACAGTATTCGTTGCATTATACGGCGGATTTGCAATGACAGCATCGAATCCACATACACCCCAGTGTTCCTGGATATCCAATTGCAAAGAATCACCGACGTATGCATGAAAAGCGTATTTATCCTGTCCCAACAATAATTTCGTTATGTAGACATTGCGTTCATTGATATCACTGAAATACACACACTCCTCGATAATGACACGGTATCTTTCTTGTGGATCCGGGATTTCATGTCGTAATCCATCCATGAATCGTGATACAATATCCAACACAAAACCACCTTTCCCACAACACGGATCCCACACACGATGATCTCGTTTCGTCCAGAATTCATAGGGAATTGCATCGAGCATTTCTTTCCGAAGTTGTTTGGGAGTGGTAATCTCTGCAAACACAACCCGTTCCGAATCAAGAGGGACCATGTATTTCTCAATGATCGCTAAGAGTTCCTCTGGATTCCTCATATTATCTGAAATCAATCGTTTCATCAACATGATGAGCATCTTCATATCATGATCCTTCTGGATATACTCTTCATAAATACGCAATAATTGTGACAATTCATTTTCCGACACAGTCTTTTTACACCAGATACCGATCTGACTCGATACAATACGTCGTTTCGTCACATCCAATTCATCATTATGAATTGTGAGAATCGATATTAATACCGATAGAGGATACAGGATGTATGAAAACGAACTCTCATTCTGTGAGTCCACGTTTTTTTCATTATTCTTCATTAATTCTACACGTTTCTTCTCTATCCCCGGTTTTGTTGCAGAAGAATCATCTGGTGATAACGGATGACGACGACGTATATTATGAAACAATGATTGCAGCAATTTATGATTCTCGATGGAAGAAAGTAAATACGGTTTCACAATCATGCGTTCAAACAAATGATCCAATCGTTGAGATAATCGCGATGAGAACAGTGTCGACAGATTTTCTGTGAAACTGGTAAACACATCGGGACCATGACCGAAACACGGCATCCATTGATCACTGTTAAGACACAATAATTTTTCCTGAAGGAGATGACGCACCGTCTCTTTTGGATTTTGTCTCATCGTTGATGATGCATAATCCATCATGATCGTTTCCACCACTCGATGTGGATTGAAATCAACAACGAACCCTCTCTTTTTTCCTCCTCCTTCTGTCATACAACGGAACATCATCTGAAACAGCAGATCGTACGATCTGGTATTGTTCATGAGCACAACGATATCACAATCATCGATCGATACACCCATACTACACTGACGAGCACTGAGCACCACAATCCCTTTCTTGTCATTATTCCGCGCCGTCATTTTCGCATCCATAATGAATCGCTTCGGATCGGATGTCGTTTTGCTGTTGATACAAACAATATCGTACTGGGGGATCACATTCTCTGTTATCAACAGATCACGAGTTGCTTGTGAAACAAGATCAATGTGATCCGATGGTAGAAACACCATAATGACACTGGAAACCATTTCATCGATCGATCTGGTGGATGTCATTGGATTTTTTGCAATCTTGTCGATCCGTTTCATGAAAACGAGATTATCGGGGAACGCCGGGTCAGGTATACCGAAACGATCGCGTTTCCCGAATAATGTGTACCATAACTTCAAATTCTCATTCCGATTCTGAAAACGGGGTTGATACCGTATATTTCCATCCGCATCTACACCCTGAGTGAGCAAGAAACACGACTCAATCGACCATCCATACACATCATCGTCCGGTATACAGCAAGGATGCATTGTCAGAATCTCGAGATCCGGATAGTCATTGTGGAACGAATCATCACCGAATAATTCACTGATATCATTACCGTGTTTCCGGATAAGGGATTGCATATCACCTTTTTTACAAAACTGAATGTCCTCCAAATCCCATAGTATCCAGTGTTCTCTAGGGATCGCATAGTCATTGACCGGTTTCGAATACGTGGCGGTTATGTAGACAGTGCAAGCATCCGCACCATAAGTCGACAACACCTTCTTGGCGAGTTGAGTTGTGCCTCCGTGATGACTCTCATCAAGGAACCTCAGATCAAACTGCATATCACTGAGCCACCCGATTTTTCGTACGAGTTTGTTCTGTAAGAACTGTTTAGAACATAAAATGATATTCTTGTTACCAAGAACGACATGATCACGATTCTTTCCATCGATGTGAATGATCCGGAAATCCGCTAACTGGACACAGTCGAATACTTGTACATACTGTTCGATCGTTTCTTTTGGTGCAGTGGTCATGACGAGATAATTACAATTGGATTTCTCCAAACTGTCTTCGATAATGACACCAGTCATCATGTACGACTTCCCGCTCCTCTGAATGTGTCCCCACAAAATTTTAGGAATCATCTGGTCTTTTAATTGCATGGTTTTACGACAACACAATCGTTGATGAGGACGCAGTAACAGCGGTTTTTTATCAATCAGTTCATCAACCGTCTTTCCATCATAAATATCCCTGAATCGTCGGTACGCTTGATTCAGATCATCCCAATCAAGAATGATTGTCTGATGTTTCTCAATGATGTGTCTGAGGTACTGCGATGTTTTTTCTGATCGTTTGAGTGCACCATGAAATTGTTCACAGTCTTGGACGATGATACAGAGAGTCATCTGATAACCAGAATACTGTTGAAAATTCATAATGATGGTATCAATGTCGAGATTGTGTAGTGAAAGACGATTAATGCATTTTGATGTGGATACCACAAGATGATGAGGATCGGATTTGTGGATACCGGTCAGATCAGATGAGTCGCCTTTATCTTTTAGACAGACATCATTATTTTTTGTATCATAGAAAATATCACGGTATGATGACATGGGACGGATGGTTCTGCGATTGAAATTTCCGTTGCACATGCGAAAATCCTGTAGTTTCTCAATAAGACCTAATCTTGCGGTGAGACGAAAGACGGATTCTTGTTTATCTTTCCCTTTCCATCGATCATTCATAAACCATTCACTGATGTGTTGATCATCAGGAAGATGTTGGAGTGCAACAAATAAATCCTTGTACGTCTTCATCCTTTTTCTTGATATTTGGAAAATGAAAGATACCATCTGTCATTTTTTGTCTTTAGCAAATACAAGGACATGTCTGTTTTACGTCTTCTCAGAAATTAATTTTAAGAATAGGAAACTTGAAAGCGTTACAACAGGCTTGTCACCAAAATCATAACACTTTTATTCTAAGTGATTTAAAGAATTATCATATATCTTTAAATCAAATGAAAGCATGCTTTAAAGCGGTTCTCCTCGGTGGTTGAAAGAAATACGGTTTTTGGTCGTTCCATCAACGTGTTCGTCTAGAAACGTTACGGATCATTCTTTTCATTTTCCGATTGTGCTGACAAATCGGACACGGTGTTGATTTCTTACTGGTATTATTATTCTGGATATGGTGTTCCATTGTTCGTTAGATGAAATTTGGAATAGAGAAACAAATTTGGTATAAACTCATCTTTTTTTTTTTTGGCTTCCATCAAAATGAGATTATTTTTGGGATGGAGTATTCTTTATAATCCACTGGTCGTATATCCACATCATCTTTCTGATCATACGAGAACAGTGACTGTCGCTCCGATTCATACTCCTATACATTCCAAAACATCACCAATCATCATGAATGACAAGTATCTGATGGAGATGATCACACCAGATGCATCCCTACCACGATTCCATCTGTACTCGCAATCATCATTGAAGAGGTATGAGGAATATATCAATACACATCCATATATATCGTTCGTACAATTCTGTTCATTAGAAGAGAAGATTGCTCAACTGGTGGTGGACAAGATAGTGGATCAAGAAGACACGTGTATCTTCTTACCACACTTATTCTTAGAACCGGATTCTGTGGAGAGTTTTCTTACACAAAATGAACGTAAAGAGGTGGAATGGATTGTAGACAGTCTGGAGAGAAATCCGAACGCGGATACAGTCATCATGACGATTACAGATACAAACCATATATGAATGAATGACGCAACACAATTTGATGCCTAAAGATTTTTTTTTTTTGACAAGTATGTAGCGGGCGGACTTGTAACCAAAACCATAAAACTTTAATAATGATTTAAAGAATTATCATCTATCTTTAAACCAAATGAAAGCAGGCTTTAAAGCGGTTAGAAGCACGGTATGTAGAGGATAAAAATTTTTGAAGCACAACACTAAGCGTGTATCCGTTTTAAAATAGTGAGACCATTATTATTATAAAATCGCTCATGAAGCGTCCAGTCACTACTATTCAACTGTAAAAATTCTTCAATTGCAGGCCATAATCCCGTCGTAATTTCGTTCACCGGTATACCGGTATGCTCGGATTGTAATAGTGGATCAAGATTTACTCGCACGGTTTCACCAATCCATTCATCAACTGTAGTATCGTGCATAACAATGTACTTATTTGTAATGGGAGCAAATTTTTCGAGTTCACGTTTTAATTGTCCATAGACGTGCCATGTATCTATGAAAGTGAGGTCATACTTTTCGTCTTTGAAATCAAGTTGTAGATTATTGATCCATTGATATGTGATTGTAATCGGTAGATTCTGTGTAGCCATTAGAAGTTCTACTATATTCGGTGTGACATCATCAATATCATTCATGAATAATTTTTTCACAGTCTTGTTATTATTCAAGAGACCGTGTGCGAAAGCCCAACTGCTAATACATCCACGAACTCCTGTTTCGAATATACTCTCACACTCCGATGCGTATTTGGACAATGTGTATAGATGCTCATTTATATCACAGTGTCGTACCGATAATGATCGCAATTTTTGTTCAACAATATCCATTTATTTTAATGATGAATAATTTCATTTAAATCCGTCGTCATAATAATTTTTCATGTTATTTATTTCAAGAATTGCTGTACGAATATCTGAAATCATTTAAGGAAATGAGTTATATGTAAATCATCTCCATTTTCGATTTTTGACATATTTCTGATACTCCTCTTCTTGGTGTCTCCGATTTTCATCTTTTTTAATGAATCGTATTTCGACTGAGATCCGTGTAAGATCTTTATTATCATTACTTGAACAACCATGAATCAGATATGGAGAAAATATCATTATTTGTCCGACTTTGGGATCAGGTCTGATCATATTTATAGGTATTCTACTTGCTACGATTGCATCAACCGAATATTTCTTTTTTTCATATACAAAATATGCTCCTCCCTCTGTTCTCATCGTTTCATTTTCATTCCAGCGATGACTTTTTGGTTGAATAGATAAAGAAGAATGCATATTGGAACCTACTAATGGTATATAAATATTTATTACATTTCTATAAAAATCGAGGTAAACATCTCGGTGACACGGATTAAAATCCTTGTCACTTGTAATGGAAGGTCGACAGATTCTGAACCAAATGTCGTCATTAAATATTCCAACTTTATGACATATGACTCTAGAAACGAATTCCTCTAAATATTCACTCACCTCATGTATTTCATATGATTTAAAAGGCATGGAATTGAGTATAAACGAGTGATCAGAGTCTTGTACAGATTCATGATACTTTTCCAGTACGATTTTTTTTGAAAGCAGACTACAAATTTTTTTTTCAAAAAAGTCTAGTAACTTTTGATAAATCATTTCCTCAATGTCAAAGATTTTAAATCCTTCTTCTTTAAAACTCGTATTTTGCAAAAGATCGATATCGTTTTCTAATAGAATTTCATCTTCTCCCCACTTTGCACTCCGCACTAAATTGGAATACAATACGTTAGATGGGAAGATTAATTTTTGTCTTTCATCTTTACGACACAATTGATGTTTGTCTACTGGCTTTAACCAATTATATGTTTTTAATCGTTCCAACATGATTGAATTTGAAGGATACAATACACAGTCCAGTATGTATATTTCTTCCATTGTATCATGATCTCGATGAATATAACATTGATTAAAAAATTCTCGTAGATTTGGTGGATAGTAGTTTTCCATCATTGAACATGCTGTGTATCGCGCCAATGTTTCCTTTTCTACTACATTCCGATCATTGCTTCGTATTAAAAATTCATGTGTATATAAAAATAAAGTATTTTCACCCATCATTTCCTTCAAATCTTGATCCATTTTTTTATGACTTATCTTTGTGTCTTTGCAAATAATCTCCCAAGTCGGACATAGATTTTTTATAATCTGTAATGAACTATCGGTTGAAGAATAATCAATTATTATCCCATGCTTAAAAATGTTCTTGTGATGATCCAGCCAAAATGAAAGTAGATATTCATCATTTTGTATTATAGATAACACCACACTGTCGTCACGTTGATTCATTTATATTTATTACTATAAAATTTTAATAATTCATCAAAAATAGGATAACTTTTCTTTATATCTCGATGAATTCCATCCTGAATGAATTGTTGAAACAGTGTGTACAATTCTTCACCATTTATAATGTGCTGAAATCCAAATCTATGGATGCGGTCATACTCTGGAATATTATTTTGGATTTGTAATTTTCTTCTATATATATGGACATTTTGTGGATAGAATCCGCACCATAATATAACAGTGTTCTGTAATTGTTCATTTACGACATGTAGGTTATGACTGTGTCGTCCTACAGAATAAGGTAAAAAAGTCTCTGAATGTAAAAATCTCTTTCCTCGACCTGAATCGTAGATATAACTCATATTTTGATAAAACTCAATCATATCAGACGGATAAAATACCACATGAGTAGATACAGGTGAATATACATTGATATCATATATTTTCTTCTCCTCCAACATATTTTCAAATCCCTCTTTTGATTGATTATACATAAGAAATTCAGTAGTATTTAAACAAATTTTAAATCCCTGTATTTCCATCTCTATTTCCATGACTTCATTATCAATTAAATGAGCTTGAAAATTAGGTCTTCCATTTTCATCTATATTTCTCGTTTTTATAATCTTCCATTTTGGACAAAATTCTTTAATTATTGATAAAGATCGATCCGAAGAATAATAATCAATTATGATCCCATGGTCGAATAAATCGCGATGATGCTGTAACCAGAAAGGCAATAGATACTCTTCATTATAGATATGGGATATGATCGTCAATGTCATTTCTCTTTAATAATTCCCAAAAAAAAATTACTTTGCTTACAAATGTTACAAGGAAGAATGTATTGAAATGAAAGATTTTAACATACATTCTTTAAGTCAATTTATAAAAAAACTTTAAAACGTTTACAACTCTGGTTTAGGAATCAAAAATTAATTGAATCGTACATTTAACCGCGTTAAAGCTTTTTTCTAAACGTATTTAAAGAAATCATATTTCTTTAAGCCATTAACAATAAAAACGTGAAGCGGTTACAAGCATGATGATGTCTTTATATGTCTCTATTTGGAAATTTTGGAGCAGACATTGCGGATAAATTTGGCGTTTTTAGACGATGGAACGTAGTCTTTCTTCCTACCAAACGGACTCTTCTCCGGATTCGCACATACCTTTTTCGGATCATGACAGATCTTGTCCAGTAGTTTGTAGTTCTTTGATCGTTTTGATTTCAATGAACGACCAGAGACAGGATTCTTTGGAATGGCTTTCGCCTTCTTCCAACTCTGACATACATTTATTTTCTTTTTCAAAAGTCTGCTCTCCTTGTCATTCTTTTTCTTCTCCGCTTTCAGTAATTGCTCTTTCACATCTTTTTTAACACTGGATGGTAAACGATCCCATTTCTTCTGTTCCGAATCGGTCACCGGAATTGGAATAGCGGTTTCTTTCTGTCGAGCTTGTCTCGCTTTTGCTTTCTCGATTGCACGATCGACCTTCTCTTGAAATTTGGACCGATCCATTTTTTGTGGTGAAGATGGTAGTTCTCGCACAACTTTTTGTTGTAATAAAGGATCCAGTTGCTTGAATTGTTCCCTTTCCTTCGGTGTAAAGTACCGATGTGGAGATGATTGATAAGCCTGTTTCTTTTGTTTCTCGGCTCTCTGTTTCGCCTGTGACAGGATCTGACGGACGTTCTCATGAAACTGCTTCTCGTCTTCTTTGATCACTGCATGCAAATGTCGTTTCTCACTCGGAGTAAGTTTATCGATCTGTGAAGCCTGTTTTGGTGTCAGAAAATGTTGTTGTTGTAATGTCTGAATCGCATCTTGGAATACATCTTGTTTCTGTGAAGATTCTGTTCCTCCCATTATTTATTTAATAATAAAATTAGAAAAAAAAAAAATAATATCGGAAATGCATTGTCTTCCCACCATTCGTGGAGAAATCAAGAAAGCGAGGTGTAGTAACTATGAAAACCCCAGTGATTGTATCTTTGAATTCATCGATAATGCGATTGATGTACAAGTCAAGAGGATCCGTATCGATATCCGAGAGAGGACGGGTGTTTCACACATCCACAAAATCATTATCAGTGATGATGGTGTAGATGGTGTACAGACTTCCAAACTGATGGATATCTTTTCCTGGACGTTCGAACCAAAAAACAGACGGGTCGATTCATTAGGAGAATACGGCGCCGGTTTCAAAACAGCCGCGGTGAATCTGGCCGATAAACTGACACTGATTACGAGTCATGATTCCAAGTGTTTCCAGGTCTGCGCAGACTGGCAAGACATGGCCGATGAGAATCGTTGGGATCCTCGAATCCTCCCTATTTCTCATGATTTCTATTTTGATGTCCATCCATTCAAGAACGGAAGTTCCTTCATCCTTGAATCCTTGAGGTATGACATCTTTCCCAGTGTCCAGAAATGTCCCATTGCAGAATTCACCACTCAGTTGTACAACGATATTGCTTACTGTTATCGGTACATCCTATTGAACAAACCACAACTCGATATTACCATCCGTGGTATTTGGGAAGACAGAGGAGAGATCTTTGAGAGGAGTGTCAGACAGCACCCGCTTTTTCATATATCACCATCGGATAATATTACCGTAGAAACCGAGATTCAGATTCTACGAGATTCTTTCCAGTTCATGCGGGTTTATTTCCGGCTCCCATCTTCCAAGAAATGGCAGTACATTGAGTTTATTGAAAAACGGAAGAACGGTAACAGTCATTTGCGGTGTCATGATGTCGGTGTGATCGATCCGTCCTTTGTTCTCATTGATCATCTTCAATTCCGTTCCATAATGTATCCTCAGGATCACGGCTTCTGTACATCGTGCACGATCGATATTATCCGTGATGGAAGAATTGTCGGACGCGATATGTCACTCCGCACTCCACGTCTCGATCCGATCCAGCATCTGGTGAAACATGAACTCCATTATCACGATTACATTCTGAATCCGTTTCTAGGAGTCCATTACAATAAATCCACAGCCGGTCGATTCCGTGATAACGATCTGCGGTATACTCTGGAACATCTGCAGTTTGTCCATGAAAAGGATATCTATCGTCTTGAAAAACGCTCCTCTGAAGATCATCCGACTGAACAATGTGATAAACAACGACCAACAATGGAAAGTCCTGATGATATGAAAACCGAAAATCCCATGAAAAAACGTCGGGCGTTTTCTGAACAGGTCAAGATTTCTACCATTACAGCGCAAGAATCAAGAGATTCCGTCCTCGATATTGTCTTGCGTGCGCCAATCATGTTGCTGGAATATGACCATATCAATGGAGTCGCTGCAATGAATACGGAAGAGAATTGTCAGGCTCTTTCGGTCCTTACACATTCCGTGAAAACGCGTTATCCAAAGTTTTTCACGAAGCTAGAGCAGAATACAGCCTCTGAAAAAACCATGTATATCGTGGATCTCTTGAACTGCATCACACGGAGTCATTACTTCGCTGATGCGTGGACAAATGGTCGTATCGTCATACATCCTTCATCCACGAATGGATCTGTATCTGATCTCCTTCAGAATGGTCTCTTCTCATTCTCTCCTCCCATTTAACCATTTTTCTCCCATGCTCGTAACCAAAAGCATAAAAAACTTTCATCTGATTTAAAGAAAAGAATAATCATCTATTTAAATCGTTGTTAAAGTTTTATGATTTTGGTTACAAACCTATTACAATCTTTCGTCATTTATGTTCACATGATTTTTTTTTTCATTCCAACATACAAAAAAAACAAAGGACCATCATGACGACACGACTCAGTGAAGAATATGTCGATCGTATACGATCTCTGGACATTGTACAACACACACGAGAGCGACTGAGCACCGACAACCCAATCGAGTCATTCGTGATCACATTAGACGAGGATATCCGAGACGAATTACAGACACTCTTACAGATTCAAGTACCGACAACCATTCCATTACGATGGATATTCACGGATTCTGTACCACATGTGGATACTGCTCGTGATGGTCGATCATTCGATAAAACGTATCTCGTGTATCTGGAGGGCGGTGGAAATCTGCATATCGACGAGGAGACAATCATTCAGATTGAAAAGGGTGTGGCTGTATCATTTGAAAGGAATCGATTGCATTATACGACAGAAACAAATGGACCAAGACTGATCCTGGGTCCGATGAACGAATATGGTGTACAGGTAGGATACAACGGTGTGCTCTATTTCACACCTGATCTCACTAGTGCAGTTGCGAATGATATTAATTCCATTAGTATACTGGTCAGTGTTGACTTCATCAACAATCACCTCAACTCAACATTTGGTTCGCTGACCATATACAATACTTCTGTACCCATCCCTCCAGGACAGATACAAACAGGATGGGTTGTGTATGGTCCGTATTCTTACGGAAATCCCTATCCTGATGGAACGATTCTAGGGATCAATGAACTATACAATCTTACTCCATCTCAGGGATTGGCGGTCTACCCTCTATTTGGGGATGCAATCTGTTTCTTGGAAAACACACTCATTCTGACGTGTTCAGATGATGGTACCGAGGAATATCGTCCAATCGAGAACATTGTGAGTGGTGATCGAGTCAAGACGAGTCATCACGGGTACCAGACGGTTCACCAGGTCGGTTCACGTCAGATGTTCAATCCCGATAATGATGAACGTTCAAAGAATCGGTTATATCGTCTGAAGAAGGACGTGTATCCAGAACTCACGCGTGATTTGTATCTGACGGGATGTCATTCCATTCTCGTGGACAAACTCACACCTGAGCAGATTACGAAAACGAAAAAGGAACTAGGGAAACTGTACATCACAGATGGAAAATACCGACTGATGGCCTGTATCGACGATAGAAGTGAACCGTGGGCCAAAGAAGGCGTGTTCAATGTCTATCACATTGCACTCGATCATGAAGATCCGTACATGAATTATGGGATATACGCGAATGGTTTATTGGTAGAATCAACGAGCAAACGCATGATGAAACAACTGACCGCATCCAATATCCATCAATGATCAATCAAATCTGAAAATACATTGCATTTCTCAACACCCTGTAAAATATTCTTAAAAAACACAAGAGTTTCATAACCGCTTCAAAGTTTCACCACAAAGTATTTAAAGAAATGTCATTTCTTTAAGTCACGATCATAAACCCTGAAAAGAACACTCGCTTTTAAAATGCGCTATCTTTAAGTCAGTCATTTTTAACTGTGTGTGCATCGATTTTAACACAGTCGTAGTTCTTTAATTACGAACGGGTTAGAGAATTTCTGTTAAATCTTGAAATCCAAAACTATAAAGTGGTTACAACTATGCATTTCAATACTGCACAGCCTGTACGAATCTCTGAAATGACTGAAAGATAGGCCATTTCTTTAAATGAATAAAAATATTCGTACAGACTGTGCAATATTGCAAAAATAGAATGTACAAAAATAGAATGTACAAAAAAAAAAAAAAGGGGGACAT